>Ga0187827_10007820_pt1 | contig 11747 bp, 14 predicted proteins | sample ETNtaG_39_FD_167969 | JGI IMG/M metagenome (GOLD analysis project Ga0187827, IMG submission 167969) | Marine microbial and viral communities from oxygen minimum zone, Eastern Pacific Ocean - ETNP2014_SV_150_PacBio MetaG (Illumina Assembly) | ecosystem: Environmental > Aquatic > Marine > Hypoxic... | reverse complement strand
CATTTCTAGCACCATTTGCTTTTCGTAATTTTTCCGCTAAGTCAGACATTGTTTCTCGTAATCTACTTATTGTAGTAGGTACATCTCCATACATTGATCCCTCATACTCCTCTGGCATCTTTGTAAGCACATCCACTTGTTCATTTATTCTGTACCCTTCTTGATAAGGTATAAGGGCCTTCTCCCTTAAATCAAAATCCTCTATCCCTTGCATATTTAATCTATCCCTGTACATTATTTCTAGTACAAGAGTCACTCCAAACTCCATTATATATTCCTTAATTTTGTCATCAAGCTCATCTCTTTGATCAGTAACTTCAGAAGTAGAATCATCCAACCAAGAAACTCTCCATTTTTCTAAATCAGCTAACGAATCACGTATAGGCCCATCTAAGTTATAACTACTGTCAGACAGACTGCAGTCTTTAACAACATCTTCAATAAGAATATGGTCAGTAATACCTGCTTCTATCAAATGATGTACAGACTTTACTACAGATAGTTGTCCTTCAAGTGAACCATGGTCCTCACCAAAAATAATTATAACACCTTTCTCTCCAAGTTCACCATATTCAATCTCTCCATGTATTTCAACTTGCTCAGGAATCCCATATCTAGTAAGATCAAGAGTATTAGTAGTCCTTACCGATTCAGCCACAGTATCATCGGGTTCATCTGGATTATTAGCAAAATAGTTCAGGGAACAACCAATATGTAGACTAGCTAATACCACTCCTAATGATATACTTGCACGAGCCCTATTTACCAATAGTTCTCTATTTGCACTTATAGATTCATACCTATCATGTAAATAATCTAGTCCTGAATTTACTAACTTTGATAATTCCATAGCAACGTTAGAACAATTTGGCCTATATAAATCTTTCTAATCTTAACTACTTAACAGTAACAATTTAACTTCAATCTTCATCAAGAACTTCGCTTATCGGCTTATCCTCATCAAACCCAGGAATCAATTTACCTTTCTTAACCCCTTTCTCATTAACAACCTTCTCAACCTTATTTTCAGTCTCAATCATCCCTCTAGCTTTCTCAAAAGCCTCAGCATCCGTAAGTGCTAAACCAGTCTTCTTAAGAGACTCCGCCAATTCCTTTAATTTATTATCAGTCATATCGTAGTCGTAAAATCAGAATGCCCCCCTTGCAATAATCTTTGACCAACTGTTTTCTCTTCAGAATGTACCACTTTACCGATATAGATAATATGATCACCAGTCTCAATCTCATCAATAACTTCACATTCAACATAACCCATAGCTTCTTTTATCCGTGGACAATCAATCTTCTCAGAGTCCTCTTTAGTAAATCCAGAATCAACAAACTTATCCAAATGTTCCCCACTTTTAGTTCCAACAAGCACTGCTTTCTCCTTCAGTTCATATGATATAAAGTTAACAACAAAACCCTTAGACTGAGATATCAATTTAGCAGAAAACCGAGTCTTTCCAATAGAAACAGCATACAAGAAAGGCTCAAATGAAGTAGGCATATGCCATGCAACTGTTATAATGTTGTCCTTAACAACGTCCTTCCCAAGAATATTAGTATCAGCCCTACTAGTAACTAAAATAACCTGTGTTGGCTTATTCACAGAAGGCATAATATCATTTACAAATTAACAACTATTTATATTTTGTTAAATAACAAAAGACAAAGGACATTCCTGTCTATTATCCCACAATCCTTTAGTAATATCATAATGATCATTATTTGTTCTCAAACCATTATCTCCTTTAACACCAATAACATCAAAATGTCCCATATCAGCAATGGGGGAAATAGAATACGCCTCCCTCCCCTCAGATATAAATGGAGTATCCACCCTATCTGAAGATTGATCTCTCCTTACTCCTCTAACAAAAGCAGTTATACCTAACTCCTCAATTGCCTCAGTAGTTGGTTCTCCTTTAATCTTCCTGCAAAAAGCATCATAATCTTTCTGCAAAGCATCCACTCTTTCAGTCAAGTGTACATACTCATCATCACTCATTAATTTAGCAATAGCTTTCCTATCAGCCCCAATAAACTTAAAACCATCATACTTATCATCCATTAAACAAACAAAATCGTATCTCTCTGCCTCAATAGCCTCCCATTCCCTCTTTGCAACACCGGGATCAATAGTTGGTCTACGTTCAACAATTTCACTACATAGCCCATCTAGATACCCCAACTGCTCATGAGTAGAATCTGGATAAAACCCAGTATCAATAAAGAGTGTAGGGGGCATATCGTTTCCCAAAGCTTCCCTAGCCAAATACTGAATAACAGCAGAATCTTGTCCTGCACTAGTCATCAAGTAAAGTCCATCTCCAAATAACTCAAGCGCCCTCCTAAACCTGCCTTCATAATCTAACCCTGCAAACCTTGCATTTTCAACTTCAACATTAACATCAATTCCCATTAGAAAAAGGGTTATTTATTCATTTTTAAGATGTTCTGTATAAATTATTACTATAAGAATATTCAACAAAAATAAATCATATCCTTCTCTTCTTCAACAACCTCAGAAACATCAAACATCTCCCTAATCAATTTATCAATCTCCCTTTTTTTAGCTGATTTCTTCAAAAAACTAAGTACAAACCTATCCTTACCAACTCTCTTAATCTCGCTAAGCCCCTTCTCAACATCAGCAAAGTTCTGTATAGCAGTAATCGAAATAACAACATCAAAGGTGTTATCATCATAAGGAATATCCTCGGCAGGTGCTAACTTATACTCAATCTCATCCTTATTCCTAGCCTTAGCAAGCAACTGCTTAGCAGGATCAACACCATACCTTTCACATGACCAAGGTTCAGTTGTCAACCCAGTACCACAACCAACATCTAACAACTTATCAGATTTCTTCAACTCCAACTTCCCCTTAATCAAAGCTACCTTCTTCAACTGCTCCTCACTATGCAACTCTTCATACCCTTCAGAAATCTCATCGTAATACGTCATACCACATCAATATCCTTCAAACAATTCAACACCAAGTCTTGACAGTTCCTAACAATCTGCTTAAGCCGTCTATCCTCAGTTGCTTTCTTTATCTGATTGATCCTATCAAGTATCTGCCTAAAGAACCTTATCAAATCACCCTCAAGAAGATTTGTGTTCTTCATAACCTCAAAGATAGACTCTCCTTTAAAACAAGGATGCATTAATGCAGTTATAGAATCAAGGTTCCTAAATCTCTGATCACTGCCAATATACTTATCCATCTTAACTGCCTTTTTCAGGTCACTCAAAAACTTAGAATGATATTCCTCATAAAGTTCAGTCTTCTCTCTTGGCTCATAGCAAAGACAAGCAAGAAGCAAAAGAAGTTGATACTCATTCAAATCCAAATAGAATTCTGTTGAAAATATCTCTCCAATCATAATCACATCAGCATAAATCTTAGAAGAAAACTCTCCCTTATCAGTTAATTTACCTTCACTAACATAACCTAATCTCTCTAACTTCTTCTTCGTTTTCTCAAAACTATAAAAGAAAGTATTTTTCCTAACTTTAGCCAAACCCTTCCCATATCTCTGGAAAGTATAGAAATTATTCCGAAGTATAGTATCAATCTCCCCTCGATCATGATTCTTAATTAAATTCAATACAGTATTCACAGACAACTTAAACTGCGACTTTATAGGATCCTTATCAACATCAGTTATTCTCTTAATAACCCCATAATCAAAATCTCTCCGATTAATCATCGCATACGAATAACCTTTCTTATCTATCCCTCTCCTACCAGCTCTTCCAGAAATCTGAAAATATTCTTTCGAATTCAAGAAACGAAAGTTAGCTCCATCAAATTTCCGTAGAGACTCAAAACAAACAGTCTTTGCTGGCATGTTTATGCCTACTGCAAATGTTTCCGTAGTATACAAAACCTTAATCAGACCTTCTCCAAATAACTCCTCAATAATCTCCTTCATTATTGGCAAAAGCCCTGCATGATGAAACGCAATACCATAAGGTAGCGTTCTCAAAAGAATTTTTGACGACCCTAACTCCTTCACTTCAGGAGGCGACCCTTCCAGCCTCTTCCTAACATAAGAACTTATTTTAGGATTAAGCTTAAACAAATTTGCTCTAGCAAGTTCATTAGCACTATCCTGACACTTAGCCCTTGAAAAATTAAAGAACAAACAAGGCAATTTATCCATAATCTCCTGGATCAAGTGCACATGCGAAGGGGGCTTCATCCTTGGCACCCTAGACCGTCTTCTCCCCCTAACATAACCATAACTAGGAATATCTGCAACATCTTTTATGCCCTCTAAAGAAGTAATTCCAAGCTCAGTATCAAAAAAGTTTTTCTCAAGCGGAACTTCCCTCTTGTTCTGAACTACCACCTCTACTTTATGTGACTTTATAGACTCAATCCATGAAGCAAACTCCTTTGCATTTGGAATCGTTGCAGACAAACAAAGAAACCTTACTTTATCATGAGAAAAGATAATAGATTCCTCCCACACATAACCTCTTTCAATATCATTTATGTAATGAATCTCATCAAACACCACATAAGAGATCTCCTCCATTATAGGATCATTTGTAAGTGCCATATTTCGATAAATCTCCGTAGTCATAATCAAAATCTGAGCAGAATGATTCTTAACAACATCACCAGTCAAAAGCCCAATCTTATCCTTACCATATTCTTCACAAAAATCCTTATACTTTTGATTAGACAACGCCTTAATAGGAGCAGTATAAATTACCTTAATCCCCTTCTTAACATCCTTATTGATAATATAATCAGCAATTAATGTCTTCCCAGAACCTGTCGGAGCAGAGACTACAACAGAATGATTGTTTTCTATCGCTTCTATCGCCTTTATCTGAAACTCATCTAATTTAAAGTTTTTATAGTTCATTTTTTCTTCAATTTTATTCTTTTGTCTCTAGGCAACAGTTTAATTTCCCTTTTCTTTTTCTCCTCAATCAAAGCATCCATCTCTCTTGCCATGTAACTCATAGCACCCTCATCATCCCTATCCATTGCTTCCTTAAACTTGTCAATGTGCTTCGTCAGCTCCCCATCTAAACTGTCAATCCCCTTTTTGTACTTCTTCTTACCCATACTTCTTAACCTCTTTCAGAAGAATCTTGGTTAATTTTAATAATTTACTAATTTCGGAATAATCATCCAATTCATAATGTATTCTCTTCCTATCCCGAGTTATAGAATAAATATGATATAATTCCTTACCTTCTTCAATCCCATTTCCAGCCAAATACTGAAATAAAGCCTTATTCGAATATCCTCTGCCTTCCTTCAACAGCTTAATAGACAACAACCCCTTCAACCTTAACATCAAAGTATATACAATGTTAGGGATGGAGGATTTCATCTCATCCCCAACCAATATCTCAACCACTTTTAATGCACTCCCAGTAGTTTCTACATACCACTTAATATTCTTCTTAGTAATCTTCTCCTTCCTTAACCAATCTATCAAACTATCGTTAATAATTGCCTTCGCTTCCTTAACCATGGGAAGTATTAAGGGTGCATTCTTATCAATTGTTTTCTTAATACCTTCTAATGTAGTTGTAGTTATATCATATCGCCCAACTCTACAATCTATACTCAACTTCTTATCAGCCACAACCAAAATATCAATATCAGATTCTGGAGTTTGTTCTCCACGTGCATAAGAACCATGCAAATAAACCCCTTTAACATGAGAAAGATAGGGAAATAAAATGTTCAATACTTCTTTTCTTATCTCTTCTTCAGACTTTGTAGCAATAACTACCACTTGTTGCCCAATAAGTTCCTTAGGCAAGTAAATATGCCCTCCATTTCCTAATTCTTGTACAGTCTTAGTTAACTTAATCATTGTATATACAGGTATATACCTACATTATATAAACCTTTCGTTAGATGGAAATATCTTAAGCTTTAAGAATAAAATAATCAATAGTCTTAAATTTAGAAAATAAATAAGAAATAAAAATTATGGATTTCCCTTAATCAATTCTTGGAGGCGGAGCGTATTCAGCTATCCTACCACTTGCACTTCTATCTCCGTACATCCTATTTTCAAGTTCAGGATGATCATGTATGGTACCAAATTCACCTTCATCTATTACCATATCCCAATCCCTATCTAGTTTTGCTAAATCATATTTATTATAAGCAGCCAGTCTCAATAAACTAGCATTTCTAGTTGTATCTGCAAAATATCCCGTGTCTCCAACTTGAAATGGGTTTGAACCAGTTCCACTTGATAGCGAAGCACATCCAGCAGCAACTGTTGCTAACAATGCTAAACCTACAACTCTTACCGAACTCCGAATATTATCTAAAACACCTACACCTTCACTAATTGGTCCTTGAACATTTTTTTCCATTTTTCTCCCCCATTCTATTACTAATATTACAACGAGAAACGATTATTTCTATAAAAACATTTCTACTTAAAGATCAATTAAAGAAAGTAATTTAAATGATTAATAATCAATTAAATCTAATGGAAAATAAAGTAATAACTAAGCTAAAAGAACTAAATCTCTACCCGTCTAGTCTAGCATATGTAAGAAGTTGTTGAAGAGTAGGATGTTCTAATCGAAGCTCCTCAAACCTTTGATCGATTCCACGTCTTTCCAATCTAATCTGATCGGATAAAATAGATAAAATAGCTCCATGTTCACCGCCAAAAGTTGAAAACAACTTTCCACCTAATGCTCCACTAACTGCATCTTTATATGGTGCGTGTGCTAAAACAACCTCATGTCTATGCTCAAAATGCCCCTCTAATCCAGATATAGCTTCAACAATTTGTTCTCGAACATCCCCATTCAAGTAATTATGAGTCTCTATAGCATGTCCTAATGCTTTCTCCATTCTTGCAAGAGTTGGATTAGCTACTGGAATAGGTATTTCCACATAAGAAATAGTATCAGAACAAGTTCCAAACCCTCCACCTTCATTTTCTTGATCAGGTTCAAATAAAAATGGTTCTCCTGTAACCAACGCATATAGTGCCGAAGAAACAACATCAGAAGGATAATATCCTTTTTTTGTATCCCGAAGATTACCCCTGATATTAACATGACCTGACACTGTCAATCTACTAATGTCGGAATCAGTAGCTCCAACACCTATGTTAAGCTGTGCATCTACATCATCGCTAAGTGATCCTAGGTGTTGTAACGCAAAACCTGCTTGTTCGTCATCTGGTTGTAAAAGAGCAACTTCTTTGTAAAACTCTCTACCCTCTCCCGCAATATCTGGAAAAGTTCCTTCAAAATAAGAAGCAAACACCCCATGAGACTGCACAACTCCTTCTGGCAAAGTAGCTCCAATTATAATGTCCCTTCCTTTTACCTCGCGATATGAAATTGGTTCAACCATAATACTGCCTCCTTTCGTTCTAATAATATCAAAAACCCAATAAATTATATAAATTTTTTGTTCCGACATTAAAGAAAGTAATTTAAATGAATAGAAACCAAATAACCCTATGAAAGATAAAGTAATAACCAAACTAAAAGAACTAACTTCACATAACTACATAAAGTTAACTTCTAGAGGAAATACTGCAATATTTGCAGCATTATACTGCGTAAGAAAACTAAATCCAAAAAGAAAGACAATTCTAGTTCCAGACCAAGGCGGTTGGTTTACTTACCTAAAATATCCTAAGATGCTAGGGCTAAAGACTGAAAAAATAAAAACAGATTATGGGGTAATAGACCTAAAAGACCTAAAAAATAAGTCAAAGACAGCTTGTGCAATTATCTACTCAGAACCTGCTGGTTACTTCGCAAACCAAGATGTAAAAGAAATCTACAACATCTGCAAAAAAAATAATTGCTTAGTGATCCTAGACATAACAGCAGCGTTAGGAAAAACAAAGAACAACTCAGACTTCATGTTAGCATCATTCGGCAAATGGAAACCAGTAAATCTAAAGTACGGCGGATTCGTCTCAACAAACAAAAAAGAAAACTTCGAATTGCCAAAAGAAATTTTCAACACCACAACTTTCGACGAAAAACAACTTCCACAATTACTGAAAAACCTAAACAATCTAGAAAAAAGATACGAACTCTTCGACAAACTAAACAAAAAAGTAAAACAAGACTTAAAAGACCTAAACATTCTCCACAAAGACCACAACGGACTAAACGTAGTAGTAAAATACACAACTGAACAAGAAAAAGAAAAGATTATAAACTACTGCAGAAAACATAATCTAGAATTCACGCAATGCCCGAGGTATATAAGAGTAGAAGAACAAGCAATCAGTATCGAAATAAAAAGAAAAGAATAAATTTTCCAATAAAAAACTAATCATTAAAAACTTTTAAATTAAATCAAAAAAACGAGATGTAATCCGCAATTTTCCCTTCACAAATTTAGGCAAGGAAAATTGCAAGTATGGAACCGTCTTTATTTAAAATTAAACAATTTCAACTAATGGAAAACAAATTTAACCGTATTGGAAAAAGTACTAATTAAAAATCAACTAAGGAGGAACAATAAAATGACTTTAGAAGAACCAAAATCAATGGATGATTGCTTATACTTTACAAACAGAACAATAGGCGGCGGAAAAACAATGGCATGGGTACTAAGACCCCTATGCGAAAAGTGCAATGAAGGAAGATTCGGTAAACCAATAAAAAAGAACGGAAAACCAGACAAAAAAGCAGAATACTTTGAATGTCCTAAATGTAAAGCACAGATGACTAATGAAGAAGCAGAAGAAAAACTAAAAGTAAGCGTCAAATACACCTGCCCACACTGCGAAAAAGACGGAGAAGCCCAAACAGAATACAAATTAAAAACTTACCAAGGAGTTAAATCCTATGTCTTCCCCTGTGGTGCCTGTGGAGAAAAAATAGCCATAACAAAAAAGATGAAAGTACCTAAGAAAAAATAAAATAAAAAGGTGATCTAAAATGAGTGGATTAGAATTAGGAAAAATAACTGATGTTAAAACTAAGACAATTGATAATATTACAGGATATTTACTCTTCTTCGTAGAAAAGTCTAAAAAGGTTGCACAAAAAAGCAAGGATGCAGTCTGGATTTCAGCACAAACAGCCTTTAATCTAGGATTTACTGAAAAACCATCTGGTATTCCTGCACAAGTTAAAGAAAAGTTTATTGGAAAGAAATTCGCTCTTCAAACATAATATCATTTTTATTATCTAACTTCTCTAAAATAGTCAAATGGATCTGATGGTTCACCCAGAGCAACATCTCTAAGTAATTTTGAGATTACAGACTCCAACTCTGGAACTGTTATTGTTTCTGGTAAATCTTGCGCTCCTTCAATTCTTGGAAGTGTTTCTTCTGTTACTTCTCTTCTTTTTTGCTCTGACCTAAGAACTTCACTTTCTAGCTGCCTAGCCTCACTGCTACTTCCAATTGGACAAGCTTCAAGTGTAAATTCTTCTGGAATTTGCCCTCGCTCATGATGTGATGTATACCCAAATCCAACTCCATTCCAACCACTATAATAAATTGTACCTCTAAACGGAAAACTTGTTAAACCTGGACAAAGGAATTCATATCTAGCTAAATTATTTTCTCCATCATACATTAAGCCTCCTTCGATATTGATATTTTCTACAGAATCAACTGGATTATCACTTTCAAGGTCTTTAAATGTAGCTACACTAACCCAACCATATTCATAAGTTGTTCCTAGAAGGAGGTTTCCCTCCCCTGCTTCAATAAATTTCATGCGTTTAGCAGTGATAAGTGGATCTTCACTGATAGGTACCCTATTAAAACCTGTATCAGACCAATCAAGGCTTACATTCATTTCTTTTGTTTGAGCACCTTGATTGTCAGGGTAAAAAGGATCTGGTACCCAAAGCTGCCCATTTTTATAAGGTAGAATTACACGCATTCCGTTTTCCAATACTGTTGCTCTCAAAGTAATATCTCTTATATTATTGTATGTCTGAGATGATAATTTATAATGTAATTCTTCATCAGGTACATCTGATCTTCCTAATCCTTCAAGCTGCAAAAAGCTCCATGCATTCATTTTCAATTGGAAATTTAAGTGGATATAAGAATTTTCTCATTTTTCAGCAACATATATAAATACCTAATTTCTACTTATTTATTAGGTGGTTAAACTAAAAAACAAAAAATTTTACATAACAACAGCAATAGCATATCCTAACAGATTTTTAGTACTGGACACTTACAACAAAGATATTTAAAGGTAGACTAATTCTAAAAAGAGGACACGCAAAACTCCCAAATAATGATTTTCGACTACATCAAAAATCAATTATGGAGTTTCGCTAAACATCCCTTTTTTCCCAGAAGAGATTTCTTTAAAACTTGAAAGAAATCTCACAAAGATGGGTTCTCTGGAGGAGTTTATAATGAAAAAAATAATAATATCAAGGAAAAAATTAGTTAGATTATATGAGGATAAACAACTAAGTACATATACCATCTCTAAAATCTTAAAATGTGATCCTACAGTTATTCAGAAAAGATTAAAAGAATACAAAATAGAGATTAGATATCCAAAGAAAGCAATTAAGACAAGTAAAAAGCTTCTTGAGAATTTATACATAAACAAAGGCTTATCCACATATAAGATTGCTAAAATTATGAATTGTGGTCCACGTACAGTTTATAGCAAACTTGTGAAATATAATATCAAAACACGTCCAATCAAAAGAGTACCAATCCAAAAAGAAAGATTGATTGATCTTTATCACAATAAAAAACTGTCATATTCAAAAATAGCCGAGAAATATTCTTGCTCTCCTAGCATTATATTTGACAAAATGAAGGATCATAAGATAACTACAAGAAGCCTAAGTGAAGCTTGTACAATTTATCCAAAAAAAGATTTCAGTGGATATTTAATTGAAAAAGCATACCTAATTGGATTTAGATTGGGTGACTTAAATGTAAAAAGGGATCACAAATTAATTAAAGTTAAAACAAATACTACAAAGATTGAACAGGTTAATCTCCTTCATGGGATCTTTAGAGAATATGGTAAGCCCAATATCAAAGAAGATAAGAATGGTGTCTTTCGTTTTGAAATCTTATTAAACAAAAGTTTCTCTTTCTTGTTACCTAAAAAAGATAATGTCGAAGATTGGATTTTAAGAAAGGATAAATATTTTCTTGCTTTCTTAGCTGGTTACATCGATGCAGAAGGAAACATAGGAGTTTATTCCAGTAGGGCAAGACTAAGAATAAGGTCATATGATAAAAATCTATTAAGGATTACCCATAAAAAACTAAAAACACTAAACATTCATAGCATATATAAATTAGAAGCAATTGCTGGTAAATATAATCAAAATCAAGACATGTGGGGAGTTTCTATCAATAAGAAACAAGATCTTCTAAGAATATTAAAACTAATCAAACCCTTCATGAAACATCAGAAAAGATGCGAAGATTTAAAAACAGCAGAAGAAAACATTCTATTAAGAATTAGGAGGAATAAAAATGGCTAAGAAATTTTATATTACTACTGCTATCGCATATCCTAATTCATCGCCCCACCTAGGGCATACATTAGAAATCGTCCAAGCAGATGCTCTGGCAAGATTCCACAAACTATTAGGCAAAGACGTATTCTTCCAGACAGGCACTGATGAGCACGGATTAAAAAACTACCAAACAGCTCAAAAACAAGGAAAAGATACATTAGAATTCTTAGACAATAACGTTGCAGTATTCAAAGACCTATACAAACAGCTAAATATTGAATACGACAACTTCA
>Ga0187827_10007816_pt1 | contig 11751 bp, 9 predicted proteins | sample ETNtaG_39_FD_167969 | JGI IMG/M metagenome (GOLD analysis project Ga0187827, IMG submission 167969) | Marine microbial and viral communities from oxygen minimum zone, Eastern Pacific Ocean - ETNP2014_SV_150_PacBio MetaG (Illumina Assembly) | ecosystem: Environmental > Aquatic > Marine > Hypoxic... | reverse complement strand
TAATCACAATCGTTCTTGAGTGAACGGTGGGTTCTAGAATTACCGAATGTAAAGATAATTTCAACAATATTTCCAAGAAGAGAGAGCATTTGTAGCAGACAAAGGTCTCAGTATTGTGCAACCGTTCAGATTTAGAGAAGATTAATGGACATATGTACTGTAATTAGCGCAATATTCTGAACTCATGCTATTCGGACGTCCCAACCATCAAAAGCGGTACGCGCTAGGGCGCTGATTGGCGGGTGGGGCCGTCAAGGATGTGTGGGCTATGGTCTTGACAACGGAGCGTGAGCCTGAACATGAAGTGGTGATCGAGATGAGCGAGAGCAAGGGCAAGGTATTGACGCTTGAACAAGCCAGGGCCCGGGCAGACACTTATCTTCGATACAATATCGATACCATGGAGACTGCAGACCGTTGGAAGATCCCCCGTCGTTTCAATGTCAAGGTAGGGAAGTTCGGATTAGCCAAACTACTCTTCAAGGAGTTCTTCAAGTATTTCGGGCACTGGGAGACTGTTTTCTCAAGGCCCTGCACATATGGCGTGTTCAGTGGACCTGTTGGTGGGTTTTCTCCTCGTCCAAACCTCTGCGTAGGATGTCTGCGCTGTGAAGTTCAACACCCTGATTTCGTGACCGTAACACCGAATGGTGAATTACGAGCACTTGGAGACAAGTATCTGACTTGGAGGCACATCTCCACCATTGATGAAGAGGCTCGCAAAGGTAGTGTGCCTGTACGTGGACAAGGATACCGCGGTCGTTTTGGTGGACCCGGTTTTGATGGAATGTTCACCGATATGTCTGAGATTGTCAGGCCGAGTAGGGATGGAATCCATGGACGTGAGTTGATTGGCACTCAGGTAGATATCGGCAAGAAACCCATGCACCTCGAATTCGATGGAAACGGAGCCATCTGCAATGAACCAGAAATGATGACCATACAAGTCCCATTCCTCTATTCAGCACCACCAACGAATCTTGATGATGACAGAGTGGTGGAAATCATGGCATCTGCTGCAGCAAAGGTGGATACACTTGCCCTATTGCCAGTTGACGTCGTGAACCGTTTGGAACTAGGGGGTGCCAATGTCGCTCCAATAGTCAACTGTGCAGGATGTGAAGTTCCCGAAGGTACTCGATTGGTCGAATTGAGACAATGGGATGAACAGGCCCATGACGCTCTAGAAAACAAGGGCCTGCTGGTTTCAGTGGCTATCGATATGTCTGGTGATTGGCGTGCTGACATGAAGGAAGCAAGACTAGGTGGAGCTAGTATCTTACACCTTTACGCCGACCATCACGGCCTAGATGGTGAAGATGGTTTCCTGATGGATACTCTGGCCGAAGCTCATACCAATCTGGTCAATGCTGGTATCCGCGACGAAATCACGCTCATCGGCAGTGGCGGTATCGCTGGCGCAGACCATTTGCCCAAGGCAATAATCAGCGGTCTGGATGCAGTCGGTCTGGATCATTCACTATTGGTCGCCATGCAGGCTCGACTGAGTGGTGATACCAAGGAGCGCAATTCTGCAACCGTTCAATTACCAGATGATTTCGACAATGCTTGGGGATTGCAGAGAGTTGTCAACCTATCATGCTCTTGGCGAGACCAGATGCTGGAGATTCTAGGTGCGATGGGGGTGCGTGAAGTTCGCCGCCTACGAGGTGAATTCGGTCGCTCGATGCGTTGTTCTGTTCTAGAGGCAGAGGCCTTTGGAGAGATTGAGGGATACCCAGGAGGTGGTGACTGATGGTATTCTCACCCAGTGAACCAAAAGCCCCTACGCCTACTCTGATGAGCAAGACCCTGCATCTGATGCACGACGGTCTGAATGCCCGTGCCTTCTCTAAAGCACCGAAACCAGAGGCGCTTGGTGATGCAAGATGGACCGATGACTTGATTCTAGCAACTTGGTTCATGGCGGAAACTGGAGAAATGCCAGAGAATTTCAACTACATGACTGGGAAATCCAATGGTGGATTCGACCGTCTTGACTTCAAGTTCATTCCCGAACAAGAATGGCTTGAACATGGAGAGCATCTTGACACACGGCTCAACTTGAATCGGCGCGACGATGGACGCCAACAATTGACTCCCGACCTTCCAATCTATGGCGGTGGAATGTCTTATGGTTCAGTTTCTGTCAATGTCATGATGGCAAGAGCACGGAACGCAAAACGCTGGAATTCATTCATGTCCACTGGTGAAGGTGGATACCCGAGTGAACTGTACGGAATGAAAGAGAACGTGATCACTCAAGTTGCAACCGGATACTTTGGGGTCGAAGAGAAGTCGATCAAAGCAACTCCTATTGTTGAATTCAAGTACGCACAGGGTGCAAAGCCAGGGCTCGGCGGGCACTTGCTGGCTGCCAAAGCCGGTGAAGAAGTTGCCAAGATTCGTGGTAGCGTTCCCTTCGTCAGTCTGTTCTCTCCGTTCCCGTTCCACTCAACATATTCTGTTGAAGACCATATGAAGCACATTGATTGGATTCAGACCATCAATCCAGAGGCGCTCATTTCAGTGAAAGTGAGCACCCCGCACGATGTGGACATGGTAGCGGTTGGTTCATTCTATGCCGGTGCACATATCATTCATCTGGACGGTTCATATGGAGGCACAGGTGCTGCCCCAGAAATCGCCAAGAAAAACATCGCCATGCCTATTGAGTTAGCAATTCCTAAAGTCCATAAATTCCTCATCAAAGAAGGGGTTAGAGACAAGGTCACATTAATCGCCAGTGGAGGTATTCGTACAGCCGACGATGTTGCGAAAGCCATAGCATTAGGTGCAGATGGAGTGGTGTTTGGAACCAGCGACTTGGTGGCGATGGGCTGCACTCGCTGCTCCAATTGTGAAGGAGGCCCCTCTGGCCGTGGTTGTCCTTGGGGGCTCACTACCACTGATATCGAACTCAAGGAATGGGTACAACAGGACTGGGGTGAAGAGCGACTCTACAACTTCTATGCCGCAGTTCAATGGCGACTGAGGGATATCATGCGCAAACTTGGTCTCTCGGCAATCGGTGATTTGCGCGGTCGCACCGACCTACTTCGCTACATCTCAGGAGGTGAGGCCTGATGCCACGCAATCCCAAGGCGATTCTCGATGCAAGGATGAGATTGACCAGGAGCCTTCCAAAGGTGGTACTACAGGATGGTGATGCGGCAGAAGGCGGCTGTGGAGTGGTTGGTCTAGCCTGCGAGATTCCCGTTGCTGGAAAGCATCTTTTCAGCAGCCTTGAGCAAATGCGGAATCGCGGAAATGGAAAAGGAGGCGGAGTCGCAATGGCAGGGCTTGACCCTGCTCAATTCAGTACAGACCAGAATACTCTCGAATCATCATTCCTCATAGCAATCGCATATGTCAACGAGGGGCACAGAGATGCTGTAGAAGAGAAATACATCCATTCTGCCTTTGAAGTTAATCATATTCACGAGATTACGAGCATGGAGAACTGGCAAGAAAAATTACCTGCTCTTGAAGTCAAACCTCCAGAAGTGGTCTGCTATTTCGTTCGCCCCAGCGCAGAAGGTTTAGTGAAGATGACAGAGGAGAGTGGGCTTGACATCAATCACTTCGTCGATGAAGATGCAATGCATCAGGAATATGTATACAGGAATACTCACAGATTGAATGTTGAATTCTATGCCGAGAATGGTCGAGCAGATGCTTTCGTCCTCAGCCACGGCAGAGATCTGCTCATCCTCAAGATCGTTGGATATGCTGAAGATGTCATCAAGTACTACTTGCTGGATGACGTCACTGCCCATGTCTGGATTGGACACCACAGATACCCAACTCGTGGCCGAGTGACACACCCTGGAGGGGCACATCCGTTTGGCCAAGGAATCGATGTTGCACTTGTCCACAATGGAGATTTCTCTAACTATGTCTCGGTGACTGACTATCTGGCTCAAAGAGGAATGGAGCCACTGTTCTTCACCGATACCGAAGTGGCCGCACTGGCCTTCGATCTACATCATCGAGTGTATGGATATCCGATGGAATATCTGATTGAATCATTGGCACCAACAAGTGAATTGGATTTCGTCATGCTACCCGAAGAAAAACAACAAATCTACGAAAAGATTCAACGAACCCATATCCATGGCTCACCTGATGGGCCGTGGTTCTTCATCATCGCTCAAGCTGTTGCAAAAGGCCACCACCGACTCATTGGAATTACCGATACCAGCATGTTGAGACCACAGGTCTTCTCCTACCAGAGAGGGGAAGTTGGGATTGCGTTCTGTGGTTCAGAAAAACAAGTCATAGATGCAGTACTCGATAGCTTGGCTGAAGAGGATAGCCGATTCTGGCGTCGTTGCGATGAATACTGGAACGCACGAGGAGGCTCGTATACCGATGGAGGTTCATTCCTTTTCGATATCAACAAACAGAGCGATGGCACATTCGAACTTGAGATGAGCAATAAATTCGGAGACCCTGTCGATACTCATCCAACTGGCAATCATCTGATCGAATCCGCTGCCGATACTTCAGGTGTTGAATTGAATGGCTCCGCCCGTGAGAGATTCACCCAAGCAGTTGAATCATTGCAGGAATTGGATTGGCCTGAAGCGCGAGCACTATGCAGTGAGATATCTACATTTGAGCGCTCCATTGCTATCGAGACTCTACAGATGTTACTAGACAGAAGGTACCCCACTGGAACACTGCGTAGAAGTCGCTGGCTGGACTGTGTGGAAGATGCTCTGATGTCTGTCATGATGTCAACAGCGACGTCTCCCTGCTCATCCTATGTTGGATACATGACACCTGGAAATCGTCCCAATCCTGAGAATCCACAACAGAGCATCGTTGTCGATGCCCGCCCATATCCAATAGAAGGCAGGGAATCTCTTGCGAGGGAATTGGTGGCTCTCTATGAATCAGGATGGAAGAACTTCCACATCATCATGTGCAGAGGACATCGCTTCATCGGCAATGGATTCGGAGCAGAAAGCAATGGCGTGAGACTTGATGTCTACGGGAGTTGTGGAGATTATCTAGCCAGCGGAAACGATGGAATGACAATACACATGCACGGAAATGGACAAGACCAGATTGCACAAATTCACAACAAGGGAACAACTGTTGTGCATGGAGATGTAGGTCAATGCTATGGATACGGAGCAAAAGGCGGCAAGTTGTTCATTCTCGCCAATGCTGCTGGACGCCCGATGATAAACAGTGTTGGCTCTCCAAAACTGGTAATCAATGGAACTGCCCTTGACTATCTAGCAGAGTCATTCATGGCTGGGGACCCATTGAACGGAGGTGGATTCGTCGTCATCAATGGAATCAAATTTGATTCAAAAGGTGGCATCGAGAGTCTAGACACACCATATCCCGGAGGAAACCTGTTCAGCCTGTCCAGCGGCGGTGCCATCTATGTCAGAGACCCCCATGGCAGAGTTTCCCCAAGCCAGTTGAATGGCGGCGACTTCACTGAACTGAGCGAGGCTGATTGGGCGGTTATCGAACCCCTGTTGATCGAGAATGAAGAACACTTCGGAATCCCAATGGCAAGTCTACTCTCTGTCGATGGTGAGATGAAAGCACCTGCTGATATCTATCGCAAGATAATTCCGCTCAAGAACAAGGCCCTATCCGTGGAGGATGCTTGGGCTGCCAAACATGATTGAGCAGTAGACCGTATTCACCGGCTTTTGATAATCAGAGAATTATCAGCGTACTTTGCATTGAGTCCATAACGAGACTCATTGATACTATTGATCAGAACCTTACGGTCAGGGAAGGCCTCACTCAGCCGAGTACCGCTCAGACGAAGGAATTCCTCACCGACTCTTGCATAATTCATTGTTGATTCAAAGGCGGCGGGCGCTTTGCCAAAAAAACGTTTGAAGAATGTCAAGATAGAGGGGGGTTTCCAATCACTTGGCAGGCCCATTATGTCTAGAATCTGTTTCACCACTTTTTGATCAACCTGTGCTTGCACAACACTCTTTCTTGGTGAAGGAGTTGGTACAATTGCACCTTTGACCAGCCTAACCTCCATGGTGTTTGATTCACCTCTGAATTGCAGGTTTTCTTGACCGAAGAGGTTCTTCAACAATTCTTCGAAAGTCTTGCCCTTGGCTCCCAATCCCTTCAGCACCATCTTGGGTTTCTTACCGCCAGCCTCACTACTGAGTTGATGTCCCAATCCAGAAAGACGAATCCATTCACCCATCATTTCCAGCAGCCAATCCTCAAGTTTCATCTGAGAACTACTAGGTGGTTGATATCTACAAACAAGATTCTGACCTTCACCAGAGAAAGATACCTCGTCTCCGAACAATCGTTCAAGAATCGCACTCATTGAAGGGCTTGTAGGCAAGCCCACATATTTGCGCAATGCGCGTGTCGAAGTCATCGAAGTCCCCCATTCCTCATTACACCAACCAACTAAGTCCGTGCCAAGTGAATGGACGCGGAATTCGGATTCCATATTCGCTCTGAGAATATCCCTCAAATCGTCACTTCCGCGCCCCTTGGATTTGTTTCCTTGCGTTTTCTTCTTTGTCCTCGTCTTCTGATTAGCCTTCTTTTGTGGGGATTTTTTCTGCTCCTGCTTCTTTGTCCCGGACTTCACAGGAGTTGATGCTGAAGGAGAACTTGCGCCAACAGCCTCAGGCATGGAGAAATTCGGGTCCGGCATGAATTGATCCAAAGCGAACATGTAGTCACAACGATACTTTGATCGCCATTCCAGAAAATTATCTCTGTCCTCACCCTGCAATCGACTCTCATGATCCTTCAAGCCATCTTGAGTGATCAGAACTGCAGAATTCTTGACACAGAAATCAATGAAGAATGAATCGTCATCAGCCCTTGCTGGAACTACCGCCATGGCATCTTTTGAAATCTCCTGATGAAAGAAATCAAGATTCTTCATCATCTGTTTTGGATTCTTCTCATTCATTCTGAATTGCTTAACAAAAGCAACGACTTCGTGGCCTTGCTCAACGAAATAATGGTGGGCTTTGACGATACCAGTCGCATCTCCAGGTATCTGGTGGCCCATGAAAGCACAGGCAATATTCGCTCCATCCAGTGCAATCTTGGGTAATTCCTTCTGTGTCTTCTTATTGGTCAATCACGCCCCCTCCGGGGTCCCCGTCCAAGTACTGGTGTATTCCTCGGCCCTTCGGTCAAGGAGAAACCAGTATCAGATGGTCACGTTTCCGGTCTCGGTGCCTCTCTTGAACTATTCGACTGCCCGAAAAGGTCGTGACTGCATGGAGATATTGAAGAAAGAGGCTTTGCACGGGGGGCCGATGTCAGAACAGGACGAGCCGGTCCAAGAGGCTGAAGATGGTGAAGAAGAGCCAGTTCTTGAAGAAGAAATTGAATTGACTCCAGAAGAATTGTTGGCTCAAGCTGAGGCGAAGGCTGAAGCAGCCGAGAAGGAGATTTCATATCGTGATGCTGAGATTCAGAATATGCAGCGTCGACTTGTCAAAGAAAAATCAGAATTAATTCAATATTCAAGCATGAATCTATCCCGTCGGATGCTTTCAGTCATGGATGATGTGGATAGAGCATTGTCTGCAATCCCAAAGGAGACACCCGATGGCAGTGAACCAATTCTTGAAGGATTGCGGCTGTTACGTGAACGATTGTGGGCTGAACTCTCTGCCGCAGGCGTAGTCGCAATGGATTCCAAGGGCAAGGAATTCGACCCGAACCTGCATGATGCACTCACTACGATACCGGCAAGTGAAGAGAACCCCTCAGGTATCGTAATCGATGTCATCGAGGCCGGCTATATGTTCAAGGAAAGATTGCTGCGTGCGGCAAAGGTCGTCGTGGCATCTTGATCATCCGACATGTTCGACTGAAGGACCTAGAAATGCCAACCTCTTGATTCGCTCAGGTTCTGCCAGCAACCAATCGATGATGACATCCTCCACTGATTCACTCAGAACCATTCTGAAGGCCTCCTGGTCACTGATGGTGGACATCATTTTCAGAGTCTGTCTGACCCTCCAACCTTCCAATGATTCTCTTTCATCCAATTCAACCCGGAAGATTGACCAGCCAGCGGCTGAATAGAGTTCCTCTGTCTGCGCATGGGAAACAACCAGAATCCCCGCATCGCCATGCCAAGCACTGGCATGTTCCACCCATTTCTCCTCGTTGCCAAGGTCAGGGACCGCTAATATCTCGACATTCGCCAATCCTTCCGAGGCAACCCAGGATGTTACCATCTCCAACCTCTCCTCCCAATCCCAAGGATTCTCCGGAGACTGTTCTCGGTTGGAGGAACCAAGCATGATTCTCAAAGCCAACTCAGGATGCTCTGCGTCACGGAACTGTGCTGCCTTACTCAGTAGATACGTGTGGCCCTTGTGCAATGGCTGGAATCGCCCCAGTACGACGACTGCCGGTTCAGGCCTCAAAGCAGGAGGGGGAGGGAGCATCTGCATTCCATCACCTGCTGAAATGAGAAGACACAACAACATCATCCGAAATTTCCATGCCATTATCACGGAAACAGGAAAGCATACGTTCGCAGCCCTCAATCATCTCTTCAATGCTGGTCTCTCCCATTGAACCTATGCGAAACATTCTCCCCTTGAGGTGGTCCTGTGCCCCTATCACATAGGTTTGATATTCATTCTGTAGTCTACTACGCCAGCTGTCATCTATTCCATCTGGATACATTATGGCAGTGACCGTGTCTGATCTGCATCCCTCATCTGCCAACAATTCAAAGCCGAGGCTAGTGAATAGTGAACGCACCCCTTCTGCCATTGTTCTACATCTGTTCCAGCGCTCTTCAAGTCCTTCTTCAGAAAGAGCACGAAGAGCCTCCACCCAACCTATTGTCAAATTGATGGCTGGTGTCCAAGGAGTCTGGTCATCGGAACCCTTCTTCAACGCTGCATGGACATCTAGATAGTAGGAAGGATTGGCACTGCCGTCTTCTTTCCTGCGTATGGATTCCAAGACCCACTTGTCACTGATTGCCAACGCTGCTACTCCTGAAGGACCTGCTGTGCATTTCTGAGCACCTACAACAATCGCTTCAGCGCCCCAAGTCTGGGGATGAACCGGGAGCCCTCCAACACTGGTGATGGCATCGACCAAAAGAGCCACATCATAGCGCTTGCACAATTCTGCTAGAGCTGCAGCATCCTGAGTAATTCCACTACTGGTCTCATTGTGACAGAATGCGAGTGCTTCGAATGTTCCAGTTGAAAGATGCTGTTCAATCTCTTCTAGAACGAAAGACTTGCCCCAATCGTATTTCAGATGGGTGCAATCAGCGAAGGTAGCAGCAATCTGTGCCACTCTTTCACCGAACTTGCCATTGCTTGGGACTAGAATCTTATCTGTAAGGCATAATCGATTGGCCAAGGACATCTCAGTAGCAGCAGTTCCACTTCCTGATACAACGATGATTCGATAGCCATCATCTCCACTCCATGATTCCTGACCTCGCTTCGAGGGCGACGGTGAGAGATTGAATGCAAGGCGGAGCAGACTGTTCAATTCGGCCATCACATCGCGATATTCTGGCCCTCTTGCGGTCATGACTGGATTTGACATTGCGGCGAGAACCGCATCATTCATGCGAACTGGCCCCGGAACTAGAAAACACGGGCCCTGATAGTGGCCAACTCCCATGCTGTTGCGCCGTCAATGAAGCCTTTGAATGCACCCATTGTCCAATGAGAGGATTGATGTTGAACAACTGTTGGCAGCAATCATGGCCCTGCGCATCGGAATCGCAATGCTACAAGGCGCCAGACACGAACATGCGCAGGCAATCCACTCCGCTGCCAAACAACTGAGCCTTCAAGTGGAAACGATTGAGTTGCGAACATCTGCTGACCTGAATACCGGACTTGATGCACTTATATTGCCCGGAGGCGAATCAACCACGATGCGTTTAGCCAGTCGTTCGAAGGGACTTCTTGAAGCGATATATGATTGGCTGGATGAGCATCCTGAAGCCCCTGTCATAGGAACCTGTGCGGGCGCCATCCTATTGTGCGACCCTCCAGAAGGACGCCACCCATTCATCGATGCAAAGATAGAGAGAAACTCCTTCGGTAGACAGTTTGAATCATTTCAAGCCGAATTGGAAGTGGCATTGAATGAGGAAAGTTCTGAACCCGTTGAGGAAATGGCATATGTAGACAAGAATGGACATACTCCATTGAAGGTGGAGACGACCGGAAACAGAAACGGCTTCCCAGGAGTCTTCATTCGCGCACCCCGATTCAAGTCATGTGCTGATGAAGAGATCGTTCATCTGGGTTCTGAGGTAGTCGGTGTATCGCGAAACAACAGAATCGCCTTGACCTTCCATCCAGAATTGACCGATGACCATCTTTTCCATCGCTGGTTGTTGCGCCAGTCCTCTGCTGCCCAAGAGAGAAATTGAAATCAAACTTGCAATGCGACGATTGGAGGAATAACATGCATCTGGAAATGGCGAGTGCGGTATCTCCACCAGAAGAGGCTGAGGCTGTCGGTTGTATCCAATGTCAGAAAGGTAGCAAACTGGTGCTCTTCGTCACTGGGCATTGCCACTGGATGTGTGACTATTGTCCCCTCTCTGAGAACAGGAGAGAAGTGGACGTGATGTTTGCCAATGAGCGCCCGTGCAATACTGTGGAGGAAGTCATCGAAGAGGCCAAAGCGATGAATGCTACTGGAACAGGGATTACAGGAGGAGACCCATTGATGGCGAAGGAACGTTCGCTGGAAGCCATAGTGAAACTGAAACAGGAGTTTGGAGAGAATCATCACATCCACCTGTACACCAGCATCCCATTCGCAACCGAGTTCGCAGAAGAGTTTGCTGAAGCGGGCTTGGATGAGATTCGATTCCATCTCTTGAAACTGGATCTGCAGAGATATCGCGAGACCATCGCTTCCTGTGTGGCAGCAGGTTTGTGTGTAGGAGTTGAACTCCCAGCCGAACCCGACGAAGAAGAAAGATTCTACGACTTACTGGAAGAGTTGCGCGATTCTGGTATTGATTTCCTGAATCTCAATGAACTGGAGATTACCACTGGAAATCAGGCGGAAATGGAATTACGAGGATTCAATCTCTCTTCTGAAATGACTGCAGGGGCAGAAGGTTCTGCAGAACTGGCATCGGCACTGAAGGAGAGAGTGGAATGTGCCCTGCTTGGAATCGAGGACCCTCACGATGGCTCATTGCGAGAACCGTATGGATATCACCTGAAGTTCTGTACTGCTTCCTTCAAAGATGCAGGTCAACTGAGAGCCAGATTCAGGCGCCGTGCAGGACACACCTTACGGCCGCATGAACAATTGACTGATGATGACACCATCCTGTTTGGCAGCCTGTACACATCATCCTCGCTGGTTGAGAATGATCGCAGAGAGATTCTGGATGCCACAGGAATCTCTGCGGATTGGTTGTATCATGACCCCCAAATGAATCGTATTGAGATGCCAGTCGAACTGGCTGAGGAACTTGCAGAAGTCGTGAACGCCCCCGTAGCGGTCATCGAGGTTCACCCAACTCATGAGCGCTTGGAAGTTTCACTGGTCTGGTTGAATGATCATAGGCCATGAGTCAGGATATATGCGAGATTGGCTTCATCAAGACCCCATTTCTCGGCACTGAGATGTTCTCTTCCCAATAGCAGAAAATAGCCTTCATCGGTTGCTTTGGAAAGTACATGATGCAAAGTTTCTGCATTTCGTTGATGAGCAGCCATGGTTGGTAGAATATGGGGGTCTGCATTT
>Ga0187827_10007814_pt1 | contig 11752 bp, 14 predicted proteins | sample ETNtaG_39_FD_167969 | JGI IMG/M metagenome (GOLD analysis project Ga0187827, IMG submission 167969) | Marine microbial and viral communities from oxygen minimum zone, Eastern Pacific Ocean - ETNP2014_SV_150_PacBio MetaG (Illumina Assembly) | ecosystem: Environmental > Aquatic > Marine > Hypoxic... | reverse complement strand
AGAAGCTACAAGATTTACTGAAGTTGGATATGTAGGAAGAGACGTAGAACAAATCATAAGAGATCTTCTTGAAATCGCAATAGCAATGGAAAAAGTAAAAAAAAGAAAAGAAGTTTTTACAAAAGCACAGCAGGCCGCGGAAGAAAGAGTTCTGGAGGCAATGGTTGGAAATAAAGCCAGTATTGCAACTCGGGAAAGTTTTAGAAAAAGATTGAGAAATGGAGATTTGGATAAAAATGAAATAGAAATTGATGTGCAAGAGGGCCCTTCGATGCCGAGTTTTGAAATACCAGGGATGCCAGGAACAAATGTCGGCATGGTAAATATTGGAGAAATGCTTGGGAAAACAATGGGGAAAAAACCTAAAAAGAAAAAAATGATCGTAAAAGAATCTCATGAAATTTTAATTGCGGAGGAGTCTGATAAATTAATTGAACAAGATAAAATTGTTAAATCAGCAAAAGTTTCTACTGAAAATAATGGAATAGTTTTTTTAGATGAAATTGACAAAGTGTCTGCTCGAAGTGATAGAATCGGAGGAGATGTATCAAGAGAAGGTGTTCAAAGAGATTTATTACCTTTGATCGAGGGAACAACTGTCAGTACAAAATATGGAACAATTAAAACTGATCATATTTTATTTATTGCTTCAGGAGCATTTCAGTTAGCAAAACCCTCAGATCTTTTGCCTGAACTTCAGGGAAGACTTCCCATAAGAGTAGAGTTAAATGCTTTAACAAGTGAAGATTTTAAAAAAATTCTAAGAGAGCCCGATAATAGTTTAATTAAACAATATAAAGCTTTGTTAAAAACTGAAAAAATTAATCTTGAATTTACTGATGATGGAATTGAGACCATTGCAGAGCTGGCTACAGAAGTTAATTCTAGTGTAGAAAATATAGGAGCAAGAAGATTACACACCATTATAGAAAAAGTCCTGGATGAAATAAGTTTTACTGCCACAGATAGAAGCGGTGAAAAAATTGTTATCGATAAAAAATATGTTCAGAAAAACTTGGGTGAATTAGTTAAAGACACCGACTTATCAAAATTTATTCTATAGCTTCTTTAGAAATATATAAAGCGCACCTTCGCCGCCATCTTTTATTTCTGCTTTTGATATACTCTTTATTTTGCTTTTAATTTTTAAGTTAGCATTTATATAATCGGGTACCGAATTTTTTAATATACTTAAATCTCTAGAAACATATGGATTATTAGTAGTTTTAGACCTTAAGCCTTTACCTGTTATAACTATAATCTTCTCAACGCCTTCCATAAAGTATTTATCAATAAGTGTTTCGATTTTTTTATTAGCCTCGTCCAGGGATAGTCCATGCAAATCAACTTTTCTAATTTTTGGTGTAGATGTTTTTTTTTGATCTAAATAATAATCTTTGTTTTCAGCCGTTTCTTTACTTGAAGTAAATTTTTTCCATTCTTTAATATCTTCTGGTGTGATTTTTTTATTCAAATTAAATTTGGGTTTCTACTAAATACCAGTTTGGATTACTGCTCCACATATTTTTTGAAAATTTCCAAACATCTTTAACTGTTTTAATTATATCTGGATCACCCTCTATAACATTGTTATTTTTATCTTTTCTACAAGTTATGATTTCGCTGACAAAGTTCACTGTAAAAGTATAATTATTATCTTTTTTTTCAAAATTTTTAATTTCAGCAGACTTAACGCCAACAAATGTTAATTCTGATTTTAAATTTTCTTTTTTTCTATAATCAATTTCATCAGAAAAATTCTGGAATATTTTTTTATTTAGAAGGGGTTTTAAAGCTTTTTTATCACCTTTAGCAAAGGAAGTAATGATCATTTCGTAGGCTTTTTTTGCACCATTAATAAATTGTTCTTTCGCCACATTATCAAGTTTACTTGAGCTTAAATTAACAACTTTTGTTTCACTACCGCTTCGTGTTGCCTTTTTGCCGAAGAGATCTCCAAAATCTTTTTTTTCATGGCCGGTTCTTCGACCAAGAATTCCCCTTAACCTTAAGATAATAAATCCCGCTATTATCGCCAATAAAATAATATCAAGATACTCGAAACTACTATTCATATGTTTTTTGTAACATTTTATTTTATTTAGTATAATGGTTTATATCAATCTGCAAAATATATATTCTAAAAAAAATGAACACACTTCTGATACTTATTATAGGCATTCCATTAATTGAGATATATTTATTTATTAAAATTGGATCGGTAATTGGCACTTCAAATACCATCGCATTTACAATAATTACTGCCCTAACAGGAATTATTTACGCAAGACACGAAGGGTTTAATACCCTGAAATCAGCCCTTCCTTTGTTGGCAAGAGACGAGATTCCTATCTATGAAATTATTACCGGAGCAACGATAGCTTTTGCCGCATTTCTTCTAATTCTTCCAGGATTTGCAACGGATTTTTTAGGCTTTTTATTAATATTTCCTTTCACTAGAAAATTAATTATAGCAAGGTTTACAAAAAAATCTCAAACATACAAAAAAATAAAAAAAGACGTTATCGAGGGTCAATATGAAGATTTGGACAAAGATTTGAAATGAAAAAAAAATATAAAATATTGGCTGAATTTGCAAAAGATGTTTCTAATGAGACACCCGACATTGAAACATATCTGCAAACAAAAGATAATATTTTAAAATATAATTTAACCCTAGATATTAATAGTAAGTTTTTAAAAAATAAAATGATAGAAGTAAATATTATTTCAAAATTTCAAGAGACTAATTTGGAGAAAAAAAGGTCTTATTTTGAAATTACCTATGCAGCAATAGTTAGAATTGATGAAAATGTTAAAGATGAAAAAGAAATGGAACAAATTGTTTTAAGCGATGTACCAAATGAAATTTATCCAAGGCTAGAGGATTTATTTATTTCATTAATAAATAAATCTGGTTTTCCAGAATTTAGGATTGAAAGAAAAGTTGATTTTGAAAAACTATACAAAGAAAAATTAAATTAATTAAAAAAAATTTTTTTTTATTTCATTTTTTAAAAATTTTTCATGTAATTGTATTTCTTCAGATGTTGGTAAGATAATTTTTTTTGAATATTTTGTTAATTTAGTATCCTTTTTTTTTAAGAACTCAGCAACATTTTGTGTTGAAAAATCCAGAGTAGGTTCCTTTTGATCTATTAGGTTGATATAAACTTTGGACAATAATTCACAGTCTATTAATGCATTATGTTTTTGTCTTTTTGAATAGTCAATTCTAAATTTTTTACATAGAGAATCCAAATTAATAGCAGATCCTGGAAATTTTTCCCGAGCCAATTCCAAAGTATCAATAACTCTGTTTTTTTTTATTTTAGCTCTGCCAATTATCGCTAATTCATTGTTCAAATGTGAAAGGTCAAAATCTGCATTATGAATAATTAATTTTTTATCATTTATAAATTCTAAAAAATCTTTAGCAATTTCTGAAAATTTTTTTTTCTTTAATAAAAATTCATCTGAATAACCATGAATTTTAAAAGCATCTTCAGAGACTTTTCTTTCCGGATTTAGCAAACAATGAAAAAACTTTTTAGTTGGAATTTGATTCTCAAGCTCTAAACAACCTATTTCAACTATTCTATGGCCATCTTTTGCTGAGAGACCAGTGGTTTCTGTGTCTAACACAATTTCAAGCATTTTATAAAATTTTTTCTAAAACCTGTTTAACATTTTCTTTAATGGAATTATTCTTAAAATTATTTTTTATCACAAAACTTGATTGTTTTTTTTTAAATTCTACGGGAAGTTGAAGTTCTTTAAATTTTTTTATTATTTTTGAATTAAAATTTAGTTTTTTTTTTAATCTTTTATCAATTTCCTTTTTTTTGGCATCTACAAAAATTAAAATATCATCTTTTTTATTAATTTTATTTTCCATTAATAATGGAATATCTAAAACAACAATTTTTTTACTTTTATTTTTTTTAATAAAATTATTCATTCTAGATTGAATCTCTGGATGAACGATTTTAATAATTTTTTTAAGATTATATTCATTTTCTATAATGGCCTCAAAAATCTCACTTTTTTTAACAGGAAAAGAAGTTATATAATTAGGAAGTGCTTTTTTAAGTTTGCTATAACATTTTCTGCTTTTTCTATATAATTTTGCAACTTCAACATCGGCATTAAAAACTGGATAACCAAATTGTTTTGCTACGTAACTTTTCCCAGAACCAATATCTCCAACAACCGCAAGTCTAATCATTAATCTAATAATCTATTATCAATTTTTGGCAAAATATTGTGCCAAATTTTAAATGCTAATTGAGCTTGATAAATAAACATCATCTTGCCGTTTTCAATTTGATTACCAAACTGCTTTGCCTTTGAGAGAAATTTTGTTTTGCTTGGATTATAAATAATATCATAAAATAATTTATTTTTTCCAATATCAGCATAGTTTAATTTTATCTGATCGTCGTTTTTCAGACCCAAACTTGTAGCATTTATTATCATATTGAAATCGGGAGTTTCTCCCCAATCTATAATCTCTAAATCCGTGTACTTTTTTTTTAAATCATCGGCTTTTTTTTTGGTCCTGTTGCTTAAAATGATTTTATCTACTCCCAACTTTTTTAGTGCTAGAATAATTGAAGGAACCACTCCTCCGGCTCCCAAAATAAATACATTCTTATTTTTTAAATCATAATTAATATATTTTAGACTTTTCTCAAATCCACCAATATCAGTGTTGTCTCCAACAACCTTATTATCTTTTTTGAAAATCGTATTAACCGATTGAACCTGCTTCGCAACTGGTGTTAGTTGATCAAGAAAAGGTATGACGAATTTCTTAAAAGGAACAGTTACATTTATTCCATCTATTTCCCCCTTTTTAATTTTGTCTATAATTTCTTTAATGTCACTTTCATTAAGCTGCCTCTTGTCATAAGTGGCGTTTATTTTGTTTTCTTTGATCCAATAGTTGTGCAATTTAGGAGATAAAGAATGCTCGATTGGATTTCCTATGACTAAATATTTTTTCATTTTATTGTAATTAAATATTCCTTTATTTGTTTAACTGGCAAGCCCATAATGGAGTCTTCGTCTCCTTCAATTTTTGAAAATAAAGATCTGCCCACAGCTTCGATTTGGTAAACTCCATAAGCATATAATTCTTTATCTTCGATCTTTACTAAATATGATTTAATTTCATCTAGACCAAGTTGTTTCATTGTTAAAGTTGAGGCATCGGTAGAATTCCAAATCATAGATCCATTTTTAGATATACAAACAGAGCTGATTAATTGGTGTTTTTGACCATTTAATTTTTGAAGTATCTTGAAGGCTTCTTCTCTATTTGTGGGCTTTGAAATAAGTTCTCCGTTTAAATCTATAACGCTATCTGCGCCCAATACGAGTTCACCATATTTTTTTTCACTAATTTTGTTTGCTTTTAATTTTGCTAAATTTTTAGAAATTAATTCTGGTGTAGTGTTTGTTTTTAAAAGCAACCCTTTTATCTGGTCTTCATTTATCTTTGCTGGAATGACTTCGCATTTTATCCCATTGTTTTCTAATATTTTTTTTCTTATTCCGCTCCTTGATGCCAAAATTATATTTTTTATCATCTAGAATAAACAATATCATAAATTTTTATTATTGAAGCTGCACTTTCTTCTACAGATTTTCTTGTAACGTCTATAATTGGCCAGTTATTTTTTTTAAAAATATTTTTTGACATTTCAACTTCTAGCCTAATTTTTTCTATATCTGTATAAGAACCTGATTTTTTTTCATTCAAAAAGTTCATTCTATTTTTCCTTACATCCAGCAGCCTTAATGGTTCTGCTATTAATCCTACCACACATGAAATTTTAGAATTTTTTGTTAACTCGATAGGAATAGAATTTTCATTTATTATTGGAATGTTACAAGTTTTATACCCCCTGTTCGCCAAATAAATTGATATTGGCGTCTTGCTTGTTCTGCTTATGCCCAGAAGCACGATATCCGATTTTTCTATATCTTTTATTATCTTTCCGTCATCGTGGCCCATCGTAAATTGGATTGCTTCGATTCTTTTATAATAATCCTCATCAAGAACATGTTGCCCACTAGGTATGTGGGAGGCTTCTTGGTGCAGTAACTTTGAAAACCTTAATATTAAATCGCCCAATACTCCAAAACAAGGCATGTTTTCTTCTCTACTTTTTGTTACTAAAAACTTAGCTAATTGAGTGTCAACGATAGTATATAAAATAATAGAATTTTCTTTTTTCTTACAAGTATCTAATATTTTAATTATTTGATTTTTTGTTCTCGTAAACGCATATTGATGGGATGTATGTTTAAAATTTAAAAATTGAGCTTGTAGAGCTAAAAAAATTCTATCTAGTGTCTCTCCGGTTGAATCCGAAATGAGATAAACTTCGTATGTTTTGTTCATTTATAAACTGTTAATAAATTTATTAATTATTAACTTTGTTTAGTATTTTTTTTTTATTTTAAGCTTTATTAAAACTTAATAACAATAATTAACATATAATTATAAGTGAAAAACTAAATATAAATAATGTTAATTATGAGAATATTTAAATATTTTATTAAAATCAAAGATAGTTTTAAATTTTATTTTGTTAATAAATATTGAAAAAATTGTATAAAATAATTAATTAATGTTACTAACATACTATAATACTAATAATACCTTTACTTATATTTTATTTATTTATGAGAAAATTAAATAAATGTTTAGAAAAAAAAAAATATACAAGTATTCCTATTTGGTTTATGAGGCAGGCAGGAAGATATTTAAAAGAGTTTAGAGATATTAGAAAAAAAAATCCTGATTTTATTAACCTTTGTTTAAATCAACAACTTGTAAGTGAAATAAGTCTACAACCAATTAAAAAATTTAATTTAGATGCGGTTATATTATTTTCTGATATTTTAATTATTCCTTACGGCCTGGGTCAAAAAGTTACATTCAAGAAAAATATAGGGCCAATTCTTGGTGATCTTAATTTGGATTTAATTCTTAATGTTAAAGAAAATGATTTTATAAATCGTATTAAACCAGTCTACAAAAGTTTAAATCTTTTAAAAAATAATATGGATTATAAAAACAAAAGCTTAATAGGTTTTGCCGGCGCTCCCTGGACGTTACTTCTTTATATGATTTATAAAAAATCACCAAAAAAAGACTTTAATAAAAATAAAATTTTTAATGATAAAAATTTATTAAATAATTTAATTATAAAATTAGAAGACATTATATGTTTACATATTGATAAACAAATAGAAGCGGGCGCAAACGTTATACAACTTTTTGATTCTTGGGCTGGGTTGTTGTCAAAGGACAATCTTAATAAATATTGTTATACACCAACTTTAAAAATTGTTAATCATATTAAAAAAAAGGGTATACCAATTATTTGTTTTCCCAAGGGCATAAAAAAAGAAGACTACAAGGAATTTTGCTCAACCGTTAAACCAAATGCAATTAGTATTGATTATGAAATTGATCCTGAGTGGATAAAAAATAAGGCTAACAACTTGCCCATCCAAGGAGGATTGGATCCTAAAATTTTATTAACTAATAAAGAAAATATAAAAAAAAATGTTGATCATTACTTAAATGTTTTTTCCGGATATCCTTATATATTTAATTTGGGTCACGGCATTTTACCAGAAACCGATCCAAATATAATAAAGTATATAATTGATATTATTAGAGAAAAAAAAATTTAATGAGAAAAGCTGTAATACTATTTAACCTAGGAGGCCCCAATAAACTAGAAAGCGTTGAACCATTTCTTTTTAATTTATTTAATGATCCTGCGATAATTAATATTCCCTCTATCTTTAGGTATCCATTAGCAAAATTTATTTCAAAAAAAAGAGCTCCGATTGCAAAAAATATATACAAAGAAATCGGAAACAAATCCCCAATCCTTGAATTGACAGAAAGTCAGGCAAAAAGTTTAGAAAACAATCTCTTAAAAAAAGGTGATTATAGGTGTTTCGTAGTAATGAGATATTGGCATCCACGAGCCTCGGAAGTGATTAGAAAAGTTAGAAAATATAATCCAGAAGAGATAATGCTTTTGCCTCTTTATCCTCAATATTCAGCCTCAACTTCGGGATCCTCTATTAACGAATGGGGTGACTTATGTAAAAAAGAAAATTATTATGTTAAAACCAAAACTATTTGTTGTTATCCCACAGAAAATAATTTTATAGCTTCACACATTTTGCTTATTAAAAAAACTCTAAAAGTAATAGAAGATAATAATTTTAAATTAATTTTTTCTGCTCATGGCTTGCCAAAGAATAAAATAAAAAAAGGAGATCCCTACCAATGGCAAGTTGAGGAAACTGTTAAAAAAATAATGTCTAATTTAGAGAATAAAAATTTAAATTATGTAATAAGTTATCAAAGTCGTGTGGGCCCCCTGAAATGGATTGGACCATCCACAGATGAAGTAATTATTAAATATTCTAAAGAAAAAAAAGGCATTATCGTAGTGCCCATAGCTTTTGTATCAGAACACTCAGAAACATTAGTAGAATTAGATATAGAATATAAAAAATTAGCTGAAAAAAATGGTTGTGGTTTTTATAAAAGAGTACCGACGCTTGGAATAGAAAAAAATTTTATTAAAGGGCTTACAGAACTAGTTTTAAAACAAGAAACAAGGGGTAGCTTTGTTTCATCATCAGTGTGCCCCAATAAATATGTAAAATGTCCTTGTTTAGAATTATAATAAAAATTATTTTGGAAAAATGAACGTCATTTTATTATTTAAGTCAATTCATCTAATAGCTGTTATTTCTTGGATGGCGGGACTTTTATATTTACCAAGAATTTTTGTTTATCATAGCGAAGCTGTTGTAAAAAACAAATCTGAAGATTTAATGTCTACTTTTAAAATTATGGAAAAAAGGCTTTTTATTTATATTATGAATCCTGCAATGATTGCATCTTGGATTTTCGGTGGCTTACTAATTCATGCTATTGGTATGGATAATCTGAGCCCTTTTTGGCTACAGCTAAAGTTGCTTTTCGTGGTCGTTTTAACCGTTTATCATTTTTTTTTATTTAGTTGTCTAAGAAAGTTTGCTGAAAACAACAATGTTTATTCGGCTAAATTTTATAGAATAATCAATGAAATACCCACTGTTTTATTAATTTTAATCATTTTTGTAATAGTTTATAAACCATTGTAGACTTGAAATATCGTCAAATAGCAACTATATTCATGTCATCACATCTCCAAGACAACCAATAAAATTATGAATATCCAAGAACTTAAAAATACCAGCTCCGAGGAACTTATTGCAAAAGCTGAGAAACTCGAAATAGAAAATCCCAGCACATTAAGGAAACAAGAAATTTTATTTGCGATATTAAAAAAACTTGCTGACAATAAAGAAGAAATTACCGCGGGTGGAGTTTTAGAAGTTTTACAAGACGGTTTTGGTTTTTTGCGAGCGATCGAGTCAAACTATTTACCTGGCCCAGATGACATTTATGTCAGCCCAAGCCAAATAAGAAGATTTGGCTTAAGAACCGGAGATTCCGTAGAAGGCCAAGTAAGATCTCCCAAAAATGGAGAAAGATACTTCGCATTGCTAAAGGTTGAACAAATAAATTTTGAAAGTCCAGAAAAAGCAAAAAATAAAATTGCATTTGATAATTTAACCCCCCTTTATCCAGATGAACAATTAAAGATGGAAACTGAAAAAACAAAAAATGAAAAAAATCCAGATTTAACCCAAAGAATCATTGATTTAATTGCACCTATCGGCAAAGGACAGAGATCATTAGTAATTTCTCCACCAAAAGCAGGAAAAACAATAATGCTTCAAAATATTGCACATTCAATATCTGCTAATTACCCAGAATGTTATCTTATGGTTTTGTTAATCGACGAACGTCCTGAAGAAGTTACGGATATGCAAAGAACCGTAAAGGGAGAAGTAATCAGTTCTACATTTGACGAACCGGCATCTAGACATGTTGCTGTAGCTGAAATGGTTATTGAAAAAGCTAAGAGATTAGTGGAACATAAAAAAGATGTAATAATTCTTTTGGACTCCATTACAAGACTTGGTAGAGCATACAATGCTGTTGTTCCTAGTTCTGGTAAAGTTTTGACGGGAGGCGTAGATGCGAATGCGCTTCAAAAACCAAAAAGATTTTTTGGCGCCGCAAGAAATGTGGAAGAAGGAGGTTCGCTTACCATAATCTCTACAGCTTTAATAGATACTGGCAGCAGAATGGATGAGGTAATTTTTGAAGAATTTAAAGGAACGGGCAACAGTGAAGTAATTATGGATAGAAAAGTTCATGACAAAAGAATTTATCCGGCAGTTGATATCACAAAATCTGGCACAAGAAGAGAAGAGCTTATTTTTGCGAAGGATGATCTTCAAAAGATGAATGTTTTAAGGAGAATAATTAGTTCAATGGGAACAATGGATGCTATAGAATTTTTAATTTCTAAATTAAAAAATACAAAAAATAATGCCGAGTTTTTTAACTCGATGAACAAACCTGCTTAATTATAAGACAGGAATAAAAAACGATTCAAATGAAGGGGTTATTGCACCACTAGTTTTTACAATTTTAAGCGTTATTCTTTGTTACGGACTTGCTGATAAAACATATATGTAATTGATATATGGCTTTTAAGCACTATAAACAAATAACCAAGCAAGACACCCCCTCAATGAAAGTAGAGAATGTTGAAGCTTACCTTCATTAAACTAATATCCTAAAATTCCGCTTTTAAATTTAGAATATAAAATAGTTGAAAAATTGTTCATTTGTTTCATGTTTGCTTTAGCTTCTTGATCAAACTTTTCTAAAGCTCCATCGCCAAGCCGAGCTTCTAAAGCAGATTTATATTCAGGTACGTATCCCCAATCTGTAACTGTATTGTTTTTAACTTCTATATGAAACTGAATTCCATAAGCATGATTTTGGTATTTAAAAATTTGATATGTAGTTGTCGGAGATGATGCTAGTAAGGTAATATCTTTGTTATTTTCAAGATTTTTTACTTCATATGAATGCCATTGTAGAGCTTTAATTTTATCAGGAAACGTAGAAAAAAGAGCATCTTCCTTTTTATCCTTCAAAAAATCAACATTCATAATGCCAATTTCGGAAGGATCTGATTTTACTACTTTGCCTCCAACTACCTCACCTAAAAGCTGGCATCCTAAACAAAAGCCAAGAAAAGGTTTTTTATTATCAACAACAAATTCTTTTATTCTTTTTTTTTCCTCGATGAGCCAAGGATATTTTGCTTCCATCCAGGTGTCCATAGGACCGCCCATACAAAACATAGCATCAAAATTATCCAAATTATTTGGAATTTTATCACCTTCGTCTAATTCTACAGTTGTTAATTTCCAACCGTCAGCAAACATTAAGTCCTTAATGTATCCAGGATCTTCAACTTTTATGTGTTGTAGAACTATTATTTCCATGAGTTATAAATTTTTTTAAATTTTTAGTAATAGATTTATTTTTGTGCTTTCCAAATTTAACCTAGAATATTTTATCTTTTATTTCAAAAGCACTAATCCAACTAAATTTAGCTTTAAATGGAAAACAATTCATCAAAATTAATTAATTCCAATATAAATAATTCAAGCTATACTAAATTAATATGACTATCTATGCGCTTTCATCTGGGCCTGGAATCTCGGGCATTGCTGTAATACGTGTGTCAGGCAAAGATACATCCGAGGTGATAAAACAAATCACTGGTGA
>Ga0187827_10007807_pt1 | contig 11762 bp, 4 predicted proteins | sample ETNtaG_39_FD_167969 | JGI IMG/M metagenome (GOLD analysis project Ga0187827, IMG submission 167969) | Marine microbial and viral communities from oxygen minimum zone, Eastern Pacific Ocean - ETNP2014_SV_150_PacBio MetaG (Illumina Assembly) | ecosystem: Environmental > Aquatic > Marine > Hypoxic... | reverse complement strand
GTGACCACAGCGTGACCGAATTGTCCACCAAAAGCCCTCTATTATTTAGGGGGCTTTTGTATTTTAATTAATATTCTTGTAGCCATATCAATCATAAATTATTATTAAGAAACTATTGTTGAAGTGCCCTTGTCAGCAATTTAATACGATGCAAAAATACCCTGATTACCAGGGCATTAAACCCATTTGTTTCTTACCTATATCTGAGAGGTCGTCTAACGTTTCTCTACCTCGATAATTTGCTTCATAGTTTTCTGGGTAGAAATCTGGAGCGCTCTCTCATTTTCTGGCTCTACCCTTTGATTGAGTATGTTTCACTTTTAAAAATTACCTTATCAGTGGGTGGCTGATAGGTATAGGTGCACTTACGCATATCGCACAGCATCATTTTCATAGAAAATAGCTTAAAATTGGACATTTTCGGACCCTTTGGGAATTATTTCTCAACGAGAGTCCAAATTATTATTTGGAAAGATCCAAACTTTTTGGACTTTTGTGGTGTATTGATTAAAAAGTGTTTATATAAGAACACTAACTAACAATAAAAGTATTAATAGAACTACATCAATTGGCAATATTCCAACGCTAGAAGGAGATTTATCAATTAGAAATATATATTTATACACTCAGATTTTTTTTACTATTAATATCAAAAAAGGATACGTTATTTAAATCAAGGCTAAACTTAATTTTTTCACCAATCGTATTTGATATGGCATCATCATAACGCTGTCTACAAATAATCTCCGTGCTACCTAATTCAAAATAATATAGGGTCTCATTTCCTAAAGGCTCAATTAACTTAATCCGCCCCTCTAATAGTTTATCACTATTATCACTTAAAGCTATTGACACAAATTCCGGACGAATTCCTAATATTATCTTATTATTATTATATTTTTTTAATAAGTCAATCTGAGCATTTTGTTGCGAATTAAAGGATAATTTTTCACCAGTTTCAAAAATCATTTCAAAATTCTTATCAATATTGCATTCAATAAGATTAACGCCTGGATTACCAATAAATTTTCCAACAAATGTGTCCGCAGGTGAACGGTATAGATTTAAAGGGGTATTTACCTGGTGAATGATACCTTCTTTTAAAACAATAATTTTGTCACCCAATGTCATTGCTTCAACCTGATCATGTGTAACATAGAGCATAGTTGTACGAAATTCTTCATGCATTTTTTTTATTTCAGATCTCATCTGTACACGTAGTTTTGCGTCTAGATTAGATAGTGGTTCATCAAATAAAAATACCTTAGGTTCACGCACAATAGCTCTGCCCAAAGCTACCCTTTGTTTCTGTCCACCAGATAATTCTTTTGGTCTTCTTCCAAGAAGATCCAATAGCTCTAATTTTTCTGCGGCCCATCTGATTTTTTCATCTATAGCTGATTTTGTTTCATTTCGCATTTTCAGTCCAAAGGACATATTCTCGTAGACTGTCATTTGTGGATAGAGAGCATAGTTTTGAAAAACCATTGATATATTTCTATCCTTAGGTGCCATTGTAGTGACATTTTGGTCACCAATAAAGATATTACCCTCAGTTACTTCTTCAATCCCTGCAACCATTCTCAAAAGCGTTGATTTTCCACAACCGGAAGGGCCCACGATAACCGCAAATTCACCATCATCTATTTTTAAATTAATATTTTTTATTACTCTTACATCTTTAACATAACACTTTACAATTTCTTTTAGATTAATCGAAGCCATGTTATTTTTCCACTGGTAATACAATGCCACGCAAGATGATGTTTTGAGCAAATATGAAAACAATGAGTGTTGGTATTGCAGAAACAACTAATGAGGCCATTACAGCACCTCGAGCAGAAAAATATTGCATCTGCACCAACCATACCATCAATGTCCACATTTTTTCATCGGGACACAAAACAACTGCAAACATAAAATTAGAATATGCGCCATTAAAGGCACTTAATGCAATAACAGCCAGTATGGGTTTTGATAGAGATATCGCAATGTGCCAAAATTTATGGAATTCGCTAGCACCATCGATATCAGCCGCTTCATATAATTCTCTTGGTAAACTATCAAAGAACCCCTTTAGTAAAAATATTCCATAACCATTTGCCATTCCTGGGATTATCAATGCAAAAAATGTATTTAAAAAGCCAATATCTTTTAGCAATAAATAATTTGGTATCATGGTAACCATAGGTGGAAATGTCATTGTGGCTACAAAGAATAATAGAATTTTATATTGATTAGGCAAATCATAACGGGAAAGCGCATAAGCAGCTAAGGGATTTACAATAAGTGCGGTTAGAACCGCAAAAATAGAATAAATAATAGTATTTTTAAGTCCATCACCAAATAATGACAAATATTCAACGACCATTTTATAATTATGAATAGCATAGTCCCATCTTAATCCATTTTTATTCTTTAACACATATGCATAATCCATCTTCTTCACTGGCATTGGTATGTGACTGAACGAAGTATAGTTTTCATTAAATTGAGAATTATAAGAAGAGATATCTTTGTATTTCGTCTTAAGAAAATCTCTCCATAAAAATTCTGGACTTTTGATCTCAATACTATTCACAGGACAAAAACTGTCATCTTTAACAAAATTAATATACTCAGTTGATAAATATGATTCATGAGCGGGGGATTCAATCAGCCTGATCTCATCGAATGAAGTAAAGATTGAACCCCATCTTTCATTCAGAGCTGAAATAGTTTGGAATTTTTGGATGAGATAATCAGTGAATAGATATTCTTCTCCCTTTTTCAACGAGATGAAATGGGTATTTAATTCAGCACGGGCAAACTCTTCCCATTGCCTAGAGATTTTCCCTTTAGGAATAGATCGCTCAAAAACGATATCATAGAAGGAATCAAAAGCAGTATTATTTTTTTCATTAAATAGTGTGATATCAGAGTTGTAGTATTCAAGAGACTTTAAATATCTGACATATTCACCATCAAGAGAAAGATAAACCCTATCATGAAAAGGGATCTGGATTTTGAAGCGATAGAATTCATCAGACAATTTACTTTTCGGTATCTGAAAGTTCTTATCAAGAAGTCTTTCAGGATTTAGATCTAAAAAGTACCAATCCAACATCGTGGTATTAAAATATTCACGAAAGTATTTTGGATCATTATTGCATAGATCACGAATATAATTCCTGAATTTTCTAGTATTCTTTGTTGTTATACGATTTCCTGCGCCTGGCAAAAAAAACATATTCCCCACATGATAACTTTCAGGAGCAATGGTACTATTAATTTGGAACTCGTTCCAATCTTCAATGAGCTCTAGCTTAGGATATTCAGGTACCTCGACTGATTTGAAAATTCGAACAAATTCATTATTCGCAACTTGATATTCCTGAATCTTTTCATTGTATTTATGTTCAAGATACCGTTTATAGAGTCTCTCATCATCCAAAAGAAATTTTGGGACAATATCAAAATCAAAAGCATCAAGCTTTCCTTTTAATGATCCAGATAGCATTAGAAGGAATGGGTATATTATCGTAATCGCACCCAGGGTGAGGAAGGTATAGATTGCCGCTAATAATAGCCTGACCTTAAGGTTTTTACGTTCTGATTGAAGAAAAAGTGACATTATAATTCCACTGCCTCCGCGGTTTTAAATGTCATATTTGATAGCTTTTTCATTTGATAGACGGTAAAGCCCATTAATATAAAACCAATGATCCAGCCCATTGCCGTTGCTATTCCAAATCTTTGGAACATAAAAGCATTAAAAAATATCTCCAGTCCAACAACGGTTGTTGCACCATCAGGGCCACCTCCTGTCATTACAAGCATCTGTTCAGATGACAAGAAAGCACCAATCACGGCAAAGATCAGATTAATAAGTATCAGAGGCTTGATCATTGGAATAGTTATATTCCATAACCTGCCAAAGAACCCAGATCCATCTATTGCCGCTGCTTCATATAGATCACTGGGAACTGTTTTTAAAGCAGCCAGGTATATTAGACACCCTGGCCCTAAACCTGCCCACGCACTGGGAATAATAATTGCGATCATAGCAGTATTTTTGTTCCCAAACCAATCCACAGCTTCAAACCCTAAAAGCCCTATAATGCGATTTAATACTCCATCCGGGGTGGGATCGAAAAAGCTCTTCCACATCAGCATTACAATGATACCAGAAATGACAGCTGGTAAGTAGTAAATGACCCGGAAAAAGATCTTTCCTTTCGGTATCTCTGAAAGCATTATTGCTAGAATGATTGGTGGAAAAAAAACAAACGATATATACAGAAAAGAAAAATATATGGCACGGGCAATAGAGAACCAGAAATCTTGATCAAAGAATACTTTAGCAAAATTTTCAAATCCTACAAAAGAAACACCAGTTGCGACCCCATAATCCTGGAATGCCATTGCAGCACCCCTGAATAGTGGATAATAACTAAAGATTAAAACTGTTAGTACTGCGGGTGCTAAAAGTAAATAGGCAGATCTGTTTTTCTTACTAGAATAATCAACCTGGTGTACAGAAATGACTTCTGACTTTGGATTAAATGCTGTCCAGACGTAATAAAACAATAGACCGTACAATAAGAATATAGTCAAAGATAAGATGACGGCTACGGGATATCTTTTCCCAATTTCATCTGCTGGTATCCTGCCTATCATTTTTTCATTGGCCTTTGCCACCGCATAATCATGGTATTCTTTGATCTTCTTCAAACGATAAGCCCTATCGGGATTTTTACCTAATTCATCCATGTATCCCTTGTTTATGGGAATACTCATATACGGATAAATATGTTGTGTATTTTTCCCATAGGGCTCAAGTTCATGATTTTGAAAACAATGAGTTACGGCTTCTGCCCAATCTTTTGGGACTTTGTTCACCATTTCAGGGTAACCATATTTTTCAAGGGCTTTCGGATGGACATATCTACCATATCCATTCTTTATATAGGTATCGACAGCTATTTTCCTTGCTTCGTTACTACCAAAAAAGCGAATGAATTTCCAGCAAGCGTCCATCATGCTAGAATCTTTTGTGGCAGCAGTTATGCCCAGATTCATGCCGTATAATTCAGTGATACTCTGACCCATTGGGCTCGCTGGGATTCTTGCTAATCCAATTTCGTCATAGGTTTTAGATTGGGTCCAATCATTTGAATTCATTAATAGATCAGAGGCTGTTAAAAAAACAATTGCTACCTTACCCTGATGAAATTTTACCCAGCCATCACCCTTGTGACCAATTCCATATCGTGTCTTATCATTCTGGTCTTTCCATGGTTTTTGTATAAGAGATAACATGTAATCTGTCGCAAGTATTGCACCAGAATCGTTGAATGCAGCATTCCACTTATTTTCATTTATATCATATACAACAGATTTTGAGTTCACGGACAAGTAGAACGGGCGACCTATCCAGCTTGAGTAACTTCCCTCACCAATATTCATAGCATATACACTATTTTCAATATCATCATCATCAATCATTGTCAATTTCTTACCAACTTCAAAAAATTCATCCCACGTCTTGGGAACATCCTTGATCGGATCTAGACCCGCTTCCTGAAACAATTGCTTATTATAGCACATGACCCTTACTTCATATAAGCGTGGTAAAAAGTAATAATGTTTTTTACCATCAGGTCCAAAGGTATATGCTGCATCCATGACTTTGGGTAATATTCTTTCTTCCAGTTCATCTTGGTACATAATATTCTCATCAAATTCACCTCTTTCTTGAGCTTCTTCTGCAGTTATATCATCTCGTATATACCTATCTAATGGAGCAAGAAACCCTTTGTCAATAAATGTTCCCGATTGTCTATAATTAAATTCGAATACATTAGCCGCATTCCCAGCTGCAATTGCTAGTAGATCACTTGATTCAGTTCCTATTCCTTCAATTAATACTGCTCTGGAAGTACCATCTATCTTAATGTTTGGATATTTTTCTCTAAAAGCTTTGAACTGTGCCGCTTCAACCTTCCCTTGTATCGTAAAACTTGCATCCTGCCCTCTCCAAGTACCAGGCATGTACTTTGACTTAATATGTATATCATTATCAGCCTGGACAGGGGCCAATGGGAAAAAGAAAAGAAAGAATATTGAGCAAAACAAATGAATCATAATAAGATTTTTGCAAAATCTAATATCATAATATGTTCGAATCTATTTAAGCAAATATTATATTAATAGGTAATGATTAAATTGATCAAAAAAGATCATTTGATGATCAGGAGGTTGAACTTTCTACAGCGATAAATTTTCTTCGCTGCTTGAAATCTCTCTTGGCCTCTCCCTAGTAGGAATTTCATTATTTGCTTCCTCTGTCATTGGCATCCAGACTCTTATTGATTGATCATCCTTCCTATTATTCTGAAGATAGAAAGGTATTCCTGTTATTTCTCCTATATTGCTATTCACTGATATTGTTGTGGCATTATCCATTCCATCCATTTTTCCTGAAAAGGTTGGTTCAAATCCGGGTTTAAGGATCGCTTCATTTAATTTTTGATTATCAATGGATTCAAAACAGTACAGAATTGGCCCAATCATGAAAGCTACTTTTTCTTTATTCTCATCTACCAAACTGTGCGATTTTATCGTTCTTACAGGCAAAGGAAAACTTATCTGAACTTTATCTCCTGGCGTCCAAAAATGATTAATGTTGAAATAGCCGTCAACTATTGAACCATCAATCTTTTTACCGTTTAATAAAATATCAAGATCTTCTGACACAGTATCTATCGAGGTATAGAGGTCACCCGGGTTTTCTATTCCTCTTACGTAGCCCGGCACACGAAGTTTAAGATTAAATCTTGTTTGAGATACTGGTGTAATAGTTATTGAAATATTCCCATTCCATGGCATCTCACTCACCTGTGAGACCTTCACCCAATTATTATTTATTAGTACGTCGGCAGAAGAACCAATATACTGGTTCACAAAAAGATCATTATCATCATAGCTATAGATGTATGATGGTAATTCTGATAATATCTTAAAAAACATTGGGGGACAACAGGGACAAAGATGCCATTCCCATCTATTCACACATTTCCCTTCTAATGGATTTTCATAAAAATATTTTTCCCCATTCAATGCAACACCATTTAAAATATTATTATAGAGAACTCTTTCTACTTCATCAGCATACTTACTATCTTTAAACGTAATTAACATTAATTGATGGAAAAAACATGCCCCAATTGCTGAACAAGTCTCTAAGTATGCATTATTTGGCAAATGATAATCTTCACCAAATTTTTCATCTTGATGAATGGCACCGACTCCCCCATTTATATGCATTCTTTTCGTCACCATATTATCCCAAATGCGCTTAACTGCTTTTTCATATTTGGGGTTATTATTCTCACGATATGCTTTAACAACACCTGTAAAAAGTAATGTAGCCCTAACGGCATGGCCTTCTATGGTCTCTTGCTCCAATGTTGGTTTATGATCCTGTGCATAGCTACCCCAAGAAGGCCTATCGTTATTCCCATATTCTTCATTTTTGATCCATTCAATACATTCTTCATCGTCACCATTTTCCCAATTGGGTCCATTTGCATGATTACCTCTATTTTCTATCCAATGTTCAACTAATTGAAGGTATCTATACTCATCAATATCAAGTTGCAGATCTTTTTTCAGACCTGGGTGTTCTTTAAGGAGCTTATATAACTTAACAAAGGCTTCCTCAGGCCCAGAGTGAGATGGAACTATTTTTAGACCTTCCTCAAATATCATATCATAGGTATAATTTGCAGCATTGATAGCTACCCTTAATAGCTTTGTTTTTTTCGTTGCATCCCAATAATGAACAGCCGCTTCAACTAAAGCACCTATATTATATACATCATGCTGCCATCTTAAAAATCCCCCACTGAATCCAAATCTATGTTCCGGTTCCATCAGTTGTGTCCAGGTATTTATGTATCCATCTCCGCTTTGGTCAGCAGCTTTTGATATCCTGTCTATATAATCATCTAATCTGTTTTCTAGATCAGGGTCATATTTATGATGCAAGAAGTCTGCAGCACCTCGAATCATTTCGTAGATCAGTCCATCATACCAAGGCGGACCAGCATGATCATTCATTTCCCCATTAGCTACTCGATCAAAATTATTTATCGCTCCACCTCGATCTTTCTCAAATTTTTCAAATGAATCTATTAAGGTCACATTTTGATATAGATCTAATTTTTTTCCCCAAAAGTCATCTGTGACCATTACATGCTTTAGAGGTATATTTTTTAACATTGGGTCGCGTACCTTTAAAGTTAGATTAATAATATTGGATAGAGAGTAATTAATTCTCTTGGGAATTTAAACAAACTAGAGAAAAAAATATTATGAATTTATATTAACTCTTAAACCATCTGATAGTTACCAGTCTTAGAAAGTACTACAAATTCAATTGACTAGTCATTTCCCTTATTCTGAAGCGTGGTGATATATGCCCCAATATCTTTCATTGTTTGTTCATTTTCCAGGATCTTGGCAAATAGCTGCATAACTTTACCATGTTTATCCCCGGTACCACTACCGCGAATTCCATTTTTGTACTTTACCAACTGGTGATATGTATATACATCAGATAATCCAACTAGACCTGGAGCATTTATGGTTTTATTGCCTGTTCCATCGGCCTGATGGCAAGCCAGACAGTAGTCTGAATAGACTTCTTTACCTGTTATAGGATTACCACCCAAGGTAATTGACTGTGGTTTTGGTTGGAATGTTTTAATATACGCTACCATATCAGCAATTTGCTGGTGGCTATATTTTCCCATTAAGGTTTTCATTGCGTAGCCATCTGAATCTTCGACATCATAACCAAGAACATTATGCTTGAATTTTTGTAACTGACCCTGCAGATACCAATCTGATAATTGAGGTAATGATGGTGTGCGCTCAGACAGCAAACCCGTAAAGTCACTTCCATGGCATACGACGCAAGAAGTGGTATACATTTTACCACGGGTTTTATCCCCTTCTAAAATTTTAACTTCAAATCCTTTTAAACTATTTGCAAGTTCACTTAGTCCCAGATCAATGTTATTATTTGATCCAAAAATAGCTAATGACATCTTGTTTGCAGGAGCAGCATCTGCAGCTAGGTTCTTTAGCATATGTACTTGAGAATCAGTAAATAGAATATCCTCAAGTTCAGTCAAACCTTCCATAAAAATACTCGATGATTCTTCCTGACGTTTATTAATCAATTCTGTGATCCGTATGATTGCATCAGCTCCTTTCTCAAAAGCTTGCTTTGCAAGTAATGATTCAACTTTAATCACTTTTGGAATTACTTTTTCAGAGGAAAGTTGAAATAGTTCGATATCATCAAACCACACTGTGCCTTTTGCCTCAGCCCAGGCACCAAAAAGGCAATAGATTAGAACACCGCTATCAAAGTCTACCTTGAAAGTCATTTGCAATTTTTGCCAATCTTTATGAGTCCCTTGAAGCCTTCGAGACTCTTTGGCTTTCATTCCACTACCTTCAGCCTTTAATAAAACACCATTACGGCCTTCCACATTTTTCGTTTTTATCCAACCACTCAAAAGGTATTCGCCTGGTTCCAAACGAGGTACCATATGAAACTCAGCTCCTCCTCCAACACTAGACTCAATACGACCAGAATATTTACCGGTTCTGGAAATTGTAGAGTCTATGCTCAAAGTTGCTTCACCTTTATGTACCTTGGAGACCCATTGAGCGGGCTTTTCATCATTAAATTCTTCAAATGAAGGATTTTGTAAAACATTTATTAATTCTGTTTCTAATTTATCCACAACACCTTCCATCTCTCTGTTTCGTTCTGGTGTGTCAGTAATCAATTTTTCTACCAAGGTTGAACCATGACGAATCAAGGCAAGATGATAGGGTGACTCGAGACCATTTTTCCCCTTGATCTGTTGTCCAATATTATAGATTCTTTGGTCTAGCGCATCATCTTTAGGCATAATAGATAAAGTTAAAAGGATATAACGGAGAGTATTTGCATCTTGTTCATCCAACATATTTCCTAATAATCTTGTACTTTCTAACGTAGCGGGTAAAACACGAACTGCATTTTTACGTACTGCTGCTGAGCGGTGTTCCAACGCAGCATGTGCAACTGAAAGTGCTTTTTTATTAGTACCATCCATCTGTTCAAGGCCGTGCAGTGTCCATAGTGCATGAATAACGGCAGGATTTGAACGAATCCCATCAAGACTTGGATCTTGAGCCATTTCAATTAATTGTGGAATTGCATCCATATGTTTCCCCTGAACAATTTTTTTTTGAGCCATGATACGCCAGAACATGTTTTCATTTTTTAAATTATCAACCAATTCATTTGTAGTTGCATTCTTTAAATTCAAAAGCCTTGAAGATTTTCCTCCTTTATAAGTTATTCGATATATACGACCGTGTGATTTGTCACGTAGTGGATTATCTAATTCACCACCATGGAGCATGATCAAGTTATTCCAATCTAGCATGTAGAGATTTCCATCCGGACCTGTTTTCCCTTGTATGGGTGCGGTACGCTCATCGAAGCTGGCAAGAAAACTACCTCCATTGATGGCTCGGTAACTCCCATTATTATCTGGTTCTAAGTGAAATTGCCCAAGCAGTTTACCCGTTGGCGCACCGATAAATGCAGTTTTATTCCAGAATTTCTGAGGAAAGGTTCGCGCGGTATAAATATCAAAACCAGCTGCAGCAGTATAGGATCCAAAATTATCTCCCTGACGAGTAATGGTAACTGGATAAAAAGTATGATAATCAAAGATTGGTAAAGCATGCTGCTTTTTTAAGCCTACAGCATCAAAATATGGATAGGGTGCATGAATATGTTTTGCTGGCCCTTTGTTGGCTGAAGAAGCAAAAAGTTCAAAGTCTTCTGAAATACCCAATCCCCAACTATTATCACCTAAATTACTTATTCGCGTTATATTACTCCCATCTACATCCATACGCCATATGCCTGCACTAAAGCGTCCTCTATCATCCGTATAGCCCCCACCACCGACACAACCATATATTTTATTATCGAGCCCATATTTTAAATTGGATGGCCCACCATGTGTATCGCCTATACCCCAACCAGTATTGACCTGTTTAATTACATCCGCTTTGTCATCACCGTCTGTATCTTTTAAAAAGTACATATTCGGAGCTTGAGCTAAAATGATTCCACCATTTACCCAACACATACCCGTAACTAAACTGAAACCTTCTGCAAAAGTAGTAAATTTATCTGCTTGTCCATCGCTATCAGTATCTTCACATATTACAATGCGATCATTACCATTTTCTTGAATATAAGGATAATCTATGGTTACGGCGACATACATGCGCCCCTGATCATCCCAGGTCATATCAATTGGATTGACAATATCGGGTTCATTGGAAAACAACTGCGCTTCAAATCCTTCTGGTAATATCATACATTTTGCAGATTCTTCAGGAGATAGCTGGTTTTGAATCATCTGAGAAGTCTGCCGTTGCTCAAAATTATGAAAAAGTTTTTTCTTATCTTCTAAATAAGTTAGAATGGGTATGTCGGAGTTTATCCTAGGAGTTTTATTTGAAGTCCAAATAGTTGCTGCGGTTACCATTTTCTGAAAGAAGAAACTTTCCCAAACATTACCATCGTGTCCATAGGCCGTGTAAAATATTTTACCTTTTCCCTGATTTCGAACCCAGGTCCAAGGTTCTGGAAAACCATTCTCATTACGAACCAATAGATCTGTTCGGTCATC
>Ga0187827_10007805_pt1 | contig 11762 bp, 8 predicted proteins | sample ETNtaG_39_FD_167969 | JGI IMG/M metagenome (GOLD analysis project Ga0187827, IMG submission 167969) | Marine microbial and viral communities from oxygen minimum zone, Eastern Pacific Ocean - ETNP2014_SV_150_PacBio MetaG (Illumina Assembly) | ecosystem: Environmental > Aquatic > Marine > Hypoxic... | reverse complement strand
CGCTGGCGATTAGAGAAAAGTCCTTCGGTCCCGAGCACCCGGATGTAGCCACCTCCCTTGGCAACCTCGCCTCGCTTCTTAAAGCTCAAGGCTCCTACTCAGAAGCTCGCCCTTTGTATGAGCGAGCATTACTGATTCATGAAAAGATCTTGGGTCCCGAGCACCCGGACGTGGCCCTTGCCCTCAACAATCTCGCTGGACTTCTTGATGACATAGGCTCCTATTCGGAAGCCCGCCCTTTGCATGAGCGGGCGCTACGGATTCGAGAAAAGTCCTTCGGTCCCGAGCACCCGGACGTGGCTCTTTCTCTCAGCAACCTCGCCGTGCTTCTTGACACCATGGGCTCCTATGCGGAGGCCCGCCCTTTGCTTGAGCGGTCACTACGGATTCGAGAAAAAGTCTTCGGTCTCGAACATCCGGATGTGGGCGCCTCCCTCAACAACCTCGCTGAGCTTCTTCGGGCCCAAGGCTCCTATGCGGAAGCCCGCCCTTTGTATGAACGGTCGCTGGCGATTCAGGAAAAAGCTCATGGTCCCGAGCACCCGCATGTGGCCAGCTCCCTCAGCAACCTCGCCGTGCTTCTTGAAACCATGGGCTCCTATACGGAGGCCCGCCCTTTGCTTGAGCGGTCACTACTGATTCGAGAAAAAGTCTTCGGTCTCGAGCACCCGGATGTGGCTATTTCCCTTAGCAACCTCGCCTTGCTTCTTGTCGACATAGGCTCCCATGCGGAAGCTCGCCCTTTGCTTGAGCGGGCGCTCCGGATTCGAGAAAAGATCTTGGGTCCTGAGCACCCGGATGTGGCTCTTTCTCTCAACAACCTCGGCGGGCTTCTTCGGGTCCAAGGCTCCTATGCGGAAGCCGCCCCTCTGTATGAGCGGTCGCTGGCGATTTTTGAAAAATCACTAGGCTCCGAGCACCCGAAGATGGCCCTTGTCCTCAACAATCTCGCTGTGCTTTTTAAAGACATAGGCTCCTATTCGGAAGCACGACCTTTCTATGAGCGTGGACTCAGTACAACCCTTCAGCACCTATCGAGGAACCTGGGGGCAATGACCGAAGCGGAGCGCTTTCGATATTTGGATATCCAGACTAGCCCCGAGCTCCTTCTCCTTAACCTTGTGGCGATACAGGGGAGTGGGCCGAAGAAGGTAGATTGATTTGCCTCCAAAACTGAAAGCCTCCCCGAGTTCCTACATATAGGTAGCGACCTTTAGTCTAAAATGAGGAGATGCTGTTCGCGCCACTTCTTTTTCTCCCACCTTTGCTGTGTTCGCATGGAGGCCCTGATCCTCTCATGTCCTGGCGTTTCAGTTCTGCTGACTTACACGGTAGTAAGTTATCTGCCCGGCTTGGCCCTGATCCGCGCGTAAGTGGTGTGCCGCTCGCATCTCCTGGCCCAGGAGGTGGGGCATTGATGTTTGACGGCATTGATGACCGGATGATTGTGGCGGAAGACATTAGTGAACTAGGTGATTTTCTGCCGAAGAAACATTTCACGATTTCAGCCTGGTTATCGGTAAATACCCCTCAGAGTTATGGTGGAGTGTTTTCGGCTATACAAGACAATGGCGATTCAGAGCAAGGCATCGTTTTGGGGTATGACACGAAGAGTTTTTATATTGGATTGGCTACGGAAGGCGCTGATGATGGCGATGGCATGCTTACTTATTTGCGCGGAACCACTTCTTATGAAATGGGTCGTATGTATCATGTCACCGCAACTTACGATGGAAAGGTTCTCTGTCTTTATATAAACGGAAAACTAGAGAGTAGTACCCTGGCTCAAAGTGGCGACATCCTCTATCCGGATTCTGCCCCAGTAGTTCTTGGTGCCTACAAGGATGATAATGAAGATATCTTGCACCATGGTCGCATTCGAGAGCTATCCGTCTACGCTCAGGCAGCTTCGGCCGAATGGGTTATGGATGACTTCGGGCACAATTCAGATTTGGCTCTAGCGTCACCACATATTCCGCTTGACCCCAACTTCACCTTCAAAGTCAAACCTTTTCTGCAATACGGGACGCAGCACTCGATGGTGATTACCTGGGAAACATCACGTCCGTCAACGACCACGGTGTACTGGGGTGACCATGTAGTAGGCGAGGACGATGACCTTAGTTTGCCACATAAAATAAAGGGAGCCAATGATGCGATCATTCACGCTATGAGCCTCGAAGGTCTTAGCCCAGGGGTTGGATATTTTTACCAAGTCGAATCTGTCGACACTGAAGGGCAGATATTGACCAGTCCTATATTGACCTTTCAGTCTGCGGTTGAAGAGGATATCCCATTCGCATTTGCGGTAATTAGTGACACACAAGACAACCCTAGCGTTTCGGGCCAAATCGCCAATATGGCATGGGAAATGCGCCCACATTTTGTTTTGCATCCGGGTGACCTTGTAGGCACAGGAACTAATGTCGGTGATTGGCGCGACGAGTTTTTCCCAAGTATGGATTTGCTCTTGTCAAGAGTCCCGATTTATCCGGTACTTGGAAACCATGAGCAAGATGCTCGGCATTACTACGATTACATGCAGCTGCCGGACCCAGAATATTATTATGATTTTAAATATGGGAATGCACACTTTTTCATGCTAGACACCAATCGAAAGGTGCATCCTGGCAGCGAGCAATTTGTCTGGTTAGAAAAGGAGCTTAAGAGGTCTAAGGCGAAATGGAAAATCGTCTGTCATCATCATCCGGCATTTAGTTCCGATGAAAACGATTACGGCGATATGTGGAAAGGGCCTTCAAGCCACGGCGATTTACGTGTGCGAGAATTGACGACTCTTTATGACAAATACAATGTCGATTTGGTCTGGAATGGACATATTCATTCTTATGAGCGTACTTGGCCATTGAACAAAGGAAGGGTGGTCGAAGAAAAAGGCACAACCTACATGATTACAGGCGGTGGTGGTGGTGGACTTGAGACTCCTGGCCCTGTTCGCCCTTGGTTTCAAAACAACGTCCGCCGTGGGCATCACTGGTGCTATGTCGCAGTCAATGGCGGCACCCTTGAGATAAAGGCGTTTGACTTAGAGGGCCGAATGTTTGACGTGGCGAAATTGAAAAAACAGCGCTGAGAATCACGAACACATTCTTTACACATCTTCGATTTAGCTTGTCTCATCCGTGCCCCAGGTTTCTTATTGAATTTCTCGCATTGTGCTGTCAAGACAGTGCAGTAGGAATTTCGCGTCGTTTTTTTGAAAAACTAATGGTGGTTTTATTTTTATTACATCATGTAATGGGCCATCAACGGAAAGAAGAACGCCACGTTTTCGCATTGCTTCTACAATTCCTGAGGCTAATGCCGGATTCGGCTCTTTCTCGCGGCTTTCTATTACGCAAACCAGTCCAAGGTATAGCCCTAGTCCGCGTGCATCGCCAAACGAAGGGTTTTTCCTTTGTAGTTCACGCAGGCCACTAAGGAGAAATTCTCCAACTTCTTTAGCGTTTTCTTGAAGCGATTCTTCTTCAATTACATCGAGTACCGCATTACCTATTTTGCATGAAAGGGGGTTTCCTCCAAACGTGTTGAAGTATTCCATCCCATTATCAAATGACGAGGCGATTTCTGGGGTTGTAATAACAGCGCCAAGAGGGTGACCATTGCCAATTGGTTTCCCCATTGTGACGATGTCTGGGATTACGCACTGTGTTTCAAAAGCCCAGAAATGGCTTCCTGCGCGTCCAAATCCAACTTGAACCTCATCGGCAATGGTTACCGCACCGGCTTTTTTTGCGTAGCGAAAGGATTCCATCAGGTAATTCTTTGGAAAGATTACTTGTCCTCCACACCCAGAAATTGATTCTGCTAGAAAAGCTGCTGGCTTATGCCCAAGCTGATGTATGTCATCAAAGCATCTCTTGACATCTTCAGCATAAAGTGGTCCTGAGTTTGGGTTGTCATACCCGAATTCCCCTCGATAGCAGTCCGGCAATGTAGCAACTTGAATATGGTCTTTTTTCCCTGCTCCTCCGTCACCGTTGAACTTGTAAGGAGATAAATCGACGAGTCCTCCAGTATTGCCGTGATAGGCAGAATCTATGACGACTACATCGTTTCCTCCAGTATGAGCTTTCGCTAATCTTAAGGCCAATTCATTTGCTTCACTTCCAGAGTTGACAAGGTAGACAACAGAGAGGGGGTCTGGGTAAGTGTTTGCAAGTCTTTCCGCAAAAATCAATCGATCCTCATTAAGATACCGACTGTTTGTGTTTAGCGTTTTGATTTGAGCAATGGCGGCCTCCGTTACTTTTGGATGACAGTGTCCGACATGCGGAACATTATTTACAGCATCTAGGTATCCCTGCCCTTTGTCGTCGAATAAAAATCGCCCTGCTCCGCGTGTGATTATCAATGGGGATTGATAGGAGGTGGACATGTTGGGGCCCAGGATTTTTTCCCTTCTTTTTTGTAAGGATTTGACTTCGGGCCTGATGTCATGAGAATGCGGTGCAGGGAGGTTGCAAGCTTCATGCAGTCGTTCTAGGACGGACGCGTTTGAGATTCTCAGTAAGCGGTCAAGTAATTTGATCGCTGGTTTTGCTGATGTGGACAAGTAATGATTTTCAGGATCACATTTTTGTTGTGGTCCGGACATTGAAAAACTGACGCATAGCCGTAGCCTGGCTAATTCCCATAGTGCAGGAATTTCTGATTCGAGTATTGGGTTCACGTTGTTGTAGCCTCGAACGATTTCCGCTGCAACGGCGACTGGGTCATCTTCGTCCAGCATGGCATAGGCACACGCGATAGCGATTTCGCCAATAACCCATCCTTCGCTTGTATCTCCTACGTCGATTAAACCTGTGACCGGACTGTTTTTTCTTGACGCTTGGACAATCCAGTTGTGGTCATTTGCGTCGCCATGGATAGGGCCGATGGACAATTTGTCTCGCAAGTTGTCTAGGACAACGCTGACTCCGCCTAGAGTCTCGTGAATTATTCTTTTACTTGCCGGATTGGGCAATTGATTGAAATATTTTTGGCAAACAGCCTCACCTTTTCGGAGATCCCATTCGAAATTGCGTTGTAATGCGGGGTGCTTGAATTCTCGCATTGATAGTTGCACTCTTCCAAGAATCTCTCCGATTTGAAGCATCCATGAAAGAGGTTTCTTTGGATAATTGACAAGAGGTTCACCTTCAAGCCAGGTTGTTGCCCACACTAAGTGCCGGCGACCGTCTTCTGCGATGACATCCTCCCACGGATTCCCCTTAAGTGAAGGCAATATGCCTGGAACGGGGAGACCGCATTTTTTTAAGTGGCGGAGTGTTTTTCCCCAAAGGTCGATGAGCTCCTCCGAAATCCCATAGCGAGCGATTTTTAAGACGAAGCGTTCTCCTCCCTTTTTGGCAATGAAGTTGCGGTCAAGCTCACCATTTAGTTCTTCGGCTTCTTTGTCTAGTCCAAAGATTTCGGAGGCAATTGTTGAGGCTCGGTCCTCAGAAATCTCTGCGCGCATGGGGTTCATTGCTTGGATTGTACGAGCTCTTAAATACACCGGTTATGAAAAGAGAAAATGTTGTACGCTTTGATTCAAGACTGCGTTTTTGTTTTGTGTCAGAATCGCTCCCTAAACCCATCATAAGGCAGGCAGGAAAAAGTGGGGAGGGGAGAAGTATTTTCCATTGAAACTAACCGATTCGAAATTCATTGTTTCCGCTTGTGCGTTTGATTTAAACCTGCGATAATTCGGCCATGCATAAGAAGATCGTCGCCATCGTCTTGATTGCCGCCTTTTTGGCGCAGTCGGCGCATGCGGGTGTTCATTTGCTTGAGCCTGTCCCGCCGCAGCATGATTGTGGGCAGCATGGCGCCGGTGATTTTGGTGCAGCCGACGAGGTGGATCATCCCACTTGCCTAATCTGCCAAAATATCGCAGGCAAATTTGGGTTTCTGCCCTTGCCGGTCAATTCTATCGGTCATTCTCCGACCGCTCTGCGCGCCATCAAGCAACAGGTGTGCAATTCTTGTATTGAAGGGCTCGGCGTCTGCTTTGTGCGTGGACCTCCTGTTTGGGTTTGATTGATTTTCCTGCTGCTTACGAGGCGGCATATCCTTCAAACACTTAACACGGAGATACTTCCATGAAACGCATTTGTTTCACTCTTTTGACTACCCTTTTCTGCGCAGGGTTAAATGCGCAGAGCTCTGATGCGGCCAAAACGGGCGTGCAACCTGAATTCGGATTTGTTCTTGATGCCATAGCCATAAATAGCGATGCAGAAGGTACAACAGCAGATTTGCGGATGGCCGAGCTTTCCGTCTCATCACGGATTGATCCCCTTGGTCGGGCTTTTGCAATCCTAGAGTTCCCCTCGGCGGAGGAGGTGCACATTCCTGAAGCGGTAATGGTTTTTGATGGCCTTGGCGATGGCTGGGAAATTCGCGCAGGCCGTTCCTTGCTGGATTTTGGCAAATGGAACACTACGCATATGCATGATTTGCCTACGCCCAATGCTGATCCCGTGCGCACAGCTCTTTTTGGTGGGGCACTTAGCGGAACAGGCCTAGAGGTTCATCGCTGGTGGGCTCAAGGTGATACCCCGATACGATTTTCATTCGGCGCATGGCCCTCTGTTGGTGCTCATAGCCATAGTGCTCATGGGCACGAAGAGGAGCATGGCCACGGAGGATCTGGCATTACCTCGGGTGTTGATGGCCCTATGAGTCTCTCTGACTGGTCCTTTTCAGGGCGACTGGCATCACAAATGGATTTCGGAGCCAATGGCTGGTGGCAATGGGGGCTTTCTTGCTTTAGCAGCCAGCAGGGCTTAGCGGGCGAGTGGCACAATGAGGATAATGTTGGTACTGGCGAGGAAGAAGAAGGCGAAGCCTTCGGTCTTGGCGCACGCACCTTTGGGGTAGATCTTTCTCTAAGAACAAATTCATTAGGTGATGAAGGCTGGAACTCTTTCACCCTTGAGTATTGGAGGCATCTGCAGGATGGTGCTCATGCCGAAGGTGTTGGCGTTACTGATTATGAGATTGAGGAGGGAGAGGAGCTGCAAGGTGCTTGGTTAACGGCCGAGCATGGTTTCAGTAAATCATGGTCAGGCGGTGCACATGCGGCTTGGTGGGAAGAGTCGCATGAAGAGGGCGAGCCATTAGAGACAGCACTTCGCTACGGAATTTTTATTAATCGCCATTTCAGCGAATTCCAAAGGCTGAGGTTTTCATTGGAGCAGCTCGAAGAGCCCGACGAGGAACCTTCCCAGGTTCTGAGTATTCAGTGGTCCACCTTCCTGGGCAAGCATCGCCATGGAATGGACTGGTAATGATGATGTTCTCCATATTTCTTTTCGCAGGCTTGATGTCCACGCCACAAGCTGATCCCCTGCAAATTATCGCTACAACGCCCGATTTGGCGGATGTTGTACGCCATATCGGCGGCGATGCGGTCGAGGTTCAGTTACTGACACCTGGCGCAGTGGACCCGCATAAGGTGATACCCAAGGCATCAATGTTACTCAAACTCAAGCGTGCCGATGCTTTGGTTTCGATGGGGCTTGGGTTTGAGCACGCATTTTTGCCGGCACTGCTCGAAAAAGTAGGGCGAGATGATTTCGGTCGAGGCGCAAGCGATGTTTCGCAAGGAGGCAGTCGTCATTTGGTGGGCAGTGAATTTATCGGCCAACCACTCGAAGTCCCGACTCGACTCGATCGCGGCGCTGGAGTGGACGTCCACCCTTTGGGCAATCCTCACTGGAATACCAATCCGCAATTGATGCGAAAGTTTGCGGCAGGCGCGCGAGATTTTTTGTCGCGTTTACGCCCGACCTCGACGGATGTGTTTTCAGAAAACTGGAAAAAATGGGATGTAGAAATCGAGAGGTTGATTGAACATTGGCAGGCATGGTTGGCTCCTGCGAGGGGCAAGCCTTTGGTGACATATCATCGCTCTTGGCCTTATTTTTCCGATGCTTTCGGATTAGTCATTTCAGGCGAAGTCGAGCCTAAACCTGGGATGCCGCCGACGACTCGGCATTTGGCTCAATTGGCCCAGTCCATGATTGAGTTGGATGTGAAGCTGTTGTTGATCGAGCCTTGGTGCAGCGAGTCGAAGCTTGGCAATTTACCAAAGATGACGAAGGTCTCGGTTACTAAAATAGCCAGCATGTCGGGCAAAGAAGGGTATTTCGCTTGGATGGGGCGGCTGGTTCGCCAAGCGGCATTCGCGTGGGATTTGGCCGAGCCTCGTGTCGTCAAGCAAGAAGAATCGTCCACAAAGAGGGGGGTTGATTGAGTTTGCTCGCTCTTCACTCCGCTTGTCTTGGCCATCGAGGTCGAGCGGTATTGAATGATGTCAATTTCAAGGTATCTTCAGATGATTGGCATATTTTTCACGGAGCCAATGGTGCGGGCAAGTCAACTTTCTTGCGCTCACTAATAGGTTTGTTGCCATTAGTGTCGGGGCGCCGCGAGACTGCGAGTGATTTACGTTTGGCATCTCTTCCTCAGGCAGCATCATTAGATGCAATATTCCCTGTTACTGTGGCTGATGTTGTCGGAATGGGGCTTTGGCATGGGCGCAAGCTGTTTCAGCGCCAAACTGCTGCCGACTGCGACCAGGTTGCTGCTCAACTTAAACGGGTAGGGCTAGAGGCTCATCAAGGACGGTTATTTGCCGAGATGTCGGGCGGTCAGAAACAGCGCGTTCTTTTGGCGCGGGCAATGTGTGCCCAACCACAAGTCTTGATTTTGGACGAGCCGACTACCGCTCTCGATACGGCGTCCCGTGCACAATTTGACCAAAGTCTGCATGAGTTGCATGCGAGTGGTACTGCGTTAGTGATTGCAACGCATGAGCACGAAGGCTGGCCAGAGGATTCGACTCATTGGGTCATCGAAGCGGGGAGGGTACGTGATGAGTGATGTCCTCTTTTGGTGGGGACTGCTTCGCGAAGGAATTTTGGCATCGCTTGCCGCGGCCATTGTTTTGCCGCTAATGGGGGCGGTTCTATTTGCGCGTCGCTCTGCTTTGCTAGGTGTTGCGGTCCCACAGTTCGCAGCAGCAGGCTTGGCTCTTGGCATGGTCCTAATTCCTTGGTTCCCGAGTATGCAAGAAGAGTTCCTACATCATGGTCACCCGCCGATGTTGTATTCATTTGCCTTTGCAGGAAGCGCGGCGGCTTTATCCTTGGGCGTATTCGCGGCACTCTCGTCGAAGTTTATTAATTACAAACAAGCCATGATTGCTGCGGGTTTTAGTCTGGCGTTAGCGGTGACGGTTTTGCTGTTGAATTCCGCACCCGCTGGGGCGCAGTTGGCGGACTCTTTGTTGCGCGGAGAAATTATTTTACTTGACGAGCACGGCATGATGACCTTGCTTATTGTAAGTGGTTTAGTCCTGTTGAGTTTCGTTGTCTTGTGGCGCTGGATTTTTCTTTCCGCTTTTGATCCTGAGCAAACCGTTGCGCTAGGACATTCGGTTACGGCCGCCGAACGCTGGCAAGTTTTACTCGTCGGTGCAGCCGTGGGCGGCGGTGTTGTGACTGTCGGTCCGATGCTTGTCTTTGCTCTGTTGTTTCTCCCCCCTCTATTTGCGGTGTGTGGCAAGCCTGGGGTGTTGCCTTATTTAACGCGGACGGTTTCGATTGCACTCGTTGCGATTATTTTTAGCTGGCCGTTGTCGGTTTGGCTAGATTGGCCGTTTGGAAGCTGCGCTTGCTTGGCTTGTTTTGTTGTGGGTTGTGGTGCAGCGGTTTTAGGTAAGCCACACCGCACGCGATAAAATAGGTCGCAGGTTGTCCCCGTAGCTCAGCAGGATAGAGCATTGGTTTCCTAAACTAGAATTGGGCTCCTTCGTAACGGATTGTAGCAACCATATTTATGTGCATAAGCCCTTTTATTTAAAACACAAACAACGATGCCGATGGGGGACTCGAGGGTTATATCGGTGACCACTGTTTCGACGTTTTCAGCACAATTTCAGCACAGTTTTATGCCTACTTAATTCCGCCCTAAACCTGAATAGGTGCGGGGCGTCCTGTTGTTTGCGCTTTGTGCGAAGATTATTGAATCACCATCATCAACGCATTCAGCATGTTCCGGCTTTCAGCCCGCGGAACGCCGTCGCGAGAAGAGACGGAATCCCGCTAGCACCAGACTCAGCAGAGCGAGAAGTGGCACCACATCTCCGATGCGGCTGTAGATCGTTTCGACGCGCTCCGTTGGCACCCGCGCGATGAACATTCGGTCACCCTCGTAATAATCCATCGTCGCGCGCGGCCGCCCGAAGGCATCGAACGCACCGCTCATGGCTGCCCGCACCGGTCGTACCACTGAAAAGCCACTTTCGATGCCCCGTATTGATGCCATTCGAGTGTGATACGGATCGATGCCTTTCCAGTCACTGGAAGGCACTACCACCAGCCCGGCACCCAACCGGCCGTGGGTCCTGCCCAAAGCCGGGAAGTCGTAGTCGTAGCAGATCGCGCCTGCCGCGCGGCCATAGGGCCGGTCGTGCACCACGAGAGGTGCGTCTCCGGCGACCGACGGTTCACCGGGCACCGGGTGGTGTTTCTGATAGGTCTCCAACGCCCCCTGCGGGGTGAGCCATACGTACTGGTTCGAAAGGAGGTTCGAGCCCTCCTGCCACACGCCAAAAGCCATCACTAGATCCACGTCGTGGTCGCTCGCGAACTGCTGGCCGCGTTCGAGGAACGCCGATTCTACACCAGCAGTCACCAGGGTTGCGGCCTCGTTCCACACCACCAATTCGGCGCCCTGCTCAACAGCGGCGAGGCTCGCCGCGAACAGCGCCTCCTGCCCGGGAGCATCGTCGGTTCGAAAATCCAGGCCCTCGCTCACCACCCCGGCTACGGTCACGAGTTCTCCCGGGATGTTTCTGGCGAGGCGTAGCGAGCCGTAGCCGTGCGCGGCGAAGCTGAGCACCGCAACTGCCGCCACAGCCGGCACGAAGCGTCGCCGTTCGTCATTCGCCATGAGCACCGCTGCAAGTGCTGAACTCGTCGCCAGAAGCGCCGAGATACCGGTGAGCCCGAATACAGACGCCAACTGGAGAAATGGAAGGTTGTCGATCTGCGTGTACGCCAGTGACCCCCAACTCCCCATTGGGCTGGAGTAGGATCCAAGCCACTCGGTTAGCACAGTGAGTGCGGGGAACAGAACTATCCCCCAGTTGTCACCCAAACGGCGGCGCATCGACTCGAACCCCTCATACACCATGAAAGTCGTCAAAGCGACCGGGATCGAAAACATGAATGCGAACGACACCGTTAGTGGCTCGGTGACGATCTTCAGGAGCGCGAAGAATGCCCCCACCTGCAGTGCCACGAACAGCAGCACATGGTCGCGCCAACCGGTTCGCTGGCGCAGGAAGACGAGCCACGGAACCGCCGCAACCCAGCCGAGCGGCGCGACGTTATAGCGGTTACCGACAAGGACTGTCAGGATCATTCCAAGCACCAACCAGGCCGCGCGCGGCAGCTGCCACACTTTCCCAGCCGGTCCTTCCACATTGTGCGTGCTCATCATAGGAGGATAGCCCGTCCAAAGGGGTTGGCGGTTTCCTAAACTAGAATTGGGCTCCTTCGTAACGGATTGTAGCACCCAGGTTTATGCACGTAAGCCCTTTTATTTAAAATACAAACAACGATGTCGATAGGGGACTGGAGGTGAAGCCCATGCCACCTGCCACGCTTAGCCATTCAATATCCATCGTATGGCCAGCGTTGATGCTTTGGCTTTCAATGATGACGACGTTGCCAGATGCGGTC
>Ga0187827_10007804_pt1 | contig 11762 bp, 7 predicted proteins | sample ETNtaG_39_FD_167969 | JGI IMG/M metagenome (GOLD analysis project Ga0187827, IMG submission 167969) | Marine microbial and viral communities from oxygen minimum zone, Eastern Pacific Ocean - ETNP2014_SV_150_PacBio MetaG (Illumina Assembly) | ecosystem: Environmental > Aquatic > Marine > Hypoxic... | reverse complement strand
GAAAAATACTCCCGGTACCAACGGTGGATCCATACAGTGGTCACCACTCCAGCCTTTCTTGTTATCTTCGAATATTTTTTCATCTACCCTGCCAACTGCCGCACCCCATGAAGCCCTGTAACCCTCATTGCACCCAATGATAATATCCGGTCCGTTCTCTTTATAAGGTCCGTTATAGTAGTCTGTACTGCTGTAGCATTTTCTTATGGCGACAACACCCTTTTCATCATCCATTAATCCATTCAATTTTTCTATCAACTCCCTTTTCAATCCTTCCTTTTTCTCTCCGGATACGATTCCTTTTGATTCTCTTCCTTTCTCGTTTATGTATATACCACTCATTCCAAATGTATAAGCCCTGGTTTCCCCCCATTCTACACCTTGAAACCATTCATTTCCTGTTTCTTTCCGGTCCTTCAGGGCCAGATAGCCATTCTTATATAGCCACGTATTTAGATTAATACCACGTTTAAAAGGCTTAAACCCATGGTCTGACATGACAAACAGGACATCATTTTCATTTATCCTCTCCATCGTCTTGCCTACCAAATAGTCCATTTTTTTATAAAGATCTTCTATAGTACCCCTGTACTTTTTCTGGTCAACTCCTATAGCATGAGCGGGATGGTCCTCTGTTATGAAACGCATAAACATGTGTTGAATTCTATCAGTCGTGTCAAAAACACAAGCACACAACCCTTCTCTGGTTTTATCAATGGCATTGAAAAACATCTCCTCTCTCTCATGGTGGTACTTATAAACCTGTCGGAGAAAAACATCTTCATTTATAACCCTCTCATTCAATGCCCACGTGTCTTCGGCCAACCCTAGCGTTGCATAGCTTCCTTGTAATTTAGATAGATATATTGAATAAGAGAAAGGGTAAGAAATAGGAAGAGAAGGTTTTTCAGGATCTATATTTATGGGACTCATATACATTTCAAAGTGGGGATGAATCTGTTTAATAAAAAAGAGGCAGATTCCCCGTATTTTTATACCGGGGCCGGCCTTGAAGGTTAATTTAATCCACTGCGAGTACAAACCCAGTTTCAATCTGAATTTATCTTTAGAAACCTTTACCTCTGCTTCTGTGTTTCCGTTAAGTGTAATCTCCAGGGGAATCCGTATCTCTTTACCATGTTCTAATGGTTTATTTTCAGGACCAGGAATATAGGTTTTAACCTTTTGGCCTTTAATACTGACCGGGATATGAGTACCTCCAGTCTTTTTCTCATTCGAGTTACTATTATTGGAGGTATAATAAGTAAATGTCCCCTGTGTCCCTCTCAGATCAGGTACACACATGCCTGATAGTAAGACACCATTGAGTTTCTCCGGTGGAAACGTCATAGGCACCCTTATTACGGAACTGAAGATGCCATATTCATCCAGAATATTCCAGAACGGCTTACCCTTTCGAAGCAGTTTGACCTTTGGTTTACCCAGAGGTATTGAATAGCGTCCAATAGAAAAAGACCTGGATGAATTTTCAATCTTTGTTGAGGATAGTTCAGGAAGGTAGGTTTTAAGGTCTCGGTTCAAGAAGTCAAAGATATTATGTCTGGATGGATCAACGCCTGTGATAAAGGTTGACCAGGCCACTGGCGACATCGCAGGGAGTGTGGTCTGTAGCTTCTGAAATGTTCCGGATTTACTCAATTTGGATAGGTTTGGCAGTTTACCTTCCTTCATATATTGAGTCGCTAAATCAGGGTCCATTCCGTCTAAACCCACGATAATAACACGTTTGACGTCATGTTTTGTATGTAAGGGTCTCTTCCTCTTGAAAGTCTTAATAAGAAACCGGATAGGCCAAAAGAGGAAGGTCAGTAATGCCAGAAAGAAAGTTATTAGTAATATAAAAAATGAAGATACAAAGGCAAAGCCTGCGCCAGGTCCAATATATGCATAAGCACTCTCAGTATTGTTAATCAATACTAATATAATAAAGATCGAATACAAAAAAAACTTTCTCGAAATATTAGTAATCATCTTCATTCGCCCTGTATTGATCGTTATTTAAATTAAGTCTTTGATTTATAATACCCCCCCCCTCACTGGAATCATCCATCCCCACAGCACCTGATGAACTGCTTTCTGCACGTCTGTGTTAACACTCTCCTGCCCTGAATGTTGCAAGCCATATATGCCAAAATTTCTATATAGCAATTTCTTGTCATCCGGTATTGTTTGCGGTTAATTAACATATCCGAGACTCTTAAGGGCTTCCTTGGTTTGGTCGTCCGGCTCTCCTGACGGCACAGCCAGACCAGGTTTTGGAAGCTTAGCGAGGTATTGTTTCAGCCGTGTCATCATCCCCTCAGTTCGTTTGGAATCCTGACCGGTTATATTGATCTTTTCTTCCGGGTCGTCCTTCAGGTTGAACAGCATGTGTTGGTCCTTGCTGTTCCAGATGAATTTGAAGTCACCCTCGAAAATCGACTGCCAGCTGCCATCCTTACTGAAAGGCGTTAGAGGATACGTCTCCGCTATGATTGGATGCTTGATTTGAGACGGCGAGGTGCCTTGAATACTTCTCGGTATGGCTATTCCCACCCTTTCACAAATCATCGGTAGGATGTCAGTTAGTTGTAATTGTAAATCTGTTCGTTTTGGTGGCACTTCACCGGCAGGATATTTTATGAATAACGGAACGTGAACCTCCTCCTGATAGAGATAATGACCGTGGCCAAATTTACCATGCTCCCCAAATAATTCACCGTGGTCTGACGTAACGATAATCATCGTGTTATCATACAAATTTTCCGCCTTGAGTTGTTGTAAGAGCTGGCCGATATAATGGTCCATATATAAGATCTCGGCGTCATAAAGCGCACTGTTTTCTATCGGCGTCGGTTTTCTTCCGGCAAAGTACATGTCCCTGGGAAGAAATTTCAATGCGAAAGCTTCCGGGGGGTTGTATGGTCCATGCGGGTCGAAATAATTCAGGAAAAGAAAAAACTCTTTCTCACGAGCTCTTTTAAGCCAGTTCAGTGCACTGGCTGTAACTTGATTGGCCAGCCGACCGTTCACGGTACTTATCTGGGAGTCGTTGTAATAGTCAAAACCTTTATTCAAGCCGAAGACCCGTTTCAGCCAGGGACCGCCTACTTCCGCAGCAGTTGTGTATCCAGTATCCCTAAGCATCTCTGCCAAAGTAACTTCGTTTTGAGCCAACCCGCGCGCCCTGTATGCGTCCCACGATTTCGGTCCTTTGATTGCATTGGTCAAAAGCAGCGGTCCATCGGGATCATAGCGTGCTCCGTGGCTAGAAGTGAATTTTCCAGTGAAAAGGGATGCATGCGAGGGAAGTGTCCAGCTTGATGGTGCAATTGCACGTGTGTAAAGGACTGATTCTTCGGCTAGTTTATCTATGTTCGGACTTGTCCGTCTCCGGTATCCATAGCACCCCAGACGATCAGCCCGTGTGGTATCCAGCGTTATGAGGATAATGTTTGGTTTCTTTGCGTGCCGTCGCTTCCCACAGCCGCTAAGCAAAAGGCTCGGCGATAAGCTTGCCGCCAGACCGCCGTAGAGTCCATATTTCAACAGCTCACGCCGACTCAAGCAGTTTGCCGACTTTTGTTTATGTTTCATACCTGGTATTCTCGTCTCTGTTTTATGCTTACAGGAGCGGTTACATTAGCTTCCTTACTTACATTTATCAATCACATATTATATCATTTTTGCAGTTTGTTTTGCCATTATAATTCTGTTGAACAGTATGAAAGTTGGTTTCACATCATTATTCATTGGTTATATTCAACTGGCAGTTCTCTCAGGTTACTACAGGTAACCGAGACTTTTAAGGCTCTTTATCTCTTTGGGAGACAGGGGCCCAAGAGTTCGTCCTGTTTTGCGGATATTCATAAAATCTTTTAGACTTGAATGCATTGAATCAACCAGTTGAGTGTGCTTGTGAGCGATATCGACTTTCTCTTCCGGGTCATCAGACAGGTCGTAGAGCTGCGTCTCCTTCGACAAGCGATCATAATGGAGTTTGTACTGCAGATGACGAATGGCTCGTTTGATGTCGTTAATTTTGTTGTTGTGGTCGGCCTCGGCAAAAATATAGCGTTGAGGTAATTGGGCGTTACTCTTTTCCCATAAGGGACACAGGTCTATACCATCAAGCGAGGCGGGAGGACTAATTCCCTGCAAAGTCAGAATGGTGGGCATGACATCCACAAGTGAAGTGATATGTTTGAGTCGTTTCGAATGTGGAATCCCCGGTCCCCGTATGAGTAGGGGGACGTGCATGACCTCCTGAAATTGGGTCCGTCCATGCAGAACACCGCCGTGCTCTAGAAACTCCTCGCCGTGGTCCGATGTGACAATTATCAGGGTGTTGTCAAGCATGTCCTTTTTTTCAAGGAGTGCAAATAACCGTGCCATTCCATCGTCCATTTGCCGAATACCTGCGTCGTACAGGTCGATAAGGTGTTTGGCATCGTTGTCATTCAAAGAAAACATGCCTTTGCGAAAGCGCAGCAGTTGATCAGTGGAACCGTCAATTATTCCCTGGTAGGGTCGGACGAATTGCTCCTCATACTGTGGCAGTGAATGATAATCACTGTGAACATCGTAATAGTGGAGGAATAGGAAAAAAGGTTTATCATTATGTTTTGATAACCATTCGTGGGCCTTGGTCTCGACCTTGGTTGGCTCAGCCAGTTTGAGAGATTCCTTTACGTAGGTAAAGGAATCGAATCCCCGGTCAAGTCCGTATCTCTTGCTGAGATTGTGTGAATTGATGATGGCTGCTGTTAAATAGTCGTGTTCCTTGAGAATTTCCGCCCAGGTTACCACGTCTGCGGGCAAGGAGTTGTAATGTGATTTCAGGCCGTTTCGATTTGGGTACAATCCGGTCAGTAGGGAGGCGTGGGCCGGCAGTGTCCAGGGAGAGGGTGTCGAAACGTCTTCAAAGAGCATGCCTTCCGATACAAATTTATCGAGTGTAGGTGTTGTGGGCCTTTTATAACCGTAGCAGCCCAGATGAGAAGCGCATAAGGTGTCAATTGAAATTAGTATGATATTAGTTGCTTTTCGGGTGGTTTGTTTTTTCCCGCAGCTGCTCAGAAGAAGACTTCCCACCATACTTGCGTTTAATCCGGTGTAGAGACTCTGCTTGAGAAACTCTCGTCGACTTTGATATTGTTGCGAATCCTGCTTACCTTTCATCGTTAACATTTCCTTTCCTGAAAACTAAATGATTTCACTGCAATGAGGGTATTTAGATATTATATTTTCTCCTCATTTACAATCAAAATTTGATTTTGGTTAATTTGGACTGCTATGAATCTTTCTATTAAGGAAAACACATTAATTAAGTGAAACAAATTTCCGGAGTTGCCGATTGCTTGTCTCACAAATCATATTAGCTGTCAATACTTTTAACAAGTTATAAATCATACTAACTTTACCACTTGCAGTAACTTCCTCAACTCTTTGCATAGTTTGTCATTCAAATACAACTACACCCGCATAATCAGGTGGTGAATATGAAAAATGTTACACCATTAACCATATGGATTTATATTGCAAAACAAATCCCCGTTTTTATAATGATTAGCTATTAACAGTACAAATCATTTTACCACATTAGTGAGTGGACAGAGAATTATCATTCTTATCTGAAATACCCCTTTTTCCTTAGGGAGTCAAAATAGACTTGAAATATCACCTTATAAGGAAAGCGATCTTTTCACACCTGAAATACTTTAGGAAAGAAACTTATGGGAAAAAATAAGGTAGTAGTGGTAATGCCGGCATATAATGCGGAGAATACATTAGAGAAGACAGTTAATGATATTCCTGAGGGGGTTGTTGATGAAATAATACTTGTTGATGATGCAAGTAGAGACAATACTGTTGAGATTGCAAGAAAGTTGGGTCTAACTGTCATTGTACATGATGAAAATATGGGGTATGGTGCTAATCAGAAGACATGCTATGATACTGCACTTAAGCGTGGAGCTGACATAGTTGTTATGATTCATCCTGACTATCAGTATGACAGCCGTCTTACTTCCATTTTCACAGAAATCATAGAAAAAGGGATATGTGATTTTGTGCTGGGGTCAAGGGTGAGAACTCGTAAAGAAGCTCTCAATTCAGGCATGCCATTTTACAAGTATTTATCAAACAGGTTTCTGACAATTTTAGAGAATATAATAACAGGCCAGAACCTGTCTGAGTGGCATACCGGCTTTAGAGCTTTTTCAAGAATGGTGTTGGAGACAATTCCCTACCATAAAAATTCAGATGATTTTGTCTTTGATTCACAGTTTCTTATTCAGGCAGCTTATGCCGGATTTATAATTGGGGATTTACCGGTTCCATGCCGTTATATGGAAGAGGCATCGTCTATCAATTCAAAACGCAGTATTGTTTATGGTCTCAGAACTATTAATACATTATTACAGTATGTTTTGCAAAGGTTGCATTTAGCGAAATTTAGGATTTTTGATCTTTATACGGACTGAGTAAAACTGTAAATGGCAAGAACGAGAAAAAGAAGCATGAAGAAAAAGCAACAATTCACGAATGAACAACGATTAATGAAAGATAATAATGCTACTAATATACTTAACAAAAAATATTTTTACATAATATGCCTGTTCCTCGTCGTAGCAACACTTGCTGTTTACTGGCAGGTACTGGACAATGATTTTGTTATCTTTGATGATGATGTGTATGTCACAGAGAACGCCCATGTGCATAAGGGTGTGACGTTTGACGGCTTAACCTGGGCATTCACCTCTTCACACTCCAGTAACTGGCACCCACTTACATGGATTTCCCACATGATTGACTGCCAACTTTATGGTCTGAATCCCAGGGGTCATCATATTACCAGTCTGTTGTTTCATGTGGCTAATACGCTTCTGCTACTGTTAATTCTTTTACGGATGACCGGTGCGCTGTGGCAAAGCTCTTTTGTTGCAGCGTTGTTTGCCATCCATCCTCTTCATGTGGAGTCTGTTGCCTGGGTGGCAGAACGGAAGGATGTCCTCAGCACATTTTTCATGATGCTGACTGTAGGGACTTACCTCCTCTATGTTAAGAAGGGTAACATCAGGAGATACTTGCTGGTAGTTCTGTTCTTTATACTCGGCCTCATGTCCAAGCCCATGCTTGTTACTCTGCCTTTTATACTGCTATTGCTGGACTTCTGGCCGCTCGGACGTATTTGCCTTTTACACGATACCAGGAATGTAGTAACTGGCCAACAGACAAATGAGAAAATGGATATATTCCGACTGGTATTGGAGAAAGTTCCTCTCTTGACTCTTGCCGTGGTTTCAAGTGTTGCCACTTTTATTGTTCAAGAACGCGGCGGGGCTATGGAACTACTAAAGTCATATTCCCTTCAGACACGTATCATTAATGCATTTGTTGCTTATATAGAGTATATAGTGAATATGGTCTGGCCAGTGGAACTGGTAGTTCTGTATCCTCATCCTGGCAATAGCCTACCGCTCTGGAAAGGTGTAGTCGCAGGGCTGGCGCTGGTATTAATAACCATATTGGTTATCCGTAAGGCCCGGAAGATCCCGTATCTTGCAGTTGGGTGGTTATGGTATGTTGTAACTCTTATTCCGGTGATTGGTATAGTGCAGGTGGGTTCGCAGGCGATGTCAGATCGATACACATATATAACTCTAATAGGATTGTTTGTTATTATTTCCTGGGGCACAAAGGATCTACTATCAAAATGGCTTCACCGAAAAATATGGCTTTGTACATTAGCAGCTATTATTCTTCCTGTTTTAATAGTATTAACATGGAAACAAGTTCAATATTGGGAGAACAGTAATACGCTTTTTAAACACACCCTTAAGCATACTTCCAACAATTTTTTAATACACAATAACCAAGGCATTGTTCTTAGAGAACAAGGTCGTACAGAAGAAGCCATCAAACATTACTTACAAGCCCTGCGGTCAAATCCTGATTATGCACTGGTTCATTATAATCTTAGTAATGCCTATGCCGAACAAGGCAAAGATAAAAAGGTGATAGAGGCATGCAAGCAGGCAATAAGGATAAAGCCAGATTATGCAGATGCTCATTATAATCTTGGTGTTGCCTATGGTGGATCAGGCAAGTATAAAGAGGCGATAGAGGCATTTAAGCAAGTGATAAGGATTGACCCTGATTATTTACAGGCTCATTATAATCTTGGTGGTGTCTATGCCGGGTTAGGCAAGTATAGAGATGCGATAGAGGCATTCCAACAAGTGATAAGGATCGACCCTGATTATGCATTGGTTCGTAATAATCTTGGTATTGCCTATGGAGCATTAGGTAAGTATAAAGAAGCGGCTGAGGCATTCCAGCAGGCAATAAGGATTGACCCTGATGATGCAGATGCTTATTTAAGCCTTGGTATCGCCTATCTTAGTTTAAACGATAGAGGTTCTGCTTTAGAACAGTATAAAATACTAAAAAGCCTTGACTCTGTACTGGCAAATAAACTGTTTAGCATAATTAATCAATAATTCACTAGCAGTCTTTTCATCGAACACTATTTTGTATTTCATATATGCAATCAATCTAAAAACTTAACTTCCTCATTCCCTTTCCCATGAATGCCTTTATGGATGACGAGATTTTTGCCGTGAGTCATTCCGGAATCATAGGTGTCTTGGCAGCTACGGGAATAGCGGGATGAAGAGCGTGCGATCCTAGGGTTCCTTCGGCGGTAAAACTGTTTGAGCCGGGGGTCTCCCATCCAGACAAGTTCTTTGGATTGGTTTTCAGTAAACCGGCTGTCTAACTTATTATAAAAACCGTCCAGAAGGCCGTAAATAAAGGTCCTTCGGTGCTTATTTCTATTGATTTTTTCTCGTCTCTTATGCTCTGTCCATAAAAGCTCCGAGATATTTTGGAGGTAGTCATATATATACTCCGCCATTTCGACATTTTCCGGTGTCCCATAAATCTCAAGAACTTGACCACTCCGGTTTTCGTGTTGGTCATACCCGAATGTCCAGATAGCCTCTACGAAAAAAAATTTGGAGATTATGGAACTGATTATGGACTTGATGGGATTACGCCTTCCTACCTCTCCGATTTGCTTATAGATATAGTTCCATTCAGTTTGTACATCCAGTAGCGAAAGATTGTGTTTTAACAGGAATTCGTGAGCTTTGGTCATGGCGTTCTGGGCTTCGTGCTCATTGGGACTTTGTGCCAACGCCAGCAGTTTGTGGACTTTGTCCAGTATCTTGTGGTTTTTTGAACTCACGGAGGAGGTATTATTCCGTTTATCTACCCAGGATTGAATATTACCTGTGGCCGTAGGATCAATGGCATTTTCCTGACAAACCAGTTTGAACGCCTCTCCATGGGGGAGGCTATCCCGGATTCCCAGAATTTCTTCTACATATTGATGGGCCATTTCATGATAAAGGACCTCCTGAACATATTCCCATTTATAGCTATTGATGAGAATAATACTGATTGACAGGCGTCGATAATAACCGCCTTTCCACGTGCCTAAAACATCCTTTGCATAAGAGAGTTCAAGGCTTGGGAGGCGCATGGAGTCTTTAAAGTAATGGAAATTGGCGGTTTTCCAGTCTGTTTTCAATTGTCTGATCCAGGCAGTTTTCAATATGTTGTCTATGTCCGTCATGTTGCTCTTCTCATAGGGTTTTCATACCAGTCATGAATATGATGGCTGACAGGTTAGCTTGTAAGCCAGTGCATTGCTCTCTTTAAAATAAACATCATATGCTCTATATTTCTCACTTCTTTCAAGAGTTTCACAACTATTTTCCATCGAAAATAAAAAGCAAAAAAGGCTCTTCTTCTCAACCAATAAAGTTGTCGTTTTGTAAGGTTGTCGTTAATGTAGTTTATCGTATGAAGGGATAGTTTCATCAGGTTCATGTCATAGCTGAATTTACCACATTCTACAAGATCATCATATTCCCTGGTTCCGGGGTATGGTTGAAAGTATGAAACTCCTATTCGATCGAGCTCAAGGGTTTTTGAATATTTTATTGTTTGTAAAATTTCCTCCTTTGTTTCAGCAGGGAAACCTATTATAAAGAAACCACCTATATCAATCCCCGCTTTTTTTACTTTAGAAATGTTTTCCCTTATCTTTTCTGTGGTTATGCCTTTTCTTATACGTTTCAGGATGCGGTCGCTACCGCTTTCAACACCGACATTTACTGCATAGCAACCGGCACGGCGCATTAAGCGTAAATCATTCAAATCAAGTATATCAAGCCTTAGACCGTTAGGAAAACACCATGTTATGTTAAGATCTTCTTTCAGGAGGGTTTCACAAAACTCAATAAGAAGCTTTTTTTTAGCGGAAAAGTTATCATCTTCAAAATGGATCTCTTTAACTCCATAATTATTCCTGAGTAATTTTATCTCCTCCATGATATTTTCCAGGCTTCTGTGCCGTATTGACTTGCCTGACACGTTTGAGGCGGCACAGAAGGTACAGGGGAATGGACATCCTCGTGTAGCGTACATTGCGGCATATGGGAATTGCCTGAAAAATGCACCATGAGGAGATTTCGGGTAAGAAGAAGGAGGCATTATATCCCATCTAGGGAAAGGAATGGAATCCAGGTCTGCAATTAATTCCTCAGGATTTTTAACTATCTTTCCGTTTGATCTGAAAACAAGTCCGGGAATATCTTTTAGAATATCATGAGAGAAATTTCTACATTCGGTGTTTACAACAAATCTGGCCAGACTGTTTTCTCCATCACCGGCAAAACAATAATCCACACCAGGTTCCACAAACTCCATGGTAGCTTCCGGCATCAAGCTGGACTGGACACCTCCAAGCACGATAATAGATTCAGGGGAGTGTTCCTTCAGTTTGCCGGAAAGATTTCTGATAGGTAATATATCCTTGGAATAACCACTGAGGCATATTAAGTCGAACCTTTTATCTGTAATCTTTTTTAAAAGGCACTCTTCGTCCATATTATCCCTGAGCATATCAATCAAAGATATGTTACATGAACGTGGTAAGTTTGCAGCTAGGTACCCAAAATGAAGAGGAGGGATTATTTCGTCAGCTACACTATTTATCCTTATAAATACAATGTTAAGGCTTTTTTTCATGGATATATTGTATTCCTCTTAAAGTAAGATGATATAGGATGGCTTATATTGAGCTATAATACCATCTTAAGCAAGAGAGAGGTATATGATTCTGATCAATTACTTCAGGATTAAAATATATAATCTACTTTTTGGTAAGTTTTAATTCGGGAAATTTTGTACCAAGCTCCTGCATCTTTTTCAGTACGTTTTGTTTTGTATTCAGATTCCAGTCATATTTTATCTTCTTTTCAATTTGGTGGGTATTTTGCAACCGTTCCAGTGCAAACCTGTTGACAAAGTCTGTAACCCCTTCATATCCGCTGGATTCAAAATCCTTGCCGAACCATTTAAAGAGTTGTGTTGTACTCAGCTTATTATTAACCATTCTTAGATGCAGGGGATTTTTCAATGCATTTGTCACTACCTTGTCTAATTGCGTGTCTATTTGGTTGCCATCAAAAATTTCTGTTTTCAGGCTGCGACATCCCACAGAAGCACCGTTAATAGCAAAATGTATACGCGGGTCGGCAAGTGGACGGATAGCATTATGTTCGATATTATCAAGGCTATAAAGTGTGCCCTCAACCTCATGATGTTTGCTTTTCCAGCCAGTTGAAATATTTAGATACAACGTTCATGGAGATTTTTTCCTAAATTTAATTTGTCCTTCGTATATA
>Ga0187827_10007801_pt1 | contig 11764 bp, 18 predicted proteins | sample ETNtaG_39_FD_167969 | JGI IMG/M metagenome (GOLD analysis project Ga0187827, IMG submission 167969) | Marine microbial and viral communities from oxygen minimum zone, Eastern Pacific Ocean - ETNP2014_SV_150_PacBio MetaG (Illumina Assembly) | ecosystem: Environmental > Aquatic > Marine > Hypoxic... | reverse complement strand
TCTAGACTTTAATCGACCAGAAAACATGTATTATTCCGATAAAAATATTGCTAAGTTTCTAGAAGATAGTTCAATAATGGACGCATATAACGCAAACAAATTTGCAGATGGAGATTATTAAAATGTTCGTAGCAGATTTTATGACACTAGAAAAAGAATGTCTAGGCGTTAAAGTATCCTTCCTAGATTTCCTAGTTTATCTAGTTTCTAGAAAGAGGTTTATTAACAAAATTTCTAATAAGCTTGGAAAGAATTTTAACCGAATGTATTTCGGAGGAGTAGATTGGTATGTCAAATAATATACAAAAGAAAATAGATCTATTAGATGATAAGTCTTTTGATCTAGAATGCGTTATCAGAAATGTTAATGATGAGACTTCAGCGATATTATATAATGATGTTCCTATGAATATCTATATAAAGATACAATCATTAGCCGAAGAAAATGGTATTGATGCACAAGAACTTGAATGGAAAATCGATGAAGTTCGTGAAGCCGTTAATAAGCTTGAATCTACCATATATAGTTTAGTTGAACCTTTTGAAGATAAGAAAAGAGATCTAGATAACGAAAAAGACGAACTCGAATGGGAGATGGACTGGATGCGCAGCTCAGCCGGATAGAGTAGCATAATGGCATTATTTAAAAAAGATTGGTTAAAGAGAATCAATGTACATTTAAGGAGGTACATTGATATGACCAAATTTAAAGATATAGTAGAATACCAAAGAAATAAAATTGCTGCAGAAGTATGGGCAATAGAGGTTAAATCTCTTCATTGTCATAGTTTAAATTCATTGTGGTATTCAGAAGGTAGATCTGACGGTCAAGTTGAGGATATACAATATAATGATGGTAGTGTCAAAAGAACAATTAGATCTACCGGTGAAGTTATAATGTTAAATATGGAAAACGTAGTAAGTGGGAAAGAACTCGTAAATGCATTTATAAGAGATGGAATTTAAAAATACTTTTTATAAGTATTTTAGTCGGGGATTTCTTTGCGTATCCTAACTCCTTATTAAGACCAAGGAAACTCCCCGATATTTTATTAAAGGAAAAATTATGAAATCATTAACAGAATTAATTAGATGGACTGGAATTATAATACTAGTATGTATCATATTATTTTGGTTTGAAAACGGATTTGCACCTATTTTACAAAAATGTTTACATTTGCTTTAAAGTGTGATATAATAGTATATATAAATGGTAATAGAAGAATTACAACATAAAATAATGACCAAAAAAAGGTTTACTACAGCCGTTGAAGTTTTAGTTTCACAAAAGAACATGAGCTATATTGAATCAATGACATACATTATAGAAGAAAGAGGAATGGATTATATGAACGTTAAGAAGCTCCTATCACCTGCTTTAAAGTCGAAATTAACTCAAGAAGCTACAGAGCTTAAATTGGTTAAAATGAAAAAGAAAAATAGTTTACCAGTATGAATGAAACCTTTGACGTGGAATATATAGGAAAATAGTATGGAAATATTATCAACAATTTTTACATTGGTAGCACTAGTAGTATTTGTATTTCTTTGCGGTGGTGCATATCTATTGATAAAAGATTCTGATATAAAATATCAGGTTCGCAAAGATTTGCGAGAGAAACATCCAGATTTATCACGAGAAGAAATTCGAGTGTTGTCATACATTAAGCTAAAGGAAATGTGGGAGAACGGCAATGTCAAATAAATATATGGTACTCAGTGAGTACACTGGTTCAGAAAGCTTTGCGAACCGTAAAGCCGATGTGCTAAAGTCATTTGCAGATGATCCATATTATGGTATACGTATGTATATCGATGGAGAGTCATTAGGTATCGAATGGTACCCAGGTCATAGTGAGCAGTATGCAGAAGACGTTGCTGAAAATTATGTTAGCGGTATCAAGGATTATCATTACGAAAGAGTATAGGATTATGGCAGAAAAAAATAAAGTAAGAACAAGTATGAGAAAGAATCGGGCAACCATTGACGATAAATATATGGGTCCTGAGCCAATCTTTGAAAAAGGTGAAACTCTAAAGAATGAGAAACGTCATGTCTTATGGTCAAACGCTGCTCATTGGTATAACTACTTTTATAACCCAAAGGACTATGTACCTACAGTGTTACAATTTGCTGAAGAGGTCTTTGAATATGATAAAGACCAAATCAAAACCCTTAAAAAGCTCAAAGACTGGGAACTCACTGGATCTTTAGGTAAAGTCGCTAAGATATACTATAGAGGCTTTGAGTATAACAGACAAGAGTTTGAGAAATACAATGCAGAGCTTAAAGAACTGTATGAAAAGGCTACTGCTGCTGTAGAAGATATCACAGAACAAACACCAGCAAAGCCTGTTGTTAGTATTCAACAAAGGCAAAAGGCAAAAATACTTGAGACTATTATGAATGACTGGGATACAGTTATAGATGGATGGTTAGAAGGTGATTTTAAACCTACCTTTGATGCATATAAGCTATTTAAGCAATATGGTTTAAAAGGTTCAGCGCTTAATATGTTTAAGGCAATGGTCGAACAAGAGTATGCGCCAGTTAAGGATGCTTATGATAATACATGTGATCAAGCAGTAGAAGCTTTTTCGCATATCAATAGAACAAATCTAAAGAAGATGATGACCACTATGGAAAATGTCTTCGAAGATCTTGATAAGTTAAAGACTGCTAATAAAGCAGCAAGAATTCCAGGGGTTAAGAAGCCTAAAGCTTCTGATGTACAGGTAAAAACCCTTAAGTATAAGGTTGAAGATATCGACGCAAAACTAATGTCGGTAAACCCTGTAATGATTCCTGGTAAAGAAGTTCTGTTTGTGTATAATACTAAGAATAGAAAGTTAACTCAGTATAGCACAAATTCAAGTAAAGGGTTTGAGGTAAGTGGTACTACCATAAAGAATATTTGCGAGAAAAGTAGAGTGACTACTTTGAGAAAGCCAGCCGATATACTTCCATTGATCTTAAGTAAAACAATAAAGCAAATCGACAAACAAGTCTGGGATACATTAACTACAAAGGTTAGCGTTCCTAATGGTAGAATCAATGCCGATTGCATACTACTTAGGGTATTATGATTAATTTAGAACAAAAAATTATGACAAGGAAACGGTTCTCCACAGCCGTAGAACAATTAGTGGCAAAGGGCAATAGGCTACCGATATGAGTACCGATCCATTTGAATCATACAAGTTGTATAACGCATTAAAGCTACACTTCGAGACTAACTATGATGCAGTTAAATACAACTTTAAGTCTAACGTAACACCTAACTCTTTCTTTAAACGCAAGGATAAGTATTTCTTTGCTAAATTGGCCAAAAAATATAACGGAGAATTAAAAGATTTCTATGTTTCACAATTCATCAATACAGAAACATACGTTGGTGATATGATGGACAGCGAGGCTGAACAAAATTATAAAGACCATAAAAGAATTCAAGAAAGCATCCATCGTGTGTTTTCAATTGATATTAATAGATTAACAGAAGAGAATGTGCCATTTGATCATTTGTTTAAAGCGAATGATAATGCACATCCTCTTGTTGTAAAGTTATGGCTGCAAGAAGAGATTAGTTTAGAGACTGTTGTCATTCTTAATACCATATTTAAGTTCATTGATCGTGAGTCTAAGAACATATCAGATACCATTATATGGCCTGATACTCGTAGATTGATCGAGAAATATGAACCATTTGTAAGCTTTAATCGAAATAAATGTTTAATTTTATTGACAAAAGGGTTTACAAAGTAACACATATGTGTTATAATATATATTATATTATAAATAAAGTAGATATTTTAAAAATAAAAATAGAAAAGACATAATCAAAGGGTGGGAGTCCGAATCAAGATGAAAATATTAAAAGACATAGTCGAAAGACATACAAAACCAGAGGTTGAAAAACCTATAAACGAAGCAAAAGTTACAAAAATTAATGGAGTACCAATATTAGATCCTAAAAAGAAACATAAAAAAATAGGAATTGGTGGTCAACATGATTTTAGTATGTTTGATGGTTTAGAAATTCATAGTTATGATCTAAAAAAAGATCCAGCAATGGTTGTTTCAGGAACATCTGAAGCTATTGTAAAATTTATGACCTCAAAATTAAGAGCTCAAGCTGATGATGTTTGGTATGACCTTGGAGATGCAATAGTAGATCCAGAATGGCCAGAAAAAGAGGGACTCTAAATGAAAAGTTTTAAAACACTAATAAACGAAGCAAGACCAAAAGATAATCATAGGTGGAATGCCCATGATGAATTGGCAACTATGAATTTCATTTATAAAGACTTTAAAAAACAGTTAGGTAGAGATCCAGGTAAACCATACATGGATGACGACGCATTAGTAGTAGGTAATGAGACTGTATTAACAGTTGATGATAACACATCAATCGCAGATATGAAAGCTGCAGTAGCTAAATGGATTGGTGCAAACGCAAAACCTGCTCCCGGCGAGGCTAAAGTTGGTCGATTTAATGTTAAGTTACCTACTGAATTGGGTGGAGTACTTGGTGGTAAAGCAACTAAACTAGAGAAGCCACGTGCAGTTCTTAAGACCGATGTTGACAGCGCAAAAGAAATACAACGTGCTGTGGAAGGTAAAGGTGTTAAATTCCGTATGATGAAACGTAAAGACCATGTTGCAGTATATCTTGACTTTGATGATGGCAAAATAATGCAAGATGCACTTAAGAAAGTAGCAAAAATCAAATAGGAGATACTATGGCAGAGGGACCAGTAAATGTAACAGCCGCATTAAGAGATATGCGTAAAAATCTTGTAGAAGTAAAACAAATTCGTTGACAAATTCGTTGACAAAAGGGTTTACAAAGTAACACATATGTGTTATAATATATATTATGAATAAAGTGGATATTTCAGAAATAAAAATAGAAAAGACAATTACGTCTTAATACATTGCAATACGGAGAAAATATATGTCATTTGCAAATCTAAAGAGCTCACGAGGCTCGTCAATCGACAAACTCGTACAAGCAGCAGAAGCTGTGTCTACTAAAGCCGAAAGAAAGTCATATGACGATGATAGGTTTTGGAAACCAACCAGAGATAAAGCAGGAAACGGTTATGCCGTGATCAGATTCCTACCGGCTAAAGAAGGTGAAGATCTTCCTTGGGTAAGGTATTGGGATCATGGATTTAAAGGTTCTACTGGCTTATGGTATATCGAGAATAGCTTAACTTCAATTGGTCAAGAAGACCCAGTATCTGAAGCTAATTCAATATTGTGGAATACTGGCCGTGATGAAGATAAAGCAACAGCAAGGGAAAGGAAAAGACGCCTACACTATGTATCAAATGTCTTAGTCGTTTCTGATCCTGCAAATCCACAAAATGAAGGGAAAGTATTCCTTTACAGATATGGAAAACGAATCTTTGATAAAGTCATGGATGTTATGCAACCTCAATTCGCTGATGAAGCGCCAATTAATCCCTTTGATTTCTGGGAAGGTGCTGATTTTAAAATCAAAATCAGAAAAGTAGAAGGTTGGGTAAACTATGATAAGTCAGAATTCTCACCATCTAGTGCACTACATAATAATGATGATACTCTATTAGAAGAAACATATAAAAAAATATATAGTCTATCAGAGTTTACCGATCCAGGTAATTTTAAATCTTATGATGAGCTTAAAGCTAAATTGAATCGTGTACTTGGTGTAGATGCTGGATTTACAGCAGAAGCAGTTGCTCCGGCAACCGCAGCACCTAGTGTAGCTATGCCTTCAGAACCTGAAGCACAACCTGAATCTTCTTCGGAAGAGGATGATACTTTGAGTTATTTTGCTAAATTAGCGAATGAATCATAGCACTATTTAGTATACTCTATCGTAGTCAATGCTAGACTTAAAACGGACCGAGCTCGGTCCGTTTTTTTCTTAGGATTTTGTTTATTATAGATATATTGAGTACCTAAGAAAAGGAACAAAGATTTTTTATAAGCTTAATCGTTGGATAGAGACTTTTGTGTTTCGCCATCTCCGGATCCGATAAAATTACTATTTGATTGGTTGCTAGAGTTAAAAGTATCACCTCCATTAACAATAGTAACGGGGATGGATCTTTCCGAATTCATTAATTTATCTGCTATTTGATCTGCTAAACTACTGGAGTTAATTTCTATTCCAGTTGAATTTGGAAGAGCGAATAAAGCTTGTTGTATTTTTTCTATTTCAGCTGCGCCTTCTTCTATTCCTTCTATATTGAGAATCCCTTTAAAATCTACAACAGGTTCTAGATTAGCTAATTTAGGATTACCACCTATGAGGGTTTTTTCCAAAAGTTCCATAGCAGCTGCTGAGGCTTTTACAGTTTCAGTAATATCATCAGCATCAACTGTACCCCAGGCGCTCATACCAACACCTAATTTTTCTACATTTATTGCTGCTTGTGATAATGCAGGACCACCGAGTTTATTAAATTGCATTAATGATTCAGCCATTTTACCTAGTTGATCTGTACCTGCTTTTTTAGAATCACCACCAAAGATACCACCCATCCAATTAAGAGCATCTCCGACGAGTGCACCTGCTTTACTTATTACTTGACCAGTTGTCAATAGTATCATTGCTGGTGCAAGTACAGCCATTCCTCCTGCGACTTTAGCAAGATGTCCTGCTTGAACTTTATTGAATGCACTAAGTCCACCAGCCATATTAACTAGTATTTTCTTTAAACCGGATCCATCAAATCCTAGAAGACCAGCTGCTCCACCACCTATGGCCATACCACTAATGAATGCACCAATACCTAATCCAGCTATACCTAATCCAAGAGAAGCAGCTAAAGCTACGCCTGTTCCACCTGGGATTGCACTAACTGCAGCAAATATGCCTCCAACAGCTAACATTCCTTTTAAATGATCTCCCTCAAATGCAGAAAGACCCTCGGCTATATTTACCATAATAGCTTTAAGGTTACTACCGTCACTATTCATCCATGTAAGAGCAGCATCGCCTGCCCCTAGACCAGCAAAGAATGCACCAATACCCAGACCGATTAGTCCCATTCCAAGTACTGCTTTACCTTTCATTTTCATACCGCCAGGTGCAGCTCCAAAGATAGCTCCAGCTACCATTAAACCTCCTAAGACTTTAAGTGCTGTTTTATTCTCACCTAAATAACCAAATGCATCTGTCATATTTTTAACTTGAGTTACTAGCATTGATCCATCAGCATTCATCCACGTTAGGCCAGCATCAGCTGCTCCTAAACCAAGGAAGAAACCTCCAATACCAGCTCCAATTGCGGTCATTCCTGCGGCCGCTTTTGACATTCGTTTCGGTCCAAATACGGCTGAGGCTCCTAGTAAAACACCTAAGGTTGCTAAAGCTGTCGAAGACAATGCATCCATTGCATTACTAAAGTTTTTAAAGATAGGAGTCAGTCCAGTATAATTTGAACCCATCCAGGATAAACCTTTTTCAGTTGCACCTAATGCTAAGAAGAATCCAGCAAGACCGAATCCAATTGCTGCGACACCTTTTCCGCCTCTTTTTCCTCCGAAAACTCCTGCGGCAAGTATAGCACCTAATGCTGCGAGTCCAACTCCACCCATTGAAGCTAAGCCTTCACCTAGATTAATTAATACATTTTTTAGGGATTTTCCTTCATTACCAAATTTAGCGGCTATAGCATCTGCAGCAACCATGGCCAAAAGAAATACTCCTAGTCCTTTAGCAGCTGCACCAAGGCCTATAAACATCATTTGCAGGGCTTTACCAATACCCAAAGCTTGCAAGGCCTTGCTGTCGCCAGTTCCACCATCACCATCACTGGGTTGTTTTTGATTTAATGCTTTAGCTATTTCGGCTGGTTGATTTTTAAGTAATTGAACCATTTCCTGGAAAACGGCTATTTCTTCTCTGGCAGATTCTAGGTCATTTGCTTTTTTAACACTTGAACCTTCTAATCCTTTCTCTTGTATATCTGTTCCAACAGTTAGGACTTCAGATAGAGTTTTAATAGTTTCATTTTGTTTGTCTAAGACATTTGCAATTCTTTCTAGGTGTCTTAATGCGCCTGTCTCAGTTTCGACTGAATCAGCTCTTATCCCTGATTGTGCAACTAGGGTTTCTTTAATATCCTCTAAAAGGGAACGCTCACTCTGTTTACTAGTTTTTGGTTCCTTTATATTAGCTTCTTTGGGAGGGTTTCCCCTTTGTTTATCAGCGTCTATTTTATCATCAGCCATATGTTATTCCTTAATTAGGATTATTATCTCCATGCTCTTTAGCTGCACTGTTAACATACAGTCCAAACCAAGCCGCGCCTGCGCCTACGAGTATAGATATTAACCCAGATTGTTCTATTGATGGATCTTGTAAATCCATAAACCAGAATGTTGCAAAGTATAGTAAGTAAACATATACTCCTAAAAATAATCTTGGGATTACTCTCCAAGCATCTATCATCTTAGCAAAGAATATCCATTTTTGCCAAGGGTTCTTAGTATCATCATGTGTAAGTTCAAATATTTCTTGTTTCAATTCACCGATTTCGGTGACCATGGCCACAAATTTTTGAAGATTTATTTCAACTTCATTACGGGATATATCTCCCGAAAATTTGTCTTGATCAGCCATTTTTAATTCCTCTTGTTTCTCTCTCGTTCAAGATCTTCAAGATATTCTTTTAACAAACTGATATATACCTCTCTTTCCCAGGGCATCATATTTTCAAGTTCGGTTAAACTATAATTGTGATGTTGCATCATCGCAAAATTAGTTTGATAATAATTTATGATACTCTCATGTGAGAGGCCTACGTAAAAAAACTAGCAAGCCCTCTCAGTACTGTTTCATTTTCATGATTGCATTTTTCGCACTCATAACTTAAGTTATATTCTAATTTAGGGATATCCCCAAAAAAGGCTGCAACCTTTTGAAACTGATCAGATGTTAAACTATCTAAAAAGTCCTGAACTTCTTCATTACTTTCTTTTTTCACATCATATACATTCTCTTCATCAAATATTGTATTAACACATCCAACGATTAAGCTCATAAGACCAGTAATAGAATCTATTTCTTCTACTCCTATTTCCGCTAATAGTTCAGCTGTTGGGTATCTCATCGTTACTCCAACAGATTCTGTAAGTCTAATAGTATTTGCTTCTGGATTATAATCGGTTAGATTAACATCAGAAGTTTTTAAACCTACTTCGTTTACGTGTTCACATTCACTACATTGACTAGTTAATTTTATTTCATCTCCAACTGAAATTGCTCTCAGTTCTAAAAATAATTTTTCTATATCGAATGAAGCCAATACGTCAATATCTAAATTGCCTTCTATACATGAAGTTATTAGATTTCTAATCGCCATTGCAATTTGTTTAGGATCTTGTGATTCTAAAGCTAACAATAGCACCTTTTCTTCCTTAACTAAATAAGGTCTCATAATGTATTCCTCTCCCGTTGACGGAATTGTCACCGGATAACGAGGCACATCAATTTTTGGTAAAGCCATAATTTTTATTCTCCAATTATTATGAAATTAAATTCCCTATAGCTCTTAGCCCACCACCAAGAGTCGAAGTTAACGCATCTTCTGCAATCCAATAATCGTAATTCCATTGGACGGTTAACTCATGGGTATTGTTCTCTGAACTATTGTCCAGAGCTAAACCACCTAAGGTAGTAGGAAAAGCATTAACTAATCTTACTCCATAGACAGGTTTATTCTCTTTATTTAACTGTTGTATTGTGACATCAGTTATGTATTCATCTTTATAACCAACCAAATAATCTTTGGCATTGAATATTTCATCAATCCAATTATCAAACATAGTTTTAATATACATATCGGATGTTACTAAAAAAACCATATTGATTTCTTCGTCGGTTATGTTGTTCGGTAATTTAAAGCTTTGCGAATGGGTTGAATAATCTGTTGTCCCTATCTGTCTACTTGGTAGAGAGGTTGATTTGCAAAGAAGAGATATATCTCTAGGATCATTTATTAAATTCTTAAGCGAGAATGATCCACTCACTAAATTTCCTATTAAATTAGCAGGATTTAAATTAAGTAAAGACATTTTAGGAGGAGTAAAGATTACATTGAATCTATTCCCGTGAGCTAATCCCCCGTGGTTACTAATTGTAGACTTTAAACTGTCGATTGAACTGGCCATCTTTTATTTTCCGTATATTTGTTTTCTAGAATATCTCCAAACAGTATCTCTAGAAACTTTCTTAAAGTTATCTACTGGTAAGAATACTGCAATTTCCCATTCTGTCATTGGTACTCTCATAATCTGTGATTTCACATGATCTACTAAATAATGTTTAAAGCAAGGTTTAAATTCTTTATATTTCTGTGCTTTAACTAATAAACTATATCTTAATTTCGCTAGCCTAGATGTATCTTTTAATTTACCTGGGGATAATTCCATTAATTGATCCAAAAATTCTGCTCTTATTATTGGTGAAAGATAATGGAGATTTAATCCATGAAAACCACCTTTAGCAGGTTGAACCATTATGGTTAAAGGAAACATATCATAATATGGTAATGTTTGTTTGAATTTTGGATCATAAACATACATACACATATCACCAACTTTAGGCTTAGTTCTTACATCAAGAATAGGATCCTTCATTACTCTAGTTCTACTAACAGTTCCTAATTCTTTAACAGCTCTTCGAAACCAAGATCTAGCCTTATCGGATCTAGGTATTATATTAGCTCTATAAGCTCCTGCCTGTAATGTGTCGAATAAACTTGCCATATATCTATTTATAATGCAGACTTAAGTAGTTTGATACCTAAATTCTTTAAAGTATCCTCTGTCCAGATTTGGAATTTCCAACCTTTATGGTTAGCAAACTTATCAGCTGATTCCCATTTATCTTGATTTTTAACATAAGTCACTACCTCATTTATATATTTTTTAGTTTTTCTTTTTGGTTTTACTGGAGGCTTTGTTTGTATCTTAGGTTTAATCTCTATAAGAAATATTTCCCCACTAGTCATTTCAACCAATAGGTCTACGAAATATCGATGCATTCTTTTATCAGCTCTGGAAAGATATGGAACTACTACTTCTTCTGAGTTCCAAGCCTTTACATTTGGATTGTTTTCACACCATTTAAAACATTGTCTTTCCCATAAGGAACGATATACGACCTTAGTATAATCACCCATATACTTTTCTGGTTTAGTAATTTTGAAGCTACCATTGTAACTCATATAAATACTCTTATAGTTAAATTAATATTCTATTTATATAGATTAGAAAGAGGAATTAAATGGGAGATATAGAAACAGAAAAAGCAAGCACATCAGAATCGGAAAGTGATAAAAGTACTGAACCAAAAAAAGATCAAGAACCCTCTATTTTAAGATATCCTTCAGATCTTGGCCAAGGAGCTGGAAAAACTTATGTTAGGTTTGCTACCATAGATCGAATGGATGTAGATAAACCAATGACACCAATATATCTTTATGCTCCTCCAGGTTTAGCTATTTCTGATGGTGTTGGCTATCATGCTTTAGATATGGGTTCAATAGGTGGATTATTTGAGAATTTTCAGGAAGGCAGTGCTGGCGCAGATAAAACTTGGTTGGATGGATTGAGAGCTACAATGAATGAAGCTGATGTAAAGGCTTTAGGTAAATTAAGTTTAGGGGCTCTTGGTAAAGGAATAGGTCAAAGATGGTTAATGAAAGAAGGTATAGCTCGAAACCCTTTTACAGTTCAACAATTCTCAGGAGTTCAACCTCG
>Ga0187827_10007800_pt1 | contig 11765 bp, 11 predicted proteins | sample ETNtaG_39_FD_167969 | JGI IMG/M metagenome (GOLD analysis project Ga0187827, IMG submission 167969) | Marine microbial and viral communities from oxygen minimum zone, Eastern Pacific Ocean - ETNP2014_SV_150_PacBio MetaG (Illumina Assembly) | ecosystem: Environmental > Aquatic > Marine > Hypoxic... | reverse complement strand
ACTGTTCTAGCTATTCCTTTTATCAATTATCCTTGTAAATCCAATCCATCCAAACTCCTCAACCCAGCGCTTCTTTGGCTTTGGTGGGCTGAAAGGGATAGGGATGGTCTCAATTTAGTTCCATTTTAGTAACAGGTGGAATTACTGTGGGTTTCGCGAAAATCAAGAAGGAACCCCTAATTCCTAGAGGTCAATACCAGTTTTCACTGGAACGATCCACTAACCATCCTCATGCTATCGGGATCCATAAACTCACGCAAAGAGCCGTTACCAAAATTCAATCACATACGCACTCCGACCCCGCACGGTTGATGAGGATAAGATCAGTTGAAACGCTCTGAGCGCCAACAGTATGCTGCCAGTTGAAGACAAGCGGAAACCCTTGGATGGACTAATTGTCGGACTCGAACAAATCACTCTTCCGGATAGTCCACTAAGTCGGTTTCGGCCAATCCCCTGAGTCGAATTTTGAGAGGTACCTTACGATCCAATATCGCAAAGAAATACAGATTAGCAAGGCGTTCCAGCGTTGGGAGTATTGATATATGAGGGTCTATCGTGCTCATTCAATCGATTGGGCTCGGTTCTGTTGGGAGGTTAGCTGGATAAGCGGAAGCCTAGTTTTACTCTCCAGTTGCCCGCAGACTGCGCCGGCGCATGAATTCGGAGAAAAGAATAATCACGGTCATAAAAATCAGAATGAGTGTGGCGACTGCTGCCAGAGTCGGATTAACGCGCATGATGGCATCGACCCACATCTGCCTAGGCAAGGTCGCAAATTCTCCACCGGTGAGGAACAGGGCCATGGTGAGTTCATCAAAAGATATGATGAATGCAAACATGAATGCAGCGATTAGACCAGCCCGAATGATCGGGAAGGTAATATGCCAAAGGGTCCTTATTTTTGTTGCACCGAGCGTCCAGGCAGCCTGGTCGAGTCGTTCATCATAGTTCTTGATGATCGCCATCACTGTTACCACGACGTAAGGTATCGCGAGAACAGTGTGCCCCAGTATCAGTCCCAGGTACGTCCCGACAAGGGATATTTTGGCGTACAGGTAAAAATCGGAAAGGCGCTGGGCGTTGTTTGAGGTCTATTCCTCGCCAAGCGACCACTAATCCGAGCACATGGTTCCGATAACAAAGAGGGAAGCAGATCAACACTTTAATGTGTTGAGTCCCCGTCGTTCAGTCGATCCCCAGTTCAACGGCAACTGCGTGACGGGAAAGCTCCAGGTCCGCAGGCTTGAGGCCGAGGGCAAGGCCGACAAGTTGAGGTAGGTGGAGGACCGGTAGGTCGAGGTTGGTTTTCAATTGCTCCGACATCTGACCCTGGAAGGCATCGAGTACGGTGTGGCAGAGCGGACAGGGCGTCACCAGGGTGTGGGCACCACACTCAGATGCCGAGCGGACGTAACGGCCAGCGAGACCAACAGCGACCTTCTCGCTTTCGGCTGAGGTGTGGAAACCGCAACATTCGGTACGCCCGATGTAGTCGATTGACTCACAACCTAGAATATCGGCCAGGTCTTCGATCATGTGAGCCTCGCGCGCATCTGCGAAGCCATAATGGTGCTGGGGTCGGATCAGGTGGCAGCCGTAGAACGCAGCTACCTTGAGACCCGAGAGCGGGCGCACGATCAACTCACGCAGGCGTCCGGCTCCAACCCGTTCCAAGAGCACCCAAAGAAAATGGTCAATCTCAACCTCGGGCCGATAAACAAGGCCGAGTTCTCCGAGCACATCGCCGATGCGGCTACGTGTCTCGGAGTCCTCGGCGAGAGCTTTCCGGGTATCGAGAAGGTTCAAGGTACAGGTATTGCAAACCGTCATGAGCGGCAGGTCGAGCGCCCCTGCTTGCGCCAGGATACGGGCGTTCAAAGCCAAGAAGAGGTCACGGTTGGCGGACCGAATTTCGCGACTGCCGGTGCAGGAAGCACTCTCCAACGCGATCAGATCAAGACCCAACCTGGGGGCAACTTGAGCCATGCTCGCGCCTAATTCGAGACAGGTGCTCTGGCTTGAGCAGCCCGGATAATAGGCGAGTTTCATGACCGTCGTCCCCGCATCTTCTCAAACAGCTTTCGCACTTGGGCAACTCCTTTGTGGCGCTTGGGGAAAACACTCTTTCTAGGATCAACCTTGCGACGCAAGAGTAAGCGCAGTGCCCAACCCGGCCGAGTGAGAGCCGCCAAGCCGCGGGTCTTGAGTACCAGCTGTACCGGATCGATGTAGCCGCGCTCCTCGACGATATCGAGGAAAGCACGGGTATGGGCAGCTTTCTCGGGTGCACTTGCGATGGCCTTGCGCTTCAATGGCTCGATGATGCCGTCGACGAGGGGGATCTCGGTAGGGCAAACCTCCTGACACTTATAGCAGGATATACACTGGAAGATACCGCCCTCAATTGCTGCCGTACGACCACGGTCGGCACCGTCGCGCGGGTCGAGAGCGAATTGCGCGAGCTGTACCAACGGAGCAGGGCCAATGAATCCGGTGTTACCGTCGTCCTCCAACACCGGACAGGCCGACTGGCAGGCTAGGCAGGCCAGACATTTCAGGGCCTCGATCGCCGGTACCATAGCCCGGTGGAACAGAGGCTCGGGGAAGCCAGGATGGGGCTTCGAACGCTGGAGCCAGGTCTCAAGGCGCATGAGATCATCCTCGAAAGGGCCTCTATCCACCACCAGGTCGCGCACCAAAGGTACATGCTTCAGGGGCTCGATAACCATATCCACCTGGGCCGGCTCCCAGCAGGCCAGTAGTTCGCGCCCGTTAACGCGCAAGGCGCAGCAACCACACTTTTGAACGCCGCAGAACCAGCGGTAGCCGATGTCCTGAGCCAGGGTTTCGTGGATATAGTCGAGCACATCGAGGACCCGCATCTGGGGCACGTAAGGCACCTCGAAGGTCTCAAAGCGTGGGGCGTGGTCGACCTCAGGGTCAAAACGAAAGACTTTGGCACGAACGATATCCATTTCAGTAGTCGGCTTCGAAAAAAGGCTCGCGACCCTTGTCCGGCTTAAGGTGTGGGGTGGCGTAAGGTTCATACCGTACCCGCCAGTTGTCTTCACCAACCCGGCTTAGGATCACCTTGCAGAGCCAGTTGTCATTATCGATAAACGGGTAATCCTCACGGTAGAAAGCCCCACGGCTTTCCTTGCGCAGGAGACCTGAGCGACAGATCGCCTCACAGGCATCGAGCATGGAAGCGACGTCGAGGGCATCGAGCCAGCCCGTGTTCCAGTTACGCGAGGTGCTTTCGAGACGCATGGACGACAACTCCCTCTGGCGCAGCTCACGCAAAGCGTCTCGGGCAGCCTCGAGTTTGGCTTCATTCTTGACGTAACCAAGCTCCCACATGATGGCCCGGATTTTGGTCTTGACCTGGATGGGGCGAGGGCCATTGGCATCGGCACATAGATAGCCAAGCAAACGTGCCTCCTCGGCTGCGACCACCGCTTCCGGCAGGACAGGTGCGCTAGCCAAGTGCGCCGTCTGGGCGGCGTTCGTACCGGCCACCTTGCCGTCGTAACTGACCGGGCCGACACCACCGAGGTAGTGGCAACCAAGGCCACCGGCGACATAAAGGCCGGGAAGACGGGTTTGCATAGTCTCGGTATCGAGGTCTATGCCCCCCTGGCGCATATGCCAGGTGATACCACACTCAAGGCGGTCCTTAGCCACGTCTAAGCCGAGTTTCTTCCATACCTTGGCCTGGTGTTGGAAAGTCAGAATAGTCTCAGACGGAATGTGATCGTAGCCGGAAACATAATTGCCATCCCAGTTCGCCCGGCCGGCCTCTACCTCGAGACACAGGCGTCGGATCTGCTCGACGTAAGGGGCGGATGAACCGGGGCTGTGACTGATCTGCTCGTAAAACATCTCACCGATATTATTGTAGAGACGTGAAGACTGATCCGTACCGAGCAGTGGGTTGGGATAGAGATGCATGCGCATCCAGGCACGGGGTGCCCTCATGTCGCTCACGTGCCACCAGCAGGACTCGAGATTAGCGACCTCGGCACCGGCACGAATTGCCATGGCCAGACCGTCGGCCGACTGTTCGCGCGTGGCCGAGGAACGGGTCGCTAGACTATCGGCGTGACCCGTGGCCAGGACAGTCGACTTGGCGAGAACGGTGAATAGCCGGCCGCGGCGATAGTCCAGCACCGTGGCACCGACCACCCGGCCCTGGTCAACCAGTAGCGAGGTGGCGGCACATTCTTCGTGGACCGGGAGACCGAGACGCAGGACCGCCCGCCGCCGGCTGTTCATGAGCACGATGCCCGTCGCCCCCTGCTTGTAGGCGGCGGCCACCGGCACTCGGTTTGAACTTGGCAAAAGGGCCCCATCGTCGTCGCGGCGAACATAAAAGCCCAGGCGCTCCAACTCCTCAAAGAATTCGGTGCGCATGTACTGGCCCATACGCCGCACATGCTCTTGGTCGGTCAAATAGTGGTTGTAATAGCGGACAGCATAGCGGTAACGGTCGGCCCGTTTTTGCTCGGTAGTGGCATCGTAGTAGGGTAGGTGACTCGCGAACACGGAGCATCCGCTCTTACCCAGTAGACCCTTGACCACCATGACAACCTCAACCCCCAGGTCGGCTGCCTTGAGCGCCGCGTTGGTTCCCGCGGCGCCGCCACCAATCACCAGTACATCAGTCGTCAACACATCTAGCATAGCGCAATATTGGAGCGGATTAACCGAGGTACCGTTGATCCAGATCAAGAGCCGGTAGAGATGAACCGGTCCAGGCGAAGTGTGGCTTACCCCGCTTCAATGACACCGGATAGAGCATTGTCCCGATAATCCGTGGGTGTTTGTGAATTCCAACCCCCCGTTGGAAAGGACGGCGAATCTCCCGTGTCAAAAGTGCGTTCGTGGCGGCCTGTAAACGAGCGGATATCGAGGATTACACCCCCCACACCCTTCACCACACCTGTGCGTCTTGGATGGTCATGGAAGGTAGGTCGTTGATGGAAGTGCGGGACATCTTGGGATACAGCACGGTCAAGATGACGGAACGATATGCCCATTTGGCACCGGAGAATTTAGTTGATGCCGTGTCCTCAATAGAGGATCGGCTCCACCCCTGATGACAACAACAAAGTAACTGGCGATGAGAATCACCAGGTGCTTGAATTTACAGATGAAAATTGGTGGGCCCGGAAGGACTCGAACCACCGACCCCGGCATTATGAGTGCATCCCAGCATTCGGAATGTTGATATATGAGGGTCTATCGTGCTCATTCAATCGATTGGGCTCGGTTCTGTTGGGAGGTTAGCTGGATAAGCGGAAGCCTAGTTTTACTCTCCAGTTGCCCGCAGACTGCGCCGGCGCATGAATTCGGAGAAAAGAATAATCACGGTCATAAAAATCAGAATGAGTGTGGCGACTGCTGCCAGAGTCGGATTAACGCGCATGATGGCATCGACCCACATCTGCCTAGGCAAGGTCGCAAATTCTCCACCGGTGAGGAACAGGGCCATGGTGAGTTCATCAAAAGATATGATGAATGCAAACATGAATGCAGCGATTAGACCAGCCCGAATGATCGGGAAGGTAATATGCCAAAGGGTCCTTATTTTTGTTGCACCGAGCGTCCAGGCAGCCTGGTCGAGTCGTTCATCATAGTTCTTGATGATCGCCATCACTGTTACCACGACGTAAGGTATCGCGAGAACAGTGTGCCCCAGTATCAGTCCCAGGTACGTCCCGACAAGGGATATTTTGGCGTACAGGTAAAAAAGAGAAACGGCCAGGATTATGTGGGGTGTAATTATGGGAGACACCAGGAATGCAAAGACAGCACCCTTGCCAAAGAAACGTTTTCGAACCAGCATGAAAGCAGCAGGGACGCCAAACGCCATTCCCAGCAGGGCCGAACACGAGGCTACGACCAAAGATGTGATTGCTGCTGCCGGGTATGGAGATGTTGCTACTGTCAGGCTTTGATACCACTGCCAGGAGAAGCCTTTGGGGGGCCAACCTAGAAACCCTTCTTCCGTGAACGACACCGGAATGACGAAAAATACTGGTGCAGCAAGAAAAAATATTATCAGCAGACCAGCGATCCAGAGGATGCCACGGGAACCGAAAGCTTGCGACTTATCCGGTCGACGTTTGACGACAGCATCATACAGGGCTCCAAAAAAAGCGCAGATCGACCCCAACACAACAAGGATACGGGTGCCAGCCCAGGCACCCAGGCGGCTAACGGGGTTGGTAGATTGGGATTTTGTTTCCGTCGGTGATCCACCGGACAAAGTCGACAGTCCCAGCAAGCGGTCATAAAGGAAAAATATGATCAGGACCGTTACCAAGAGCAGCATCGAGATGGCGCCAGCAAAACCCCAATTCAGCATGTCGTTAATCTGAAAGATAATTAGCTGTACGATCATCGTGTCACGGGCACCACCGAGCAGCGCGGGAGTGATAAAAAAGCCAAGCGATGTAATGAAGATCAACAGCCCGCCGGCTGCCACGCCCGGGAGAGAAAGGGGGAAATAGATTCTCCAGAAAGCCTGACCGCCCCGTGCACCGAGTGTCGATGCGGCTTTGGTCAAGTTCTTGTCGATGTTCTGCATCACGGCCAGCATGGTCAACACGCACAGCGGCATCAGCGCGTGCACCATCCCGATCATGACCCCGTTGAAGTTGTAGATCAGCTTGATGGGGTACTCCACAATACCGAGGGAAGTTAGCAGGTCGTTGATGGCTCCTTTGCGCCCCAACAAGACGATCCAGGCAAATGTCCGGACCAGAAAACTGGTCCAGAAAGGCATAAGTACCCAGATGATCATGGTATTCCGGGTCGAATCCCGAACCGTCGCCAGCAGGTAAGCAACGGGGTAACCCGCTAGGATCGAGAATATGGTCGTCCACGCTGCGACCTTGATTGTGATGAGAAGCACCTTGACATACAGGGCCTGCTCGAAGAGGCGGGTGTAGTGCAACAAAGTGAAGTTGCCCTCTCCATCGACAAAACTCAAGCCCACTAGTAATCCAGTGGGGTAGACAAACAAAAAAAGTAGGAATAGAACTGCCGGATAGATGGGCCAGACGTGGAAACGTCCGAACAGATGATGCCGTCTAGAACCTGATGACAAAGCTTCCATGGAAAACGTTGTTCAACCCGTGTCCGGGAATACCCGGGTATCCAGGCTTGACCAGGTGAAACTAATGCTCGAGCCTATATTCGTAGCTACCGAAGAACTGTCGGTCAGTTCTGTTGCCACCATTTCAGTCCCATCAGACAACTCGATAAAGTACTTGGTGATCTGCCCGATCATGATGACTTCCTTGAGTGTTCCGGAAGCATTGTTTTCCGACTCGTCAGGACTCTTGCATGCAGACACATTTTCCGGTCGGATCATATAGCGGACGTTCTGATCCTTTTTCAGGGGAGAGCTGGCTATGCCTTTGATAAGTCGCCCATCTGTACAGCTCAGAACGGCTGTCTCGACATCTATTTGTGTCACCGTAGCCTTGAGTAAGTTTGACTCACCGAGGAAATCGGCAGCGAATATACTTTCGGGGCAAAAATAAAGATCCTGGGGTGAACCGATCTGCTGAATACTGCCTTCGTTCATAAGGCAAATTCGGTCGGACATCACCATCGCTTCCTCCTGGTCATGGGTGACATAAAGCACAGTGATACCCATGTCCTCATGGAGATGTTTGATCTCGCGCTGCAGTGCATCACGTAATTTCTTGTCGAGTGCTCCCAACGGTTCGTCCATGAGGATAATCGATGGTTCGTACACGAAACACCGTGCCAGCGCGATACGCTGTTGCTGCCCACCAGACAACTCTGATGGTAGTCGGTTTTCGACCCCGGGGAGTTCAACGGTCTGCAGTACCCGCTGAACCTTTTCGCGAATGATTGCTTCTCCTTCCTTGCGCATTCGCAAAGGAAACGCGATGTTCTCGTACACACTGAGATGCGGAAACAGGGCATAGTTCTGGAACACCATGCCGAGTCCTCTTTGATGTGACGGTGTGTAAGTAACCAGTTTCCCGTCAATCCAGATCTCCCCGCTATCCGGGTCATTGAGCCCCGCGATGGCCATCAATAGTGTTGTTTTACCCGATCCCGATGGGCCGAGCAGTGTCAGAAATTCGCCCTCCGCCATTTCGATGGAGGTGCCCTCAAGTGCGACAACAGAGCCGTAGGTTTTCCTGACGTCACGAGTTTTCAGCTTAAATTCGGAACTCGTTTCCATTGGAATACCTAGGTAAGAAAAGAGGGGGCGTGCACCCATCGGGTGCACGCCCAAAGCAGGGTCAAGTTGATCCGGAAACCCGGGTCAACCTGTTGACTTTATGTTCAGCTCAACAACCAGGCGTTGAAGCGTTCCATAAGTTCGTCTTTGTGCTTACCCCAGAAATCCATATCGGCGTTGAGCATATTGGGCAGATACTTCGGGTTGGTGGGGAGTACCTTTGCCCGTTCGGAATCGATGTGATCGTAAGCACTGGGGTTGGTCGGGCCGTAAGCGACGTGTGGTGTGAACTTGGCCTGCGCTTCTCCTGCTGCCGCATACTCAATAAATTCGCGGCACAGGTCGACGTTGGGGCCGCCGTTCAATATGGACCATCCCTCAAAGGTCCACATTGCGCCGTCCCAGACCATTTTAACCGGTGCACCATCGTCTATGGCGACCTGTGAACGGCCGTTCCAGGTGTATGTTAGATCAACCTCACCGGATTTCAATAATTGGGACGTCTGCGCACCGCCGGTCCACCAAATATCAACGTGGGGTTTGATTTCATCAAGTTTCTTGAAAGCACGATCGGCATCAATCGGATAGATGTCCTTGAATTCCACACCGTCGGCCATCAACGCAAATTCGAGCGTGTCGTAGGGGTGTTTGTGCATCGACCGAGTGCCTGGAAAACCCTTGATATCCCAGAAGTCCTTCCAGGTCTTGGGTGGGTTCTTGCCCAGCGGGGTATCTGTCCGATAGCACATCAGCGTGGCATACACGTCGTTACCTGAAATAAATTCACCGCGCATTGATTCGGGGATCTGGCTCATATTTGGGCCTGGGCCACTGGCCGGAGCAACGGGTGTCAGGTATCCGCCGTTGACCAGTACCTGATGGGAGGACTTGCTCAGCAATGCACAGTCCCATGTGTAGGTCTTGGTGTCCACCATCGCCTTGATCAGACCGGTAGGCTCGTGAGCACCCTGTATGCCAACCGCAGTGATGCCAGTATCTTTAGTAAACGGTTCGTAGTATGCGGCGGTAAATCCCGGCGTGAATGGCCCACCTGGATCACGGCAAACGATCTTTCGATCGGAAGCTGAGCGTACGATGGCAGGAAAAGTCATTGCAGCCGCACCGGCTGCGGTGCCTTTTAGGAAAGTTCGACGACCATCACTCGATGGTGTCGATACTGTTGGTCGAAACTTGATCATGGTGTCCTCCGTTATGATTGGTAAACAACTATCATTCCTCGTGTAAACCAAGGTGTATTTCTGTATATACTCTATTTATAAAGTCATATCAGAAGGTTGAAGGTTAGGTCAATGGCTATAATGATGTCAACGATTTTGTAGGCTGCGAGACCTTTCCCCGAGAATGCCGGAAGATGGCTGAATAGCTCGGCACAAATGCCCAGGAGCTTAAGCGATGCGGAATAAAGAAGACTGGGAAGGAGTTTATGTCGTTGCTGTGACGCCTTTTGAAGCATCGGACGCGATCCACATGCACCGCGCGGCGTAAAGGTTCAGTAGCGATGTGAAGTTCGAAAAAGCTCCGTGCTCTGTATCAGTGGGCCGATATCCGAATACCCATGTATATCGCGATTGATACAAGGGGCACGTTCACCGACTTTGTGCTGTCGGAAAAAGGCGAAAATCTTTTGACCTTCAAGGTGCCTTAGAGTCCGGATGTGCCCGCCTCTGCTGTTCTCACAGGATTTCAGCGTATCCGCGACGAGTGCGGATCTTTCTCCGCTAGTTTTGATGGCATCCAGTTCGGGATGACCACAGCTTCTATCTTTCGCAGCCCTTGTTCTGAGTCCCAACCTAGGTCGGGGCTTGGTCAGATTCGTGTTCGGGATCTTAGGTCAATCTTGGACTGCGTTCATTCATTTAGAAGCGATCAATCCTGAAAGGTTGCAGTGCCATCGACGGTTCGGTACCGCGGATCAGTTCGTCGATAACTTTTGCCGTCTGCGACGCACCCACAAGCCCCTGATGACCGTGCCCGAAGGCGAAATACACACCGGGGTGGCGCGGGGAGGCTCCGATGACTGGCAGACTGTCCGGCAGGCAGGGCCGGTGCCCCATCCACTGGGTATACTTCTCTGTGCAAAGTCCGGGGAACAGTTTCTGGCTGACGTCGAGCAACTTCCGGGCACGGCTGTAGTTGGGCGGTTCCTCGAGTCCGGCCAGCTCTACGGTACCGGCGATTCTGAGGCCCATGGCCATGGGCGTGACGGCAAACTTATAGTCGACGAGAAAGCACATTCGCTCGACTGAAACTCCAGGTTCTTCGAGCGTTGCGTGATAGCCCCGATGTGACTCAAGGGGGACCCGCCAGCCGAGTTTCAGGCACAGTTCCCGGGACCAGATCCCGGCAGCGATCACCACTTTAGCAGCGGGTAGTTGCCCGCTGGCTGTCAGCAGGCCAGTAATTTCTCCTGTCTCAAAAACAAAATCCCGCACCTCGGTTTTGAGCAGCCGACCGCCTTTGTCAACAAACATCTGCACCAGCGCCTGCGCCAGACCCAGAGGATCCTTGCAGTGACCGTTATCCGGCATCAAGTAACCTGCCTCAAATACTGGTGCCAGAGCAGGTTCGAGGTCCTGTATGGACTTCGAATCCAGGTACTCCACACTGGCACCGCTGGCGCTGCGAAGGTCCCGGGTGAGCGTATCTTTTTCCATGTTCTGCCGCGTGTGGTAAACGAACAACTGACCGGTCTTATGGAAAAGACCTGTGATGCCCGCTTCTTCAAGCAAAGGCTGGTACGCCGCAAATGTCGGGCCGTTCAGTGCAGTGAGGGCCTTCGAGATCTCCAGAACCCGGGATCGACGACTTTGACTTATGAAACGCATCAGCCACGGTAGAACCTTTGGAAAGTGGCGGGCCTTGATGAACAGCGGGCTCTTGTCATCGATCAACCAGCGTGGAATCTGCTGCCACATGCCGGGCATGCCGATGGGAGCGACTGAACCTGGGCTGATACCACCCGCGTTGCCGAAAGAGGTCTGCATGGCCGGCTCTTCCCGGTCGATCAGTGTCACCTGGAAGCCGGATCGCTGCAGGTAACACGCAGAGCAGATACCGATGATCCCCGCACCAATGACGGTGACGCTAGTGTCAGTGCTCTCGGACATGGATCTCCTGCCGGTTACCGGGGGAAATGGTCACATAAAGTCTTAAATATCATGACACGTTAACTAACGGATGCTCAACCGGTTAACCAAAGCACCTTTTAACAGGGCACTATCAGGTCAGGCCATCGCAATGGTGTCTACCGTTACCATCGTATCTTCCACGGCAAGGGCAGGCATCGGCACGCCAGTGGAGGCACCGGCGGGTTCACTGTAGAAAGAAGAGCGTAGCATCTGGTTGGTGACGATGTCGTTGCGATCAGCCCTGCCGAAAAAAAAACTGGTCTGTTTGACCATGTGATCAAGCGTCAGCCCGAAAGCTGCCAGGGTGTGGCCCGTATTGTCCATGACGGTTCGTGTCTGTTCATTCAAACTCTGTTGACTGAGAACCTGGTCGGATGAGCCCA
>Ga0187827_10007797_pt1 | contig 11767 bp, 10 predicted proteins | sample ETNtaG_39_FD_167969 | JGI IMG/M metagenome (GOLD analysis project Ga0187827, IMG submission 167969) | Marine microbial and viral communities from oxygen minimum zone, Eastern Pacific Ocean - ETNP2014_SV_150_PacBio MetaG (Illumina Assembly) | ecosystem: Environmental > Aquatic > Marine > Hypoxic... | reverse complement strand
AGTCACTCGGAGATCTGTCGCCAATACTGTTTTTACAACAGAGAGGGTTCGGCCAATTTTCTATTTATGCGCTGTAGAAAGATGGGGGTGTTGACACATCCCTTTCCTCGTAGTGAACGAAATATCAGAGCGCTTGCGACATTAAGTGGTGTGACTGCTGGAGTAGAAACAGCTGTAGGCTTCATTCTTCTTAAGGAGGTCTTGTGAGTAACGTCTATATCATCGCAGAAGCTGGCGTGAACCATAATGGAAGTTGTGAGATGGCCTTTCAATTGGTCGATATAGCAGTTAAGGCCGGCGCAGATGCGGTCAAGTTTCAAACATTCAAGCCAGAAAATATGGTTACAGTTAAGGCACAAAAAGCTAATTACCAGAAACATACAACAGGAGATGAATCACAGTTTTCTATGCTAAAACAGCTTGAATTAGCGCATGATATCCATCATGAGTTGGTGAATTATTGTCAGCAAAAGGGCATTGATTTTCTCTCTAGTGCCTTTGACTCAGAGAGTTTGAATTTTCTTGTTAGCGATATAGGTTTAAAGAGACTCAAAATCCCATCAGGCGAGATTACCAATGGTCCATTGTTGCTCGAGCATGCACTCACAGGTTGTGATCTGATCTTGTCAACCGGAATGGCGACGCTGGGGGAGGTTGAAGAGGCTTTGAGCGTTATTGCATTTGGTCTTCTGAACACTAGGGATAATAGAGTTCATCCTTCGAGAACAGCCTTCCAAGAAGCATACCTTTCAGCAGAAGGTAGGCAATTATTGAAAAATAGAGTGACACTACTTCACTGCACAACAGAATATCCTGTATCACCAAATGAAATTAATCTTAGTGCCATGTTGACCATGCGAAAAGAATTCAGACTAAATGTTGGTTACTCCGATCATAGTGAAGGGATTGCAATAGCAACTGCTGCAACTACCCTTGGCGCCACAATGATTGAAAAGCACTTTACGTTGGATAAGTCTTTACCAGGACCAGATCACAAGGCATCTCTTGAACCGGATGAACTAAAAGCGATGGTTAACGCAATCAGAATCGTTAAAGTGGCAATGGGCAATGGTGTAAAAAGTCCCATGCCGTCTGAACAGAAAAATATAGTGATAGCTCGAAAAAGTTTAATTGCACTGAAAAATATTAAGAAAGGGGAGAAGTTCACTGCAGAGAACATCACAATCAAACGACCAGGAACTGGTGTTAATCCTATGGAGTATTGGGGAATAATTGGTAAAGTGGCTCAAGCAGATTTTTTACAAGATGAAGTTATAGAATTGTGAGTAGTAAACCGGTAATTATCTTGGGAGCAGGAGGTTATGCAAAGGTGTTAGCTGATGCGCTCAAACTTTCCGGAAGAGAGATTTTAGGCTTTGTAACTCCAGATACGGATGTAGGAATGAATTATTGCGGGAAAAAAGTTTTAGGAGATGATTCAATTATCGAGCAATATTCTGCAGATGAAATTGAGTTAGTCAATGGTATTGGTGCGCTACCAACAAAAAACTTACGCTGGCTTTTAGCAGATAAAATGCGTAAACAAGGATATAAGTTTGCCATCGTAATTCATCCAGATGCTATCATCACCGCAGATGTTGATCTATTGGAAGGCACGCAGATTATGGCTGGTGTAGTTATTCAGTCAGGTACAAAAATTGGACAAGATACTATTATTAACACAGGTGCTTTGATAGACCATGATTGTCAAATAGGGAATCAGTGTCATATTGCCCCGGGTGTGATTTTTAGTGGCGGGATTAATATAGGAAGTAATACTCATCTAGGTACAGGAGCTATAGTAATACAAAATATCTCAATTGGGGAAAATTGCGTAATTTCAGCAGGGTCGATTGTCTATAAAGATATATCAGATGGTGCAAAGATAATTCATGGGGGGAATAATTGAAAGATTGGACAAAAATATTAGTAAAGCCTACAGATAGCTTAGACACAGCAATTCAAACTCTCCAATCTGGAGGAAAAAGAATAGTTCTAGTTGTTGATGACAATAATAAATTGTTGGGTACAGTAACAGATGGAGATGTTCGCCGAGCTCTGATAAAGCATATCTCAATGGATTGTGCCATAACAAAGATAATGAATGAAGCACCGATAACAGCACTAAAGTCAGATAAAAGTGATTGGCTTATGAAACAGATAAAGAATAAAGATCTGCTGCATATCCCTATAGTAGATGAACAAGGTATTCTTATTGAGCTAGAAACATTACAGCATCTGCTTGAAAAGAAAAAATATGATAATCCAGTATTTCTAATGGCAGGTGGGATTGGAGCGCGGTTACGCCCGTTGACTTATAAGCGTCCAAAACCATTACTAAATATCGGTAATCGCCCCATCTTAGAGGTTATTCTAAACCAGTTTATTGATGCTGGATTTCACAATTTTTACATCTCAATCAATTATAAGGCAGAGATGATTCGTGAACACTTTGGGGATGGCTCTAACTGGGATGTAACAATTGAATATGTGCATGAAGAGAACCCATTGGGTACAGCCGGATCGCTGGGTCTATTACCAAGTGATATATCAAAACTTCCAATTATAATGATGAATGGAGATATTCTGACTAAAGTTAATATTGAAGATCTATTGTATTTTCATCAGCAACAAAATTGTTTAGCAACGATGTGTATCCGTGAATATGATTTTGAGGTGCCTTATGGTGTTGTAAATATTGAAGATCAATATATCAAAGGAATCATCGAAAAGCCAGTGCATAAGTTTTTTGTCAACGCAGGAATTTATGTATTGGACACAACTTTAGTTAACTGCGTTGATGGTAACACCTATCTTGATATGCCTAATCTACTTGAAAGTCAGATTAAACAGGGTGAGCGTGTTAGTATATTCCCTATTCATGAGTATTGGATGGATATTGGGCGTATGGAAGAGTATGAGAAAGCACATCAATTATTTGTGGATAGTTCGGGATAGATGACTAAATTAATTGCAGAAACCGCTTGGCATCATGAGGGTGATTATTACTTTATGAAAGATCTAGTGAGCCAGCTTTGTGAAATGTCTTCTACTGATGTAATAAAAATGCACATAACCTTGGACTTTGATGAATACATGAGTAAGGAGCATGATGCTTATAACATATTGAAAAAATGGTTATTATCAGCAGAGCAGTGGGAAGAGTTGATTGATAAAGTGCGACTAAATGGAAAAGAGTTAATGTTGTTGTTAAACGATACCAGTGCTATAAAATTTGCCGCACAATATAATTCTGAGTTGGTAGAACTGCACTCTGTCTGTCTAAATGTGCCAAGCTTACAGCAAGCAATTCTTGAAGAGATAGATAGCAAAACAAAGATAATTATCGGTGTTGGAGGATGCTCGCTACAAGAGATAGATAAAGCAGTAGAGGCGTTTAAGAAGCGAGATACAATATTAATGTTCGGGTTCCAAAATTACCCAACAAGATATGCGGATGTAAACCTAAATAAGATAAGAAAAGTGCAATCACTATATCCAGATAATAGATATGGCTATGCGGACCATACAGCATGGGATGAGGAAAATAATGAATTCATCACCATGTTGGTCTCTGCAAATAGTATGGATTACATAGAAAAACATGTGACAACCGAATATGGAAAAGAGCGCTGTGACTATTCAGCGGCTATCTCTATTGATATGTTTGAATCATTAGCAAAAAAAGTAAGACTATTAGATAGTATTGCAGGAGATGGGGTGATTGCATTGAATGAGGGTGAGAAGGAATACTCAAAGTATGGATTAATGAAAATGGCAGCAGTTGCTGTTAATAATCTTAATAAAGGAAAGGTGGTGACTATAGATGATATTCGCTTTTGTCGAACATCAGAAACAACAGATCTCTCACAAATAGACGTACTTAACTATTTGTCGCATCCTCTGCAACAAGATATAAAAACAGGAGCCCCATTTAAGCGGAGTCATTTTAGTGAATGAAGTAAAAGTGGGCTATCTAATTATTGGTAGGCTTAAGTCAACACGTCTTCCTAAAAAATTACTGTTGGAAATTCAAGAGAAGCCAATCATAACTCATATGATTGATCGCCTTAAATTAGCAAAAAAAGTAGATAATATTGTTCTCTGTACCTCAACAAATCCACAAGATAAGCCGCTGGGGAAAATAGCTCAAGATAATAATATAAATTATTATTTTGGCGACCCGGATGATGTATTATTGAGAATGTTAAATACAGCAGATGAGTTCAACTTAGACTATATCTTAACAATTACTGCAGATTGCCCTTTTGCTGACCCAGTTTATGCAGATAAAATTATAGAAAAATACATAGAGACAGATGCCGATTTAATTAGACAGTTTGATTTACCGCATGGTGCATTCAGCTACGGGATAAAAGTAGAGGCATTAAGGAAAGTTGTTGAGCTAAAAGACTCCTCAGATACAGAAGTTTGGGGGCGTTACTTTACAGATACTGGTTTGTTTAATGTTCTAGATGTAGATGTTGAAAATAGTCATCATAATAGACCTGGCCTGAGAATGACTTTAGATTACCCGGAAGATTTTGAGTTCTTTAAGGCAATATTTGACAATCTCTATCTAGAAAATAGAATTTTCTCTCTCACAGATATTTTAACGTTGCTCGATAAAAAACCAGAAATAATTAAAATTAACCAAAGTTGCGGACAAAAATTCAAAAAAAGATTTATTGCTCAATCAGAACCAAAATTAAAGAGAGTAAGCAGAGTGTCGTCAGCGCTGATTATTGGAGTGGGATTGATTGGTCAGCGTCACATAAGAAATCTAAAGCATATTGGGATTAATAAAATTATTGCACTCAGGAGTAAAAAAGGCCACTATCAAAAATTACCAAAGGAACTAGGTGTAATTGAAATCGATAGTTGGGAGGCGGCCTGTAGGCATCAGCCAGATGTTGCAATTATCTCAAACTCTTCAAACCTGCATCTGGAAGTAGCTGTAGAGGCTGCAAAACAGGTAAAAGGAATCTTTATTGAAAAACCTCTTTCTCATACATTGGATGGGTGTCAAGAGTTAATAAAGCAGTTGCAATCTGACACTGTAGTTTCATTTGTTGGATTCAATATGATGTTTCACCCGATTGTCAAGAATATTATAAAATACAGTAATGAAAATGACCTTGGTAACATTATTAATATCCAGTGCCAAGTAGGACAGTGGTTGCCAGACTGGCATCCGTATGAAGATTATAAGAATACGTATTATGCAAGGAAAGATTTGGGTGGAGGAGTTGCTCTAACAATGATTGATGAAGTTCATCTTGCATTAGAGTTAGCAGGTTTGCCTCTACATGTGTATGGTGAAATATCAAAATATGAGAAATTAGATTTAGATGTTGATGTATGTTCAGATATGACCATAAAACATAAAACAGGGGCCGTGAGTCAGATACATCTTGACTATCTACAACAACCAGCACATAGAAACGGAACAGTAACCTTTGAAAGAGGATGGTTAAGCTATGATTATAACAAAAGGGAGTTAATCGGCCAAAAAGGGAAACAAGAGCCATCTTTGATTTGGCATGATCCTGAAGATGATTTTAATCAGATGTATATCAATCAAATACAAGAGTTTGTGCGTTATGTTGAAGAGGGAAGAATGAGTCACAAGTTTGATGGAAAAACATCCATAGAGAGTCTAAAGGTGGTAGATGCTCATTTTAAGTCAGATCTAACAAGCAGTAAAATAGAAATTGAGAGGAAAGAGAGATTCTCTTTTTAGGGTATAAAAAATGTTTGATGCTAGTGATTCTGATGGTGGTTGGATATTTGGTAGTAATGACTAGTTGGTCTTGAATGGTAACACTTCAGAGACTTTTATTTGGTGATAATGCAGACTCTGGTGCTTCTCAAGCACTTTGGTGTATTGAAAATATTCGCAATAACTACTCCAGTAGAGCATTATATTGATGTATTTTACCCAAAATCAGTTGCAAATATACCTATAGAAGAGGTGGCGAGTTAACAATGTCGAGAACTTTTCTAACATAAATTTATACTTCTGATATTTATTAAATGATTAAATTTTGTCCAAAGTTTTGAAGGGGAGGCTGAACTGATTTTAGATTCAATTCTCAACAAGCTAAATCAACATCCAAAGTTTCCATTTCTGCTGATTAGTCCGAATGTTTATGCTGTAGGTAACGCCTCAGAAGATGTATATTATTCCCTACTGAAAGCTAGAAGGGAGAACAAAAAGGTAATTATTCTTCGCCCCTTCAGTATGAACTGGCTATTAAGATACAAATTGACGAATTCGGAACTTTTTAAGATTGACTCTGATTATTGTTATTATAAATCAGAAACTCTCTTAGTATTTGCTGTTAGGATAATTTTAACTTTTATCTATGCTTTGAGTAGAATATGGGTACTTTTTTTGCGAAATTTCAAAATATATCTCAGTGATGATTTAAGTTTCCCTTTTATTGGTCAAGATACTCTTTGGCAGCCGGTTCAAAAAAATCCTAGTTTTTCCTGGGATTTCGTAAAATCATTTAATTGGGAAAAACAATACAATGAGTATTTGCCAGTTCATCTGAGAAAAAATAGTAGATTAAAGGCGGAGAAAGTTGCTGCAAAAATGGGGCTTCCAATTGATGGGTGGTATGCCTGTCTTCACGTTAGGGAGTCTGGCTTTAGAAAAGATACCATCTTAGGAAAAGATTTTTGTCATGATATAAATAATTATCTGGAGGCGATTAAAGAGGTGACGAAAATGGGTGGCTGGGTTGTTAGAATGGGTGATAACACAATGAAACCTCTACCAAAAATGGAGAGAGTGATTGATTACCCTCATTCTGAGTATAAAAGTGATACAATGGATGTTTTTTTAATAGCAAACTGTCGTTTTTATATTGGGTCGCAATCGGGGATTCTTGATACTGCATACCTTTTTCAAAAGCCAATTGTTTTGCCTAATATGAGCGCTTGGACGTTTGCTTTCCCTCCTAGAAAATGTGATATTGGAATACCAAAACACTGTTACTCTAGATCAAAAAAGAGATTCTTATCAGTAAGAGAGATATTGGAATCTGATGATAATATTCAAAATCATACAAGAGGAATTCCTTTGGACGACGATTTTATTAAAATCGAAAATACTCCTGAAGAAATTAAAGACTTAGTTCTAGAATTTATGTCTTCGGCAAAAAAACCCTTATATCAGTATTCAGAAAAACAAGAGCTTTCGAATAATTTGAGAATTAAGCAAGCAGTTTCATCAATTGATTCAAAAAAATTTATTGTAAATTTATTGAACCGGCAAGAATCAGTTCGGACTCAGTATAGAATAGCAGCACGTGTGTATGGGGTAAATGGTGCGTTTGGAAAGAAGTTTTTGGAGGACAATTGGGAAGCTAACATCCACAATTCTAATTTGGAAAGATTTAAGATTGAAAAATAAATAATCATTTTACGTTTCAGGTTATACTATTCGGTACAAAGCTGTGATAATAACTAAATCCTTGTAACTCATAGATTTTATAGACTTTTTGGTCATTCCCACTCAATAAAAGTATCCTTATAAATCATTGATTAACAGTACTTTTAAGAAATTGTCCAAGTAGTGTGTAAGTTTTGAGGGTGTCAAATATATTCATTTTTATCGCTTTTTGCATGGATTCTTCAAGTAAAGGTTACAGTATAGAACAAACCTTGGTCGAAATCGAAAAAGAAAGTCCAGATATTTTTATTGATTTTCTAGATGAATTGGTTGCCGAGGCAAATAATGAAACTGTTTCTGATTTTCTTGAGCTATAGCCCTCAATGCATGTTAAACAAGATATAGACAATTTTTCGAAGTGGTATAGGAATATTATTGATGAAAGTAATTATTACAGGCGGGTCCGGATTTATTGGTAGCCATTTAGCTGATTTCTTAATAGATTCAGACTATGAAGTTGTTGTAGTCGATAATCTTAGTATTGGCAGACTTGAAAATATCAGCAACTTATTGTCACATTCTAAATTTACTTTTCTTCAGGCTGACATTACTGATTTTGATGCAATAGAGTCTGTATTTAAAGGTGCTGATTGGGTTTTTCATCTTGCTGCATTAGCAGATATCGTGCCTTCAATAGAAAACCCTACTGAATATTATCAATCGAATGTCTGTGGTACGTTTAATGTTTTAGAGGCATGTCGGAAGTATAATGTTAAAAAAATAATCTATTCCGCGTCTTCATCTTGTTATGGCATTCCAGATGAATACCCAACTAAAGAAACTGCGGAAATCCGACCTCAGTATCCTTACGCCCTAACCAAAAATCTAGGTGAGCAACTTGTTATGCACTGGTGTCAATTGTATAGCTTACCTGCTGTTTCAATGCGTTTTTTTAATGTTTATGGCCCTAGGGCTAGAACATCTGGAACATATGGTGCAGTTTTTGGTGTTTTTTTGGCTCAAAAGTTGGCTAAGAAGCCATACACTGTAGTAGGTGATGGCTGTCAAACTAGAGACTTTACCTATGTTTCTGATATAGTAAATGCTATTGTTGTAGCTGCGGAAAGTAATATAAGCGGGGAAATTATTAATATTGGATCAAATAACACATACAGCATAAATCAGTTAGTTGAACTACTTGGCGGTGATGTAATTTATATTCCAAAGCGACCTGGTGAGCCTAATTGTACTTGGGCTGATATATCCAAGGCAAAACAACTATTAGATTGGCATCCTAAAGTTAGCTTTGAGGATGGCGTTGAGATCTTACTTAGTAACATTGATTACTGGGATGATGCTCCAGTATGGGATAAATATTCTATTGCTAAAGCAACAGAAAAATGGTTTGAATATTTGAGCTAGCAGATGAAAGAAAAAATTAAAAACTTAGAAGAACTCAATCATATTATTGCTAATTTGAAATCAACGGGCAAGAAGATTGTCCATTGCCATGGTGTGTTTGATCTTTTGCATATTGGTCATATTAAACATTTTGAAGAAGCGAGAAGTTTTGGTGATGTCTTGATTGTTTCTATTACTCCAGATGAATTTGTAAATAAAGGGCCGGGCCGTCCAGCATTTACAACTTCTCTTCGTTTGGAATCTTTGGCTTCATTAGAGTCTGTTGATTATGTCTTCGCTAATAAATGGCCAACTGCTGAAGACACTATCAAAATCATTAAGCCAGATATTTATTGTAAAGGGCCAGATTATAAAGATCATTCGGATGATATAACTGGAAAAATAAAAGATGAAGAAGAGACTGTTAAACTTGTTGGTGGAAAAGTATTATATACAGATGATATTACTTTTAGTTCAAGCAGTTTATTGAATAAATATGGAGTTTTACATTCACGGGAACTAGAATCATTTATTCGAGGTATAGCCAATAAATATAGTTTTGAATCGATTAAATTAAAACTAGAGGAAATAAAGAAACTAAAAGTTCTTGTTATTGGTGAAACTATCATTGACCAATATGTTTTTTGTGAGGCCCTTGGTAAATCCGGAAAGGAGCCGGTTTTGGTTTTACGTGACTTGGAAACCCAAGAATATTTGGGAGGCGCACTGGCCATTGCACGTCATTTATCTGAATTTTGTAGTGATGTGTCAGTATTAAGTTACCTTGGTGAAGATCATGAATATAAATCTTTTATAGAAGAAAATATCGAAGAAAATATTCAACTTAATTTATTAGGAAAAAGTAATTCCCCAACCATTGTTAAGCGTAGATTTGTTGATTATATTGATAGTAAAAAAATATTAGGTGTCTATTCAATTAATGACAATACTCTTTCAAAGTCTGAGGAAAGCCAATTCATAGAATCATTTGAGAAGCTTTCTAGAGAACATGATTTGATTATTATTTCTGATTATGGACATGGAATAATTACACCTAAGATTGCTAACTACATTTCTGAATCGAATAAGTTTACTAGTTTGAATGCGCAAGTTAATGCAGCTAATATTGGAACTCATAATATTAGAAAATATCATGATATTGATTGTTTGATCGTTAATGCAGGTGAGCTTCAACATGAGATGCGTCAGAGAGAGGGCGACTTAGAAAAACTAGCCATTGAACTAAAAAAGGCAATCAATGCAAATTACATTTCAGTGACTAGGGGTAGAGATGGCGCCTTTCTATTAAATGGAAACAAACTACCAGTAAATTGCCCCGGATTTGCAATTGAAGTAGTGGATAAAATCGGTTCTGGTGATGCTTTACTGGCTTTATTGTCAGTTAGCCTTTATAGCAAAATTGAAGATGACTTATCTCTATTTATTGCATCCATTGCAGCTGCACAATCTGTAGAATCTATTGGAAATAGTGAACCAGTAAGTAAAGCTAAACTTTTAAAAACAATTTCTCATTTGTTAAAATAATATTATGTCAGACCAGCAATTTATTAAGAGCTATTTAGAAGATTTTTCGGGTCTCTTGAAACCAAATGAAGAATTAATTGAGAAACTTATAAGGGTTCGTAATTCGTTATTAGAAGTAAGAAAAAATGATAAGAAAGTTCTAATATTTGGAAATGGCGGAAGTGCCGCTATGGCAAGTCATTTTAGCGTCGACCTTACCAAAAACGCCAGACTGCGATGTGTTAATTTCAATGAAGCTGATCTTATTACTTGCTTTGCTAATGACTATGGATTTGGACATTGGGCTGAAAAAGCTATAGATTTCTATGGGAATGAGGGAGATTTGCTTATTGTTATTTCTTCTAGCGGGCAGTCTGAAAATATGCTCAATGCAGTAAAAGCTGCTCGAAATGGTAATTTTAACTCAGTAGTTACGTTATCTGGTTTTGCTCAAGATAACCCTCTTAATCAATTAGGAGACATCAATCTTTGGCTAGATAGTAAGGCTTATAATTTTGTTGAAAATATTCACCAAATTTGGCTATTAACAATTGTAGATCTAATAATTGGTAAAAGAGAATATTCTGCTTAATAAATTAAATTAATATAGGAAATAGTTCATGAAAAAAGTATTTATAACTGGCGGTGCTGGTTATGTTGGCGCTGTAATGGTGCCTCATTTACTTGAAAATGGATATGAGATAACTGTCTTAGACTTGATGATATATGGCGAACATGTATTAGATGACCATGATAATTTACATGCTATAAAAGGTGATATCAGGGATCAAGATTTACTAAAAAAACTTCTGCCTGGACATGATGTTGTAATTCACTTAGCTTGTATTTCTAATGACCCAAGTTTTGAAATGAATCCTGAATTAGGTAAAAGTATAAATCTTGATGCATTTCGACCTCTAGTTGAAATATCAAAAAGTTCTGGTGCAAAACGGTTTTTTTACGCATCGTCTTCAAGTGTATATGGTATTAAAGATGAGCCAAATGTTCATGAAGAAATGGAATTAGAGCCTCTAACTGATTATTCAATATTTAAGGCTGATTGTGAAAAAATATTAGCAGAATATCAATCCGATGAGTTTACAACGACAACGATTCGCCCTGCTACTGTTTGCGGTTATTCACGCCGTCAGCGACTTGATGTAGTCGTTAATATACTGACTAATTTAGCTTACCATAAAAGAGAGATTTCAATTTTTGGTGGAGATCAGCTTCGACCAAATATACATATAGCAGATATGGTCGAAGCATATATGGTTCTACTCAGGGCACCAAAGGAAAAAATCGCTGGTAAGATTTATAATGCAGGATATGAGAATCAATCAGTTAAAAAAATAGCAGAAACTGTAAAAAATACTGTCGGAGACGACGTAAAACTTATTACAACTCATTCAGATGATAACCGTTCTTATCATATTTCCT
>Ga0187827_10007792_pt1 | contig 11770 bp, 12 predicted proteins | sample ETNtaG_39_FD_167969 | JGI IMG/M metagenome (GOLD analysis project Ga0187827, IMG submission 167969) | Marine microbial and viral communities from oxygen minimum zone, Eastern Pacific Ocean - ETNP2014_SV_150_PacBio MetaG (Illumina Assembly) | ecosystem: Environmental > Aquatic > Marine > Hypoxic... | reverse complement strand
CTAGCTGCGAGCCCTGGGGCATCTCTTGCCTTTATTTCTATGTGGAATTTTAGGTCGTCTTTATAGCGCTCCAAAACCTCGCCTAAAGTACGTATTGGTTCCGCAGTGAATTCGCTGGCGAACCAGGCACCAGCATCTAGTGACCTTATTTTTTCTAGTGTCATTTCACGCACGTGTCCTGATCCATCAGTGGTTCGGTCAACCCTTTCGTCGTGTATAACTACAATGTGATCGTCGTTAGTAAAGTGCACGTCTAGTTCTATGTCTTTCACGCCCATACTCTTGGCAAGGTCGAAAGCAGCGAAGGTGTTCTCTGGAGAGTATGATGATGCTCCCCTGTGTGCGATATTAGTAACTTTTGCCGATTCCATCTATTTAGACTCTTTTACCATTTCGAGGAACTGGTTGAATATGTATCCACTGTCCCTTGGTCCGGGGGAGGCTTCTGAGTGGTATTGGATACTCATTGCAGGTAGGGCCTTATGCCTTATTCCTTCCACTGTATGGTCATTCATGCTCAAGTGGCTTACCTCCACTTCAGAAGGGAGGGAGTCAGCATCGATTGAGTAACCATGGTTTTGCGATGTGATATGAATTCTCCCTGAAGATTGCTCCTTCACGGGATGGTTGGCACCTCTGTGCCCGAACTTAAGTTTGTAAGTCTTCCCGCCAAGGGCGCGGGCCAGGATTTGATTTCCAAGGCATATGCCCATGAGAGGAACTCGTCCCAGGAGTCGTTTGGTTGTAGCTACAGTGTAGTCGAGTAGGTTTGGATCTCCAGGGCCAGGGGAAAGTAATATCCCGTCTGGATTTCTCTCCAAAAGATCTTCTGCCGCTGTACCAGAAGGGTAGACCGTTACGCTGCACCCCCTCGTACGAAGCATTCTGAGAATGTTGTATTTGAGACCGAAATCAGAAACAAGAATATTCAACCCCGGAGATTCAGGATCTCTGCCTTTTGCCGGCTGATCCCAACTATATATATCTTGAGACGTTACTTGATTAACGTAGTTGACTTGATCGTATGCGGGATGTTGTTTTAGTTGAACCAAGGCTTCTTCAGGTTCAATGTCAGATATGATGGCTCCCATCATTACGCCTTTCCTTCGTATTCGTCTCGTAATGGATCTAGTATCGATTTCACTGATACCCGAAATTCCATATGAGGACAAGAAATCTTCTATGGTAGAAGTACTGTTAGTATGACTGGGTTGTTCACAGAACTGGCGAACGGCAAATCCTGCTACTTGAATTTCTCGAGATTCATTGTCGTATCCGTTAATGCCGTAGTTTCCCATCATCGGGTAAGTAGGCATAACAATTTGGCCCGCATATGAGGGGTCAGTTAGAATCTCCTGATACCCGGTCATAGACGTATTGAAGACTACTTCTCCGTAAGCGGGTTTCGTTGCCCCAAAGGGGATTCCCCTGAAGGTCGAGCCGTCTTGTAAAACTAAATAAGCTTTATCTAACACTTAATTAACCCTTATCTTGTGGTGCGAACAATTATGAATCTTCATAAACTTTCTGACCGCCAAGAAACGTAGCTTTTACCTTCCCCTTTAGGTATTGTCCGTTCAAGGGGGTGTTTTTACCTTTCGAAAGGAATTTGCTGGAATCTACATACCATTCCCGATTCGGGTCGAAGATGGTTATATCAGCCGGCTTACCAACTTGAAGAGTACCAAGGTTGCTATTAAGAAATGAGGCGGGCTCCGTAGTTAGTTTCGATATTAACTTTGGAAGCGTGATTAAACCATTGTGAACAAGTGTCAACACTGAGCCTAGGGCAGTCTCTAATACACTAATTCCAAAGGCCGCTTCTTGGAAGGTACACATTTTGTCGATAGCACTGTGAGGCGCATGGTCCGTGGCTATAAAATCTATCGTTCCATCCGATAGACCTTCAGCCATTACGGATACATCTTCCTTGCTTCGAAGAGGCGGATTCACCTTTGCACTCGTGTCATAGGCAAAGGAGCTTAGGGGATCAAATGCGTTTTCTTCCTCAAAAGATCCCATTACTAATTGATCTGTAAGTGTGAGGTGGTGGGGTGTCACCTCGCATGTCACTTTCACACCTCTTCTTTTAGCCTCTTTAACAAGCGAAAGCGTTCCCGACGTGCTCACATGTGCAAGATGTACGTGCCCTCCCGTAAGTTCAGCCAAAGAGATATCTCGGGCAACCATGATTTCTTCGGCGGAGTTAGGCATACCTCTTATACCGAGTCTTGTGGCTATCCAGCCTTCATTCATTGATGCACCCTGTGCTAGCTCAGGGACCTCGCAGTGGTTTATAATTGGGAGCCCAAGGCCCGCCCCATAACTTAAAGCCTGCCGCATTATGTTTGCATCCCACACGGGATGGCCATCATCGCTGAAACCTATTGCTCCTGCATCCGCCAATTCGGCCATTTCAGCGAGCTCTCTACCTTCGCTGCGTTTTGTTACACACCCAATCGGCAATACTCGAACGGATCCTTCTGATCTTGCCTTAGAAGTGACAAACTCTAATATTGACCGGTTATCAATTGGGGGATCGGTGTTGGGCATAGCGCAAACTGTCGTAAATCCACCGGCAGCTGCCGCTTTTGTTCCACTCGCAATAGTCTCCTTGTATTCTTGTCCAGGTTCTCTAAGGTGGCAATGGATATCTATAAATCCGGGGCATACCACCATTCCGGAAGCTTCAAAAACTTTTGTACCGGTAGGTATATGCTCCAGATTCCCTATCTCAGCAATCTTGTCTCCTATTAGAAACAAATCGCTGACCTTGTCTAGATTGGCGGAAGGGTCTATCACCCTCCCTCCGCGTATAACTAATGATTCAGGCAAAACTCGACTCTCCATATTATGGCCTTGGCAATATTTCGTTATCTGATCCCGCAGCTAGCGTGTACAGCAATGACATACGTACTGCGACACCTCCTGTTACCTGGTCCTCAATAACGGATTGGTTTCCGTGAGCAACATCAGGTTCGATCTCTACTCCTTCGTTCATTGGTCCTGGGTGCATGAGTAAGGCATCCTTATTTGCCAGTTTCAGCCTTTGTGAATTAATTCCGTAACTTTGAGAATATTCCCTAAGTGATGGGAGGTGTCCGGCCTGTTGTCTTTCACGTTGAAGCCTAAGCGCCATCACTACGTCTGCACCATCCAGAGCTTTTTCCACACTGGACTCTATTTCTACGCTAGCGAACGGATGTCCTTCTTGTTTACGGTGCCCGTTTAAGAAATCGTTAGGTATGAGAGTTTGGGGGCCACATAGCACTACCCTTGCACCCATCTTCGTCAAACCCCATAAATTAGATCTTGCCACTCTTGAATAAAGAAGGTCGCCAATTATAGTAACTTTTTTACCGTCAATTGAGCCTAGCCTCTTTTTTATTGTGTAGAGGTCCAACAAACTCTGAGTCGGATGAGCGTGGACGCCGTCGCCTGCGTTAATTACATGGGATTTTAGATTCCTTGCTAAGAAGTGTGGTGCTCCGGAGTGGTGATGCCGTATGACGATGATGTCTGCTTTCATCGCCTGAATGGTTAAAACAGTGTTGTAGAGTGACTCCCCTTTGCTTGAACTGCTGGTTGAATCTGTCACGTTTATTACGTCCGCACTGAGTATCTTACCCGCTTGCTCAAACGATACCCGGGTTCGTGTACTAGGTTCGTAAAACAGGGTAACTATAGTTTTCCCACGTAGTGCGGGAACCTTCTTGATGTTCCGGTTCAACACCTCTTCCATAGCGGAAGTATTTTCCAGCACAAGTTCGATATCGGATCTGGTGAAACTGTCAATGTCTAGAACATGTTTAAAGGAGACACCATCATTATTTCTCATCTCTTCGATCATGGATTCAGTTCTCCTCGTTAGCTTCGATGACGACCTCATCTAATCCATCAGTCTCCTCCAACCTTACGTGTACATCTTCCTCTTTGGCAGTAGGAACATTTTTTCCCACGTAGTCAGGTCTTATTGGAAGTTCTCGATGTCCCCGGTCAACCAGAACAGCTAACTGAATTTGGCCTGGCCTTCCGAAATCGTTCAACGCATCCATAGCGGCCCTTATTGATCTTCCCGTATAGAGAACGTCATCTACTATCACTACCCTTTTGCTATTAATATCTACGGGGATATCAGTAGGCCTCATTCTCTGGCTTCCCTTTTCTGAAATATCGTCCCGATAAAGTCCAATATCGAGGATTCCAACATCGACTGTTTTGGACTCAAATCCGTGGATAATAGAACTAATTCTCTTGGCTAGAGGCACTCCTCTAGAATGCATACCGACGAGCACCACATTGTTAATTCCCCCGTTTCTTTCCAGGATCTCATGGGATATCCGGGTAAGAGCGCGCTTGATCTGTGTAGATGATTGGATACGTTTCTCGGTCATCTAGAAGTAGCGCTGTTGAGAGAGACGGTTAATTGGGGACGTGGATCAGAATATATAAGATCTTTCTGCACGGTACCCAGGATTGAAGATAAAAACACCAAAAAAAACCTCCTGCTCCTTAGTCGCAAGAGGTAATATTCAGACCAACTGAACACATCGCACAGTCGGCCATTCATACTTCTACTCCCTTGCCAGACTCTCTGGACCGACTTAAAGGGCGAAATGAGTAAAGCTCATCGACAACTATACTACAACTGAAGGCGAGCGCACTTCAAGGCTCATTCTTGACCGTCGACTTATTTGTTTATTGACGAGTATTTTTCTCGTTCCTAGAATTGTTAGATAATCAGAATACATTTAAGAAGAGACAAATATATTAACGTGATGAAGAACCGATCAATGAATGGTCGCAAGGCCCTCGTTTCAGCCGGCGGAATTGTTTACAGAATCTATGACGCTAAGATTCAGGTAGTAATTTGTTGTAGGAATCGTCCTAGCTCCTGCAATCTTCCCAAAGGGACACCAGATAGTGGAGAAACCCATGAGGAGACTGCTCTTCGGGAGGTTAGAGAAGAGACAGGGTTAGAGGTAAAAGTTAATGCATTCATTGGTAATATAGAATATGAATTCCCCTCTTCTAATGGGCGAGAAATGCTTCACAAATCGGTGTTTTATTACTTGATGAGCCCTATTGGCGGAGACTTCGCATTCCATGACACTGAGTTTGATACGGTTGGCTGGGTTGACGAAGAAAAAATTTTTTCCACTTTGACTTACAATAACGAGGTTGGAATTGTTCAAAAAGGGCTTTCCCTGGTCAAAAAATGAACAAAAGGAACTTCCCAACGTTGATGTAGTTGGGGAGTTCATACGCCTACGAGAAAAGCGGATCGACGATATTCCTGACGAATATTCTTGGCGGGTAGATGATGAACTGTCACGTTTGGATGCGACACGTCCTCTTACGATGTCCTACGACGATTTTTTTCGATATACGAAAGAGGAAATGCAATTTCCAAGCTATAGATCGAAAAGATTGGCGATTGACACTCTAGACGGCGTACATATCGGTAACGTCATGTACTACGACCTTAACGTGAGAAACCGCGAGGCAGAACTGGGGATTATGATTGGGGACAAAGGATACTGGGGGAAAGGTTATGGCACCGATATAGTTAAAACTCTCCTGACCCACCTTTTCCTAGATATAGCACTTGACAGGGTTTACCTGCACACGTTGGCATGGAATTACAGGGCCCAGGCTTCGTTTGAAAAGGCTGGATTTAAGAAAGTACGTTCTGTGCGAAGAGGTGGGCAGGAATTCTTACTTATGGAAGTTGTGGGCACCGAATGGAGGAATGAGGCTGGTGGTGAAGTAGACGATACTTCCCGCACATCCTGACTACATTTTTAGAGACATCATTTCGTCGGCAAAAACGATCTCACCTTCATATATTTTTGACAGCTCATTGACGCTTCTAGTCTTGACCTCATCTTGCGACAAATGAGGCCCTATATGGACAAGCACCAGTTTCTTTACCCCGGCGCTCTGAGCCATTTTTGCAGCACCTTCAGTACCGCACTGGCCCCCGGCCTCTCCACTTTCATCCATAACGGACTGCTCATCCCAGCACATACAAAGCAGCATATCCGCTTCATGTGCCAGTGTCTCCACAGATTCACAAGGCTGAGTATCTCCGGTAAAAACTATGCTTCCGTTGGGAGTTTCAAACCGATAAGCTAGAGAATCCAGATACGGTTGAACGTGATCTGCGGATGCGGCCGTTACTTCCCAGTCTTTGCCAGAATGCACTTTTCCAGGGCCGACGTCTTTTGCTTGCACATGTGGGGGCTTTCTAGGAAGTGTCCCCCCCCTGTTCACGTGGATTCTCTGGCTGAGAGGGTGATTGACCCTTGCAATCCAGTCGTGTGCAAATAATCCTTCCTCTTTGTCCAATATTCCCCTCGTGATCTGTTCGGTTAATTTAGGTCCGTAGACTTTTAATATGTCCTCTTTTCCAGTGCTTTGATCCCATCGACACAGTAAGAAACAAGGGTAATCTATATCATGATCAAAGTGGTGATGGGTGAAGAAAAGGTGGTTTATATTTGTGGGCCAGAGTCCGGATTTTACTAGCTTATGAGTAGCGGCTGGTCCACAATCCAGCATTATTTGGTCACTTCCAGTTTCTACAACAAATGCAGACCCAAATCTGTTCGGTGTCGGGGTTGGAGTTCCTGCACCTAATATGTGAATTGATGTCATTCATGCCACCTTTATTCTGAACTATCCTGGGAATTTATTGCCTGGGAATTTGAGATTAATCTTAATCATATGAATAAACTCTGAGACCGCCAGGTTCTGGGATAATTATTACATTGTCTCCGTTACTCCCTGAGATCGCGTCCGCGGCGCTCACTGTATTTTCTATGTCCAGTTCCAGATCAATTGCTCCTGAGTCTGCCCAGTTCACAGAGGTCACCGGATAACCTAGGTCATCTTCTAGCTGGGCAATAAAAAAACTACTGTTTGGCGGAGACAGTACTGTGACGCTCTTCCGAGGTCTTGTAGTTTCTGTCGTTGAATCGGTCTCCATTTGTTGCCGTTCCGTTCTTTGCAGCAACCAGTGATAAGGAACTATCACAGTAAATGCCAATAATATGGAAACGGGTATCCGTATTGATCGAACCGTTTCGTAACCGAAATCTCCGGCTAATACATCACGTAGAAAGACGAAAATGAATGTTGAAAGCGCTGCAACGGCTATAAGTAATCCGATTCCGATGATCCCAGTGTAATAAATTCTCTTCATCGATAACGCGTTTGGCTCATTCATTTCGGCTTTGGAAAGATACTTGATTTGAAGATATCCCCAAATCGTGCCTCCGAGAATTAACATTGTTAGGCCTGAAGCGGCTGGATCTCGCCATGATTCTGGACTTGAATCTAATATCGCAGTGGACGGCTCTGTGACTGCACTAAAGACGGTGTAGAACAGTGTTGCGATTCCAGGAGCTGAAACTGCGATTCCAATGAATGAGAATGAATATAAGAAAGCCAATCTATTGTTTGTAAAGCTTTCTGATTGTTTGTCCCCTGACTCACGCGAAGTAATTTCTTGATGGTAAAAAACCAGGAATAATCCTACTACTAGCGAACTAAGGCCACCTGGAGCCTGTGACAGAACCTGACCATTCTCCGCTCTTTCAATGCCCAAAATGAGGGAAAAAACCCCATATAATAACGAGCCAGTAGCTATTGTGGATATAATTCCACCTGCCGGTATAGAGGCTAAATACAAGTATGTTGTTCGGAACCGGTTGTTAGCATCGTTACGGGCGAAAACCAGCCAGTGAGTACCCCATAGGAGTAAACCTGAAATAAATGCTGCTGCATAGTGTCTGGTTGACGTCGTCCAGTGAGAGCGTTCTTCTGCAATCATAAGAAGATTCCCAGTGACTGAATCATATAAGGCCTGCAACAACGTGTGAAGCATTCCTCCCAGACCAACAGATACGAGAATGAGGCCAAAGGCGCTTGCTCCGTAAAGGTATACATTGTGTAATGCTTCACCTGCTTCTGATCCAGTTCCTTCGATTGATTCTAACCTCCAGTGAAAACCCCAGACACCTAAAATAGGGACAATCGAAGCGACATGATACCAAGATAGATCCTTCACCCCCAGTATCGTTTCCATAATTCCAAATAATGAACTTGTAATTATGGCGACACTGATGGCGAGGACAAAATAAGTGTAAACCTTTCGGATTCCAGAAGACCTCTCTGATATATCGACACGAACCTGCCTATTTATCAAACGCCAGTGAAAAAACCAAAGTGGAGCTCCTACTAAAACGAGAGCAATTCCTAGAGCAGCCCTTTCAGGACTTTTTTCGATGATGTCACCCGCGAACACTTCTTCTAACAGAAACTGCGTAAGTTGAACTGTTCCGGTAACACCCATAGCTAGGGCGACAAATAAGACTCCATAGAAGTAAAGTCTTTTTATGACACTGCCGGTTGCATTGTGTGTGGTTCTAATTCTCTGGGAGAAAGTTAGATAAATTGCGGTAGCGAATATCGCGGCGATAATTAAGAAGGGAATAAACCCTAGTATCTCAATCATGACATCTTTTCTTTCTAAGCTCTGACATTGGTATATAGATGGGAGTCAATCGGTTTTTGCTCTAGCACACTGTTGGGAACCGAAGGTCGGAAATTTTCCATAATCCCTCTTCCAGTGAAAGTGAAAATATCTCCTCTCTTCTAGTTTCGTCAGCACCAAACGGAATCGAGGTTTGAATTGAGGTTAGCTCTATTGTTACGACTGCTGCCTTTTCAAATTCATTGGTTTTCTTATGAGTGAGGCTATCACCTTTGAACCTAGTCTTGTACAACGTAGAATTTGTTAAGAATTCGCTGAAAGTACATTCAGATTGTAATTTTTCGTTAAGTAAGGCATACGCATTTTCAAAATCCTCTTCAGACAGATGTTGAAGGTAAATTTGGACAACCCTTTCCGGTGTACCTTCTTTCATCGTATGGCTCTTGCGATTGATCGCGAGTACAACGCTTGTAATAACAAGAATGAAAAGTAATGCCCCAAGTCCGTAGGAAAGAAACCGATTCATAAGATTGTTGCCATTTTCCGCTGGATTTCTGTTCTTCAGTTAATAGTCTGCCAGAGTATAGATGAAAAATTACAGGCCAATTTAGGGTTATTTATTGTCATCCCCTCAGGAAGCGGAAAACTCGAGTTGCTCGTAAGGCCTATAGAGTGGTGATAATTTCGTTCTGCTTCCGAAACAGGTTCCTGATCCCCAGCTCAGCGGCGTCCATCACTTTGTCTACCGTATCCCTCTGAAATCTATTTCCTTCGGCTCCACCTTGTATCTCAATTATTCCTCCATCTTCAGCCATGACGACATTGAAGTCGGCACCAGCTGTTGAATCCTCTTCATAGCATAGGTCCAGAAGAACTTCCCTACCGAAAATTCCCACACTTGTTGCAGCGACGTTCGTGAGCATGGAAGTGTCTTGTAGTAATCCTGCTGTCGCTAATTCAGCGACAGCAAGGTAAAGCGCAACATAGCCCCCAGTAATTGAGGCCGTTCGAGTTCCACCGTCGGCCTGAAGTACATCACAGTCGACGGTGATTGTGCGCTCTCCTAAGTTCTCGAGTTCCACTCCGGCTCTGAGAGATCTGCCTATAAGCCTTTGTATTTCCTGAGATCTGCCCCGACGGCGATTTTCCCTTGAGCTACGAGGGACCGTTGACCCTGGAAGCATAGAATACTCAGCAGTGATCCACCCTTGACCAGAACCGGATAGGAAGCCTGGCACACGTTCGTCCACGCTCGCCGAGCAAAGCACTTTTGTTTTTCCAGTTGAAATAATCACCGAACCATTTGAAAATGCCATGGGACCTAATTCAATAGTGACAGGCCTTAGCTCCAACTCTTTTCTTCCGTCTATTCGCATAATTCATTCCCCTAATAAGTTGATGGTAAATTCTTTTCTTTTTAATTGATAACTAAAATATTGTTGTAGACTGTTTATGTTTCGATCGGAGTAAATGATTCCAACAGCCATTATGCCCTAACTATGGATTACAACATTTATCTGACAGGCTTTTCTGGCACTGGTAAAACTACTAGCGGCAAGGCTCTAGCCGGGATGCTGCGCGTAACTTTTATTGATATGGATTGTGAAATAGAGAATATCCAGGGTAAAACCATCCCACAAATTTTTGACACATGCGGTGAAGGTGGCTTCAGGCAGATCGAGACAAATTTTCTGAAACAGATTTCTAATACGATGGGTCAGGTAGTTTCCACTGGAGGCGGGGTGCCTGCATTAGAGGAAAATCGGCAGATTATGTCAAACGCTGGAAAAATTATTTGCCTGACGGCAAAGCCAGAAATCATTCTTCAACGTTTGCAGGGTCATGAAGATGCTTCTGGAGAGAAGGCAGCTAGACCGATGCTGATTTCAGATTATCCTCTGGCTAGGATACGTCGATTGCTATCGGAGAGGGAAAACTTCTATTCCAAATCAGATCTTGTTGTAAATACTGAATTTCTTGAGCCAGAGTCGGTGGCAAGAAGGATAATTGAGAGATTGTCCCTATGAATTTTTCGCAATATCCAGACCTTGCTGGAGAAGTAAAAACGTCCACCGGAGACCACCCAATATGGGTCGGTTGGGGAATATTAGAAGAGGTAGGCACGAGAGTTAGAAGCCTCATGTCTCCTTCTGCGGCTTATGTGATAGCAGACGAAAGTGCATATTCTTATGCAAGCAAGACACAACTATCAATGGAAGGAGTTGGGATACCGACCCATATTTATATGATTGCCTCCGGCGAGACGAGTAAAAACCTGGAGACGGTTCGAAAAGTTTACAGCTGGCTAGCTGAGAGGAAAGCTGAAAGAGGCCATCTGATACTGGCTGTTGGTGGTGGTGTTGTGGGAGACCTGGCTGGGTTTGTTGCGGCGACCTACTTAAGGGGGATTCCATTCGTTCAAGTTCCAACTACTCTCCTTGCCATGATGGATGCTTCTATTGGAGGGAAAGTTGCTGTTGATATGCCCCAAGGTAAGAATTTAGTGGGTGCGTTTTATCAACCTAGATTTGTTTTATCAGATGTTGAAACCCTAAAGACACTTCCAGTTCGAGAACTAACATCAGGATGGGCTGAAGCGATCAAGCATGGATTAATACTGGATGATGGCCTTCTTGATACATTTGAAAACAATGTGTCGGAAATAAAATCACTCGACTCGGAGATTGCAACGGCAATCATTAGGAAAAGCGTGGCCATCAAAGCAGGTGTTGTCTCTCAAGATGAGAAGGAGACACTGGGAATTCGAATATTGCTTAATTACGGTCATACGATAGGCCATGCCATAGAATCTATAACGGGGTACACAAAATATCTCCATGGCGAGGCGGTAAGCGTCGGTATGATGGGAGCAGCAAAAATTGGAGAGCTACTTCAGATTATGGATGTCGATGAGGTGGAAAGACAAAAGGAAATTTTGCAAGCTTATGGATTGCCAATTTCTGCGCCTGGCCTTAATTCAGAATCTATTATTTCTGCCATGACATCTGATAAGAAAACTACCGGAGGGTCTATAAATTGGGTTCTGCTAAATGGTATTGGTAACGCAATTACGAGTAATGACGTCCCTGATAAGTACGTTAGTGAAGCTCTGAAATTTGTCTTGACTTCCAGCGAACATAATAACCTTAGCGATGCCTGTTAGTTGGAAGTATTCCAAGGGATAGTACCGTATCTTGTGCTTGGTATCGGTACAGGAATTTATGGAATATTGGTAGGCGCAGGTGGAGGGGTAATTCTCGTCCCTTCTCT
>Ga0187827_10007788_pt1 | contig 11774 bp, 10 predicted proteins | sample ETNtaG_39_FD_167969 | JGI IMG/M metagenome (GOLD analysis project Ga0187827, IMG submission 167969) | Marine microbial and viral communities from oxygen minimum zone, Eastern Pacific Ocean - ETNP2014_SV_150_PacBio MetaG (Illumina Assembly) | ecosystem: Environmental > Aquatic > Marine > Hypoxic... | reverse complement strand
ATGCCATCTGCGCTCGTATCCTACGCCGGGATGGTAAAGCCATTGGCGTCAATTCTGGATTTGTTATCTACGATAGTGATGACCAGATAAGTCTGATAAAGCGGAGTCTGCAGGCGATCGACCTCGACCATAAGCAGTATGTTCCCCGGGCAATACAGTCGGCCATTACCGCCGCCAAGAGCTGCTTGTGGACCCCGACCGACTATCGTCAGCATACCCGTAGCTATTTCGAGGAAGTGGCTCAGCGCGTCTACGAGCGCTATCAGCAGCTCTTAACCGAGAGTAATGCCCTGGACTTTGACGATTTGCTGATGAAGACGGTGCAGTTGTTTCAGCAGAGCCCTGAGGTATTATCCCGATACCAGTTGTGCTGCCGGTACCTCCAAGTGGATGAGTTCCAGGACACTAACCTGATGCAGTACGAATTGGTGAAGCTGCTCGCCGGGAAGTACCGTAATATCTGCGTGGTCGGCGACCCCGACCAGTCGATTTACGCCTGGCGGTTCGCCGACCTGCGTAATATCCTTAACTTTGAGAAAGATTATCCCGAGGCTAAGATAATCCTGTTGGAGCAGAACTACCGCTCGACCGGGATGATTCTGGAGGCGGCCAGCCATATCATTTCCGCCAATCGGCAGCGTAAGCCCAAAGGCCTGTGGACCGAGAACGAACCAGGGGTACCTGCGACTGTCATTGAGACCTATACCGAGCAAGAGGAAGCCCAGTTCGTGGCGAATGAGGTGGAGCAGCTGGTGAGTCGGGGAGAGGTCAGGCGGGGCGACTGTGCCATAATGTATCGCACTAATGCGCAGTCGAGAATCATTGAGGAGACCTTTCTCCGTTACGGAGTGCCCTATAAACTGGTGGCCGGCACCCGCTTCTACGAGCGGCGGGAAGTCAAGGATGTTCTGGGCTACCTGCGTCTCATCCAGAATCCCAGCGACAGTGTTAGTCTGCGGCGTATCATTAATGTCCCCCCGCGCGGCATTGGGCAGCGGACGTTGGGCGATCTGGCCCAGTGGGCCAGATCGCGAGGAGTCCCGGAGTATCAGGCGCTGTTGGTGCTCGTTGGGCAGGAAAGGGCAGACATTACGCTTCAGTCGCCTTTCCGCTCTCGTATTGCCCAGTCGTTAACCGGTTTTGTGAAAATGATGGAGGGGTTTTTGGTCCGTAGTCAAGAGCTGGACTTGGTTGATTTGTTCGATCTGGTGGTGAAGAGTTCCGGTTATCGGGAATATATCCTGGGTGAGGTGGGTGGCGAGGAACGTTGGGAGAATATCTTGGAGTTGCGTACCGTCGTTCGAGAATACCGTGACCTGAGACTAGATGAAGGTCTTACCGCTTTTCTGGAAGGGGCGACTCTAGTATCGGATATTGACGGCTATGAGGAGGGTACGGATACGGCGACCCTGATTACCTTGCACCAAGCCAAAGGGCTAGAATTCCCGATAGTGTTTATCGTCGGTATGGAGGAAGGTGTCCTGCCCCATTTCCGGTCATTCGACGACCCGGACCAGATGGAGGAAGAGCGTCGACTGTGCTACGTTGGGGTGACCCGGGCCAAGCAGCGGGTCTATCTGGTGCGGGCTTTTCGCCGCAGCCTGATGGGGAGCAGCCGGATGAACAGTCCGTCACGTTTTCTGCGGGATATACCGTCGCACTTGGTTACCGGCGGCGATTTATGGTCGGGAGAAGACCGCCAGGTCGCCGACGCGGTATATGCTTGGAACCGACCTCCGACGGAGGTAACGGTGGTTCCCGAGCTAAAGGCCGGTGACCACGTCTGGCATGCTCAGTTCGGCGATGGTGTGGTGAAGAGCTGCCGGCCGGTAAAAGATGACGCCGAGGCAGTGGTGGCTTTTGACGGAGCGGGGGAGAAAAGACTGCTGTTGAGTTTCGCTAATCTGGAGAGGGTGGAATAAATTACATGAGTCGAGGAAGGATTAGAGGAGAAAGGCCTAAAAATTAGTAGGAAGAAAGTAGTAAAAATCACGGATTAACCCTTGACATTGTAAAATACCGGTTAAGATTATGATGAGTAAGAGTGATGCCAAGCAGGTAGCAGCGGCTAGGATTTGTCTCAGATGCGGCACGCGTAGTTCGGCTGGAGTCGAGGTTTGCCAACGCTGTGGCGAGAAGTTGAGGGAAGCCAAAGTAAGCGGTAAAAAGGAGAAAAAAAGCCTGAGGCTCTGTCTCGATGAAGTGGCGAAAGTCCCAGAACCATCAAGTCAGGACGGCGCAGGTTTTGGCATTAACCGGATTTACTGCGGCGACTGCCGGGAAATTATGCGGCGGATGCCGGAGGAATCTGTTGACCTTATCGTTACCTCGCCACCCTATAACTTTGGACTGGACGAGTATGACCGGCATAGCGATACCCGGAGCTGGCCAGAGTATTTCGCCACTCTGGCCCAAGTATGGCGCCAGTCCTACCGGGTGATGAGGCGGGGTGGGCGACTCTGTGTGGTGGTCCAGCCGTTGTTTTCCGACTATATGCCGACGCACCATATCATCTCGCAGCAGCTTCGAGAGCTGGGCTTCCTCTTCAAGGCAGAGATAATGTGGGAAAAGCATAACTACAATTGTAAGTATACTGCTTGGGGCAGCTGGAAAAAGCCGAGCATGCCCTATTTGAAGTACACTTGGGAATTCATCGAGGTCTTCTGCAAGGACGATTATAAAAAGGACGGTCGGGTGGCGGACGTAGACATTACCGCGGAAGAGTTCAAGAAATGGGTTTACGGTAAGTGGGACATCGCCCCGGAATCTAAAATGAAGCAGTTCGGGCACCCAGCAATGTTCCCCGAGGAAATTCCCTATCGCCTGATAAAACTGTTCAGCTATGTCGGCGATACCGTGTTCGACCCCTTTAACGGCGCGGGTACCACTACCTTGGTCGCCTGGAAGCTGCGCCGGAACTATATCGGGGTTGATATTTCAGGGAAATACTGCCGGCAAGCTACCGAGAGAATTAGAGACAGTTAGCACTAGAGGTTTTTAGCGATGCTGATTAGAGTCTTGGATAAGGAAACAGTCTCCCAGATTGCCGCTGGGGAGGTGGTGGAGCGACCGGCCTCGGTGGTGAAGGAACTAGTGGAGAACGCGCTGGACGCGGGCTCAAGCCAGATTGGAGTTGAGGTGCGGGGCGGTGGGGTAAGCCTCATCGGAGTAAGCGATAATGGTAGCGGCATTCCTGCCGAGGAGGTTGAGCTGGCCTTCGAGCGCCATGCTACCAGTAAGATCGGTAGCTCGGGGGATCTGCCGGTAATCCGCAGCCTTGGTTTTCGCGGTGAGGCACTGCCCAGTATTGCCGCGGTGGCCCAGGTGGAGATAGTGACCTGCCCCGTCGGTGAGTCGGTAGGCATCTATCTCAGTCTAGAAAGCGGTGTCGTGGTAAACCGGAGAGATCAGGGACGTTCCTCAGGGACGACGGTTACGGTGCGTAACTTGTTCCGTCGGGTGCCGGCCCGGTTGAAATTTTTGAAAGCCACTACCACGGAAAACGGCCATATCGCTAACGTGGTAAGCCAGTATGCCTTGGCTTTTCCCGAGGTTGGCTTCAGCCTGCTGGTCGATGGACGGAGGGTATTGAAGACCCCGGGCCGCGGCCGACTGTTGGATAGTATTATTGAGGTGTACGGCATTGAGGTGGCTCAGCACATGCTGGAGATTAAAGGCAGTGAATGGACTGACGAAGCCACCTCCCTCAAAGTGACCGGACTGGCTGGCTCCCCAGCGGTGAGTCGTGCCAGCCGCCACGGCCTCAGCTTTTTCATCAACCGCCGCTGGGTGAACAGTCGACTTCTAGCCCGGGCGGTAACGGAGGCTTACCACGGACTTTTAATGGCGAAAAAACATCCGATGGCGGTTATCGCTATCTCGCTGCCTCTCGAGGAGGTGGACGTTAATATTCACCCCACCAAGAGCGAGGTGAAATTCCAGAATGAGCGCCGGGTTTTCGTGGTGGTACAGAAGATAATCCGAGAGACTCTGATGGCCCAGATGCCGGCGCCTAAAATTGAAGAGGCGGTGGCGACTTATCTCTCGCCCGTCGATCAGGGACAGCTCTCATGGGTACCGGCTGCGGTCAGGCGCCACCGCGCCGACGCGCTGCCGGAAATACCCGGGGTGCTGACGGCCTCGCTGGCGGTGATGCGGGTACTAGGGCAGCTGCTGGGCAGCTATATTGTCGCCGAAGGGCCCGACGGACTTTACCTCATTGACCAGCACGCCGCCCACGAACGGATTGTTTTTGAGCAGGTAAAACAGCAGCGGGCGCAGCGACAGGTAGAGATCCAGGGTCTACTGGAGCCGGTAACCTTTGAGGTCAGTCCGAAGCAGGAGACGGTTCTGTCGGCGCACTACAGGGAGCTGACCGAGTTTGGTTTCGCCGTCGAATCTTTTGGCCGCCGGATCTATCTGATTCGGACGGTGCCGCACTTAATCTCTAACGGGGACTGGCAGGGCGTGCTGCGGGAGTTGCTCGACTCACTGTCCGGGGACGGTGAAGGCGACCGTGAGGAAAAGATAGCTATCGTTATTGCCTGTCATAGCGGTGCGGTGCGAGCCGGGCAAGTCCTGACCGGCGACGAGATGCGGGAGCTGGTGCGGCAGCTGGAACAGACCTCCAATCCCCACACTTGTCCCCATGGTCGGCCGACCATGATTCATATCAGTAATCTGCAGCTCATGCGCGAGTTTGGGCGGAGCTAGTTATTCTCATGTCAGTCCGGTGGGGCTTCTACAGAAGGTCTCTGGAGCAGCTCCCATCGGACCATGCCGTCCTCAATCAGCTGGCGAATTTTTCTTTCCTGAGGGGTAAGCTGGACGGTCTTACCGGCTTTTATCTCCATGATGACGATTTCTCGAGGGTCGCTCTGGGCCAGGCCGGGGAAAACGATTAGGTCTATAGGACTGCCGATAAACCGGGCTTCGGTGGGGTCGTAGTTAAACTCGGGGAGGTAGGGGGCCATCTGCTCGGTGAATTTGCCGCCCAGTACGGCGCGGCTTTGGGTAATCGCTTCCTGCCTCTCTTTTCCCTTTTCTTCCGATAACCTCTGCCGTTCTGTTTCCTGCCACTGTCGGAACCTTCGCTCGAACTTCAGTCGGGTGGTGTAGTAGGCTAGGAAAATCGCCAGAGCGGCTGCTACCGCGGTGATGACAATTAAGACGGGGACTTCCATCATAGACCTCCAAACCTTTAATTAAGGGTAAACCGGGTGGATATATTGTGAGCGTATCTGGCGTCTGTTCCACCAAGTAATATGGTGACCTCATCCCCTGACTCCTTCTCTTTCCTAATGGGGAGAGGGATAAAGAGGGATGGGATCGCCTTATAAATAACTATTAACCCGGCGGGCGCTAACTGCCGCCGGGTTTAACTAGCGGGACATTGGTGGTGCACAGGGGACAGTCCTCCGGTGGGTAGGTTAGTGTCTGGGCACGGTGGCAGCGGAAAAGAGGTGCGCTAAAGTCGATCACCTGCTCGGAGCGGTCAACCAGCACGCCGATGCCGATGATTTGGCCGCCCAGTTCGTTCACCGCCGCTTGGACCTCGCGTACGGAACTGCCAGTGGTGAGAATATCGTCAACGATAAGGACTCGCTCCCCAGGGTGGATGTCGAAGCCCCGCCGGAAGGTCCTTTCTTTCCCCTCTTTTTCGGCGAATATACCGCGTACTCCCAGTTGCCGGGCGACTTCAAAGGCGAGGATGATGCCGCCAGTGGTCGGCCCGGCGACCACTTGGACGTCCTGCTTCCGGTAGTTATCGGTAATCATTCGGCAGAGCTGTTCTGTATAGTTGGGAAATTGCAGGACCTGGAACTTCTCCCAGTAGACGGGAGAATGTCGCCCGGAAGCGAGCTGGAAATGCCCTTTGAGCAGAGCCCCTGATTCCTGAAAGATATCCTCGATATTATCGGTCAATGCTACCTCCGTAAACTTTATAGCCGGACGGTTAGTTAATTAGGGCGCTGGCCAGGCTTTCCATTATCGGGTAGGCGGGAATAAGCCCCCACTTCCCCGGCGGCCAAATGGACAGCCAGGCTTTGCCGACGATGTTCTGACGGGGCACGACCCAGCCTTTATGAGAGTCATTGCTGTTGTTCCGGTTATCACCGAGGACGAAGTAGTTGCTCTCCGGGATTTTTTGCTTCTCCACGGTATAGTGTGGCGGGCTCTTGATGTAGGGTTCCTCCAGCGGGGAGTCGTTAACGTAGACCGTTTCTTTTTTTACCTCTACGGTATCACCGGGCAAGGCAATGAGGCGCTTGATATAGTCTTTTTGCTCGTTCTGTGGCGGTCTGAAGACAAGCACGTCACCTCTTTCCGGTTCGTGGAGATAGTAAGCTACCTTGCTGACCAGGAGACGTTGCTCGTCCTGAAAGCTGGGCTCCATGCTGGTACCGTCAATGTAAAAGTTCTGGACGGTGGCCTGCAGCAGGAAGAAAAGAGTAAGAGCCAGAACGAAGGTCAATGTCAACTCACGAAGAAAGGATTTCATTAACGACTTACTCCAAGTTTAGTCCCGATTATACCTTATTTACGGCTATCGTTGCCAGTTAGTCTCACTTCTCCACCTTCCCCTACAGCCTCTTCTCATGGTGGTGAACTCTATGTTGCCTTGGCGGTCGGTGCGGTAGATATTGCCCGGGCGGTATTTTGACCAGATAACTAGGCTGCCCACGGTGATAATTACCGTTAGGAGAATAATAAGCAGCGTCCAGTATTTCTGGTACTTGGTTACGGAAAAGCTCCTGCTTCTGGGTTACATCCCCGGTTTAAGTGCTGGTCAGAGCGGCGCGTAGTTTCTGTTCTGTTTCAAGGCTGGTAAGCGCTACTATCTGGTCGCCTTCGCGGAGGACGGTATTGGCGGTAGGGATACGTGGTTTTCGATCTCGGGAAATCACCAGAACTAGTTTGTTGTCCTTCGGTAACGGAAGCTCCCTGACTGATTTGTTTACCGTGGTGGCGGCGGGAGGAATTCTTACCTTGACAATCTCCAGATCTTGTTCGCTCAGAGTTAGTAGATGTGTTAGCGGATGCGTCGGCACTTCTTTCTCTATGTATTCTAGGATGATGTCGGTGGTGCTTACGGTAACATCTATGCCTAGTTTCTTGAAAAGAGCCTCGTTTTGCGGGTTTCTGATGCGAGCAATGGTACAAGGCACGTTAAATTTGTGCTTGGCTACTTGGCAGGCAACTAAATTATCTTCATCGTCACCGGTTACCGCCACAAACATGTCGGCTCGGCCGGTGCCAACTTCTTCTAAGGTGGCGGCCTCACAGCCATCGCCCTGGAGGCAGATACTGCCCATTTCTTCCTTTATGGTAGTGCAGAGGGCGGCGTTTTTTTCGATGATGAGCACTTCGTGGTTCTCGTCCAGAAGCGCTTTCGTCAGGTAATAGCCAACCCGGCCGCCTCCAATAATTATGATATACATCTGGCTCCTTATCCGTCTATTTTTTCTTGGACTAAATGGGCGAAAATGGTCGTTGGGCTGAAGGCTTCCAGCCCGAGGGTATCATATAGCTCCTGGCGCAGTGGGTCATAAATGCGGCAGATTACCCTAGGTACATTGAAGATGTGCTTGGCAATCTGGGCGGATATGATATTACGGTTGTCCCCTTGGGTCATGGCCACGAAGACATCAGCTTCCTCAATGCTGGCCCTTTTCAGCGCTTCGGCATCAATACCGTTGCCGAATAACGCCGTGCCGCCGAAAGTGGGCGCTAATCTTCGGAAACTGTAGGCATCGTTGTCCAGAATCGTAATCGTGTGCCCACCGGCATCCAGCAGTACAGCCAGCTGAGCACCGACTCGGCCGCAACCCATAATTACCACTTTCATTAGCTACCTCAACAACAATTTTTACTGGTGATACAGTATTACCGGGCAGAGAGAATTTTGCAGCACGTAAGGCGCCACGCTACCCAAGCTGAACTGGCCAAAGCGTCTCTTGTACTTGGCGCCCATCAGGATAAGATCAACCTCTCGTTCCACGGCTTCATCGATAATTGCTGGCCCCACCTCGCGGGCCTGAAGTACATCGGTCTCTATCTCACAGTCCTGTTCTTCGGCTACCATCTCAATGTGGTCCAGTATGGCCTCCGCCGTTTCAATGCCCGATTCTATTTCGGTATCCAGGGGTAGGGCGCGTTTTATGGTGACGACATAGACTGACCAGATTCTGCCTTTGTCCTTTTTGGCCAATCGGCAGGCCAGTTTCATTGCCTCTTCATCAGCTTCAGTGCCCGATACTGGCACCAGAATCTTGCGAAACTCCATTACTTTTGGTGTTTACTGTATATTTTGAGGTTAATTATAATTCTCCCGTGGAAAAACTACAATACCTTTTAGCAATAAGTTGGTATAAATTTTTCCTAATTCTATCAGGTTTCTCCTGATTATGGCGGACCGGTCAGTGACAGGCGCTCTCGGCGCCGATTGAGGTAATGGGCAGTCAGGCCGATAACCATTCAGGTGATTCTTACTTATCGCTACCTCTTTAATGGTCTGAGGGCTTTTCTTTGAGCTCTCTTATCCGGGTACTTGTAATTTGTACTGTAGTGTCTCTGAGCACCTCTAGCTCGTCAATTGATAAGTTATCTAATTGCTCTAGATTATATTGGAGGGCACCTATAATCTCCCGGGAAGGGCGCCGTCTAGGGAGCATGAAGTAAGCATATATAGTAGCGATGATGACACCAAAAAAAGCAATCGTGCTAAAAATTGACCAGATTGAACCGATTATCATCCCGGGAGTAGTAACTGGCCCTGGACTATTAGCGCCTTGCGTTTGCATAGCGGTGAAGGTCCACCACAGCGCGTAGCCATAGGAATTGATCTGTTCATTTGCTCCCCGCTCGACGAGGTAAACACCCCAAGATGAGAGTAGCCAAAGCCCGATAAGAGTAAGGCTCAATGGTATCAAAGGCGTTTCGTTGGTAATCTGCCTGAGGAATCGGAAAATTCCCGGAATATCTGGAGTGAAACGGAGTCTCCGGCGCGGCTTCCGCCTACGAACGCGGAGCACCTTGTTCCCTCTCATTAGCGGTGTTACTTGTTCGGGTATTTTTTTGTCTTCCATCTTTGATAACTCCCTTTTCCTACTTTGACTTTATTGATTGAGATGAGCTATTTTATGAACCTTTTCGTTAACTGTCAACTTTCTATTCAATTAACTTGGCAATTGGTAAATAAATTATTATAATTATTGCTAAATGTCGCCAGACAGGTGAGGTAATGATAATCAAGATCAGGATTTTTGAGCTATGCAACGGGGACTACCGCAACTTGTCTGAATTAGTCCGGGCAATGGGATTGTCCGTGAGCTAGGTCAACCGTGTGCGTGAGGGTAAGCGCAGTGTTAACCGGAATTCATCATCGAGGTAGTGTGGGCTTTTCTCGACCGTAAGCTGGGCGAGCTTTTTATCTGGAAATGAAGTCAAAATTCAGTAAAATGGCAGAGACATTTGTCACCAAGTGCTAACCTGATATCATCAACCCGACGCCGATTTAGATTCGGCTGGTGTCGAGAGAGGGGTCATTAGGATAAGGGGAAGCCGTGTTTACAGCGGAGCTTCCTCCGGCTCAATTCTGCGCAGGTTATTTGTACCTTCTAGGTGGTCGAGGTAAAGTGTCCCGTTTAGGTGGTCTATTTCATGCTCCAGGGCTTGTGCCAGCAGTCCGCCGGTCTTGATCCGTATTTCCTTCCCGTTCTGGTCGCGTCCTTTAGCGGTAACCGATTCGGCGCGTTTGATCTCTCCGCGATAACCAGGAATGCTGAGGCAACCTTCGTCCACCGGGCGTTTCCCGAATCTCTTCACTATCTCGGGGTTGATGATAACTATATCGCCCCCTTTTTCTTCATCGTTTTCCTCTGATGGCAGGCTAATGATAATTACCCGTTGCGAGATGCCTATCTGAGGTGCGGCCAAACCCACCCGTCCAGGTACCGCGTGTAGCGTCTCAAGCATATCGCTTATCAACTTCTTAATTGAGTCGTCGACGATTCTGACCCGCTTTGCTTTCCGCATCAGTATCGGGTCAGGAATGGTTCGGATTGGTAAGACAGTCATCAAAACACCAGAAATAATAAAATTAATATAGTATATACCAATGTAGCTACATAATATAGCTGTAGGCGACAAACTGCTGCCTACAGTTTACTAAAGTAGGCTTACCGGGTCAATGTCAACTGTCCAGCCACGAGATAGAGGGACTTGGGACAAAAAAGCGGAAAGCCTGGTGCCACGCAGTATTAGTTGCCAGCGGAACCGGCCGCGCAGCCGGTGAATAAAGGCTGGCGCCGGGCCAATCAGGTCGAGGTTATCTATTTCCTTGGCATCTCTTTTGGCCGCCAGTAGATCCCTTATTTTTTCCGCTTCTCGCTGACAGAGAGCATCATTGGCATGACTGTAGGTCATTTGGGCCAGTCGGGTAAAAGGAGGATTACCTAGCTGACGCCGGTAGGTAATTTCCCGGGTATAGAAAGAGGCGTAATCATGTTGGGCGGCGGCCTGGACGGCATAATGTTCCGGGGAGTAGGTCTGGATGATAACCTGCCCGCCCAAGGCGCCGCGTCCGGCCCTGCCCGCCACCTGGCTCAGGAGTTGGAAAGTCCTCTCTCCGGCGCGGAAGTCAGGTAGGTTCAGACTGGTATCGGCGATGACTACCCCCACTAGGGTGACCGAGGGTAAGTCCAGCCCCTTGGCGACCATCTGCGTCCCGATGAGAATATCCGCCTGGTGGGCGCGGAACTTGCCCAGTATCTCCTCGTGCGCGTCCTTGTGTCGGGTAACGTCACTATCCCAGCGCAGCAGCTGAGCCCGGGGAAAAGCAGCCCGGGTTTCCTGTTCTAGTTTCTGGGTGCCGAGGCCAAGGAATTTTATCTGGCGGCCAAGGCATCGCGGGCAGGTCTCAAGTATCGGTGTTTTACGGTGGCACTGGTGGCAGACTAGGGTGTCCTCGGCCAAATGGTGGGTAAGGGTAACTTCGCAGCGCGGGCAGCGCAGCACGAAGCCGCAGTGACGGCACTGGACAAAGGTGGTTCCGCCCCGGCGGTTGAGGAATAGAATCACCTGCTCGCCGCTGGCCACGGCTCTGGTGACCGCCCGGGACAAAGAGCGGCTGAAAATACTCCGGTTTCCGGCCTTGAGCTCATTTCTCAGGTCAACTGTCTCGACCTGTGGTAGGGATGCCCCTTCGTCAGGGACAACTCGCTCCGGCAACTGGAGCAGGCGGTAGGCGCCTCTTTCCGCATGGTAAAAAGTCTCCACGTCAGGGGTAGCACTGCCCAAGATAACTACCGCTCCGGTTAGTTCCGCCAGCTTGAGAGCAGTGTCGCGGGTGTGGTAGCGGGGCGATTTGTCTGTCTGTTTATAGGTCCACTCGTGTTCCTCGTCGATGACGATAAGTCCTAGGTCGGGCTGGGGGGTGAAAAGGGCGCTCCGAGGGCCGATAACCACGTCAAATTCACCGCTCCGAATGCGGTACCACTCGTCAAACTGCTCACCGGGTGACAGTTTGCTGTGCTGGACGGCTACCCGATGGGGAAAGCGGGAGGCAAACCGCTCTATGGTCTGGGGAGTCAGGGAAATTTCCGGGACTAGGATAATGCCCCGTTGGCCCTGCTTTACCGTCTCGGCCAGGGCCTGCAAGTAGATTTCGGTCTTGCCGCTACCGGTGACGCCGTGGAGCAGGAACACTCTCGGGTGGGCCCGGTCATCACGTATGACGTCTCGTACCGCCCCGAAGGCCGACTCTCGGGCGG
>Ga0187827_10007787_pt1 | contig 11774 bp, 5 predicted proteins | sample ETNtaG_39_FD_167969 | JGI IMG/M metagenome (GOLD analysis project Ga0187827, IMG submission 167969) | Marine microbial and viral communities from oxygen minimum zone, Eastern Pacific Ocean - ETNP2014_SV_150_PacBio MetaG (Illumina Assembly) | ecosystem: Environmental > Aquatic > Marine > Hypoxic... | reverse complement strand
TCCGGATCACTGTTATCTATGGTGTCTAACTGTTCACCGGAAGGCTCACTACATCCGGCCATGAGGCTTAAGAGAAAGAGCGTCAGCCAATTCCCTGTATATTTATTGTATATAATCATATTTGAATCATCAAAACTATTTAAGGCCGACTTGAAAACCCAGTATGAAGACGATCATTTTTCAAGTGGGACAAGCAAACAACAGTGGTACAATTCTAAACGATTTACCTTGACTCAATGACATAAGTAGACGTAAAGTGGGCAAAATGAGTGGTAAAAACTTTTCATTTTCAATATTAATTAATCTATTAAAGAGGTAACTAAATATGTTCGAGATTATCCGAAACGTAGATAGAAGTGGCAGATCAATACTTTTTTGGTTCGCACTTGTAATGGTTTTTGTTTCAGCTCAACCTCTTGCGGCCCAAGGTGTTAACATTAGCGGTGTGGTAACCGATGAGAATGGTTCACCACTTCCCTTTGCCAATGTAATAATGCTTGGCACAGATTACGGCTCTACTACGGATAATAACGGAGCTTATTCATTAGATATTCCCGTTAGTGTACTTCAAACACAGTCTGGTACTTTGGCTGTTACGTTTATCGGTTACCGTAGAGTGGAAGCAACAGTATCTCTTTCTTCAGGAGACATTATACAGAATTTTACTCTTGAAATTGATTCGATTAATCTGGATGCCATAGTAGTAACAGGGACAGCGGGAAATACCCAAAAGCGAGCAATTGGTAATTCAGTGGTTAGTGTAAAAACAGATGAACTTACTAGCATGGCACCAATACGAGACATGACCGAACTTCTCACAGCCCGTTCTCCAGGGCTCACTCTTATGTCTAACGGTGGTGAAGCTGGGGCCTCTGCAAAGATTCGAATTCGTGGAGCAGGGTCTTTGAATGCTGGACTTGAGCCGATGATATTTATCGATGGTGTCCGTATTGAATCAAATCTTCAAGGAAGCTATGACTCGGAATGGGGAGGGTCTAAGGCCACTAGCCCACTGGATATAATAAACCCTCAGGACATTGAGAGTGTCGAAATTATTAAGGGTCCTTCCGCTGGAACTCTGTATGGGGCCGAGGCCGCTGCTGGTGTCATCCAGATAATCACAAAGAGAGGTCGACCTGGTGGCATAAAAGGAACACTGTGGACCATTCAGACGAACTCTGGTCAACAGGCTTGGGATATAGTTGACACTCCAACAAACTATTGGCTTTGTACTGAGGATCAGATTGGCAACCCTACTTATCCAGGCTGCGACGCATTCAGTGCTAGTCAACCTGCTGCTGATAGGTTGCTCAGCCATAACCCAATTCAGGATGACCCTGTCACGAATCGGATAGCAGACAATAGCGGAATCACAGTCTCAGCTCGTGGTTCTTCGGACATATTTAACTATTATTTCTCGTTCGAAAACAATAATGAAGAAGGAGTTTTTTACAATAATTTTGCTAAACGAATTGGTGGAAGAGCAAACCTCGGTTTTGTTCCCTCTCAAAAAGCAAATGTGGACTTAAGTGTTGGCTATGTGAGAACTCATAATAGAATGCCTTGGAACAATAATTCCTCCAATGGGATCCTACGAAACGGTTTTCGTGGTAGGGCCGGTGCAATGAATGATCCATGGAAAAAGGGATATCGTGGTTTTAGCCCGGAACTTGCCAATCAGTATGATAACCAAATGTGGAACGAACGGATTACTATGGGGCTTAAAATGAATTACAACCCTACAGAATGGTTATCAAATCGTCTTACATTAGGACTTGATAGAGATGATAGGCTCAACCGTGAATACACACATATAGATACCACAGGGAAAACACCGTTTGGATCAACTTGTGCTGATGGGTGTAATTATAGTCAGTTTCCATTGACCCATCGCTGGTCTGTAGATTATTCTAGTACCCTAAATTTTGATTTTGGTGAAAATATTTCTTCAGCGACCAGTGTTGGCGGACAACTTAACAGACGGCAATACCACCGGACCAGGGCTCACGGTATTGGTCTTGTTGCGAATAATATTAATTTAGTCAGTCAGGCCGCTACTACCTCCGCTCAAGAGACTAAAAGCGAACAAACGTCTCTTGGGTTTTATGCTCAGGAATTGGTGGGTTGGAAAGAAAAAGTATACTTTACTGCAGCTGTTAGGGTAGATGACAACTCAGCCTTTGGCCAAGATTTTTCTTTAGTGGTTTACCCAAAAGCTTCTTTGTCTTATGTTATATCAGATGAAGACTGGTTCCGTTTTAATTTTATGGACCAATTAAAGGTTAGAGCTGCATGGGGTCAAGCTGGGAATGCACCAGCACCTTTCAGTGCTGACCGAACTTACGGTACTTCTCAAACTAATTACCAAGATCAAACAGTTAACTACCTTGATTTTGGAGCTTATGGAAATCCAGACCTTAAAGCTGAAACTGGAGACGAGATAGAATTTGGGTTTGAAACTTCCCTTTTAGCGGGCAGAGTTGGTCTTGATTTTACATATTACAATCAAAGAACCAGGGATGCTCTAATTAGTATTCCTGATCCGCCATCCTCAGGTTGGAGTAGCTCACATCTGATTAACATTGGCGAAATTCAGAACAAGGGCTTGGAACTTTTGGTTGATGTTTCCCCCATCAATAATCGTATAATAGCTTGGAGCAGTACTATAGGCCTGAGTACAAATAAAAATGAATTGATAAGTTTTGGGCGTTACGATGATGGCACACCTATTCTGGATGAGCAGAGATTCGGCGCTTTCGCTTCAGTTCAGCGCCATCGTGAAGGCTATCCTTTGGGAGGATTTTGGGCAGTGGATGTGGAAAGAGGTTCCGATGGTCAACCCGTTCTAACCGATGAAAAAGTAACTGTTCTAAATGAATGTACTTGGACACCTGGTGAAGCTGGTTGGTCTAAAGCTGACTGCCAAGAGGAATATATGGGTCCTATGCTTCCAACCCGTGAAATCTCATGGACTAATTCCATAACTTTGTTCCGCAACGTGCGAATTTTTGCTAACCTTGACTATAAAGGTGGCCATTATCAGTGGAACGCAATTAACTCTATCAACAGTCGGTACGATAGAAATACTTGGGAGCTTAACAACCCGAATCCAACTGCGGAGGAGGAGCTTGAAATCCTTGCTTCCAGAAGTTTGCAAACAAAGAAATGGATTCAGCCTGCGGATTTCATTAAACTGCGTGAACTTTCAATATCTTACTTTGTTCCCTCTGAATGGACTACCAGAGTTGGAGCTCGAATGATTAGCCTTACTCTCTCAGGGCGCAATTTATGGTATACTACAGATTATAAATACCGTGAGGTCATGTACGATCCCGAAGTCACTTTTTATGACCTAAGAGGTTTTACTCAGCTTGACTACGCCTCCATGCCTATGATGCGGCATTGGGATTTTTCTGTTCGGGTAGAGATCTAACCAGTTTTTGTAAGCAATTAAAGACTAAGTGTTTAAAAACAATAAACATTAAGAAGGACATTCTAAGAAATGAAAAAAATGATTAATAATCCAAGAAACTTAAATATAATTCTTTTGTGTGGTTGTATATCTTTCATTAGTAGTTGTGATTCTTTGGATGACCTTTTAGTGGTCTCCAACCCTTCGGAACTTCAGGAAAGCACTATTGATGATCCAGCATTAACTCCGACACTAATTAACTCTATTGAGGGTGCAATGGTAGACGCCTATGATTACCGAATCATCTGGATGGGAAGCATGTTTACCGACCAACAAATTACGGGTGTCAATTGGGAGCAAACAGCTCGTTTAAATCAACGTATCGTAAACTATGATGAGAGCACATCTAGTGGGATGTTTGCTGAACTTCATGATTTAACCGTTATGGCTGATATGGTTGTGGAAAAACTAAAAGCCGGGCTGATACCAAATGCTTCATCCGATGCAAGAACAGCTTATGCGCAGGCTTATGCTGGCTACGGTTACATTTTTCTGGCCGATATCTTGTGTGAAACAAACTTGAAAGTTCAAGGAACCGTTTACCAACCCATCGAAATTTATGAGATGGCGAAGGACAGGTTAAAAGATGCTTTAACAATTGCATCTTCTGCCGGCGATGATGATATTCAAAACCTAGCTAGAGTAGGCCTTGCCAGAGCAAACCTCAATCTAGGAAACTACTCAGAAGTAATAAGTAACGCGGGAGCTGTTAGTCCCGATTTTAAATGGTGGGTACAGTATGCTGGGGAGGACAACCCTGATGCACCCGGCAACAATATGTGGACGAGTATAAGTGGGCAAAACCACCGAATAGGTGTTCACTCAACTTTTCTAGCTGGGGGTCCTGACAACTGGCTCGAAACTGACTTGGAACCATTCCTCACTGATCCTAGAGTTCAACATTGGCCTTACTGGCGACAGGGGCACAATGCTCTTAGTCCACTTTATACCCCTTATCAGGGGCTCAGGTATAGTGGCTATAATGGTGAAACAATTGCCGACGGTGGTCAGCCGGCTGAATACGAACGCACAGACGATATTTTATTGGCTGATTTCTTATCCGCCACCCACGATTACTGGGAGGCCATAGATGAGCAAGGCAGTGATCAAGCCGGTGTGTTGGCTTTTGTAAATGAACGAAGGCTCGTCGGGAATCAAGAAGCTGTAGACCTATCTGGTACTGACCTAACTATGGAACTAAGAATGCAGCGCGGGAAGGATCTTTTTTTAGGTGGATTTCGTCTCGGGGATCTCCGACGTTGGTTGCGAGGCGGCACTGATATGTTTCCTTCGGGCGCACATCCTATCGCTGAGTGGGGCGAGTATGGTGATGCCACTTGTTTTCCGATCCCTCTACCTGAATACGATGGCAATACAAACCTTAGCAAGCCTGGTTAAATTATAGGACTACAGAAAATAGAGTAGTAACGTTTTATTACATTATTGGAAATAAATGTCTAAAATTACTAGTTTAGCCATTTTCTTAGTGTTGAAAATCCTTCCTTCATTCTCGTTTCTTCTATTAACACTCTTTCAGTTTTCCTGGGCTTTGCAAGGAGCAAAAAATATTTCATCAGATGATTGGGATGTCTCGATTCCTCGTGGCAAAACTCGTACAATTAGCTTTACTACACAGGAAGGGACTTGGATGTCGGTGGATATCTCACCTGATGGTAAGTGGGTTATTTTTGACTTGTTGGATCACATTTATCGTGTTCCATCAAAGGGCGGCAATGCCAAATCGTTGACTCAGAAAAGTGGTATCGCGGTAAACTTTCATCCACGTTACTCTCCAGATGGACAATATATTGCCTTTATCTCTGACCGGAAGGGCCAGAACAACCTTTGGATCATGAATGCTGACGGATCTGAGCCTCGTTCTGTATTTTTGGATGATTATGTTCAAGTCAGTATGCCAACATGGACACCAGATGGCAATTACATAATTGTAAAACGAAGGAATGTTCAACCAGATGATCGTTCTGGAGACAATGGAATTTGGGTGTACCATGTTAAAGGAGGAACCGGAGTACAGCTTATCGGGGATGATGAGGGTGGCTCAAGTCCGTCTTGGCCTTCCACATCTAAAGATGGTCAATTTCTTTACTATCATGTTATCAAAGGACGTGGAGCAGCACCTATGAGCGGAAACCTTCAATTAAGAAGGTACAACTTTGAAACGGGGGAGATCCTTGAATTATCTGCTGGCGATACTAATGGCCCCGCATTAGCCCGACTTTCCAGCGGAGGGGCGTTTGCCCCCAAAATTTCACCTGACGGTCGTTGGTTAGCATTTGGACGCAAAATTCCTGACGGAGCTATTTCCTATAAAGGTCATGAATTGAGTCCTCGTTCCACACTGTGGCTTCGGGATTTAATTACCGGAGTCGAGCAAAAAGTGATGGATCCCATTTCTTTTGCTACTCGCTCAAGTAGAGGTATTCTTCCCGGTTACGCTTGGGGATCTGATGGAAAAGAAATTTTTCTCTCTCAAGGAGGAAAAATTCGGAAACTTCAACTTGAAAGTAAAAAAGTCAATACTATTCCTTTCAAAGCCAAAGTCAAACGAGTGATTTCAGAACAGGCCGCCATTTCATTCCGGATTACGGACGATCCGTTCCAGCCGAAGTTTCTTCGGTGGTCTAGTCTTTCACCTGATGGCTCAATGCTTACGTTCCAAGCGGTTGGAAAGGTATGGGTGATGGAGCTACCTAGAGGCACCCCACGTTTGCTAATTCCAGATAACGCATCCACCACCCCTTCACGAGCGGAGTTTTCACCCGCTTGGTCTCCAGATGGAAATTCTATCGCTTTTTCGACTCTTGATGATTCGAATCAGGGTGATGTTTGGATTAAAGCTTTAGATGGGGGAGAGTCCCGTAAAATCACGAACCAACCTGCTTTTTACACTCATCTAAGCTGGAGCCCAAAGGGACACGAAATCCTTGCCACTCGGGGAGGAGGCGCAACAGGGCGGGGTAGAACGGTTGGTCATAACGCATACTTCGATATTGTGCAGATTCCGGTCGTTGGAGGCTCGGCTAAGAAATTGACCACAATTTCCAAACTCATTGAAAAAGGCCTAAGTAATTATGCTCGTCGAGCAATACCTAGTGCAACATATGGACCGGATGACCGAATATTTTTTCCTATCCCATCGAACGAGAACCAGAAAGAAAGTAATGAATCTATAACAGCTTTCGTTTCTGTGGACCTCGATGGCGGTAATCAACGCACCCACCTGACTTTTCCCCAAGTTGATATTGTTGTTCCCTCTCCCAGTGGTAAATATGTGGCATTCGATCAGGGAGATAATGTTTACGTGGTGCCTTTTCCATGGCGATTGACAGGTGCAAACTCGGTCCATGTTAGCAAAAGCGATACCATGCTTCCAGTGAGCAGATTAACATATCGAGGTGGACTTTATCCTCGATGGCACGATGATAAGATCTTGGAGTACGGCAACGCAAACTGGCACTACACTTATGACACTTCTACTGGAAAAAAAGACAGCACGCACATTGAATTTACTGTGCCGGTCTATCGGCCTAAGGGAAAAAACGTATTAGTAGGTGCGCGGATTATAACAATGGCCCAAAGTGGTCCCCAAATCATTGAAAAAGGAAAAATTGTCACTAATAATGGACGAATTGAGTGTGTTGGAAAGATGAGTGATTGCAAAACCTCTAATGCAGATAATATGATCAATGTAGAAGGAAAGACAATTATGCCAGGGATCATAGATATGCATGCACACCACTACCGGGAAAACAGAGGACACCGCCCACCCAATGATTACGAAGTTGCTCTTTACTTAGCCTATGGAATTACGACCAACTTGGACAACTCGATGTGGGCAGAAAACATTTTTCCTACGGCTGAGCGTATCAGAGCTGGAAGGATGATTGGTCCCCGAACCTTCAGTACGGGAGACCCCATTTACCAAGGAGACGCTCCGAACCATAACAAGATTTCAAATTACAAAGATGCAAAAGACGAGGTGTTGAGGCTTAAATCTTGGGGAGCTGTTGCTATCAAGCAATACTCTAACCCACGACGTGATCAACGTCAATGGATTATCGACTCAGCCCGCGAAGCTAACCTCATGGTAACGGGGCATTGGAATCCTGGTGTTGCAATGGATGGGCACACCGGTATTGAACACGCCCGGGAATTTGTACCGTTGTACCAAGATATGACCAGTTATTACGGTGAATCTGGAATCTTTTATACACCAACTATGGTTGTTTCTGGACCAGGCCCTTCAAACCTCGAATATTTTTTCGCTAAAGACAATGTTTGGCAACAAGTTAAGCAACGGCAGTGGATGCCATGGCGGTTGCTTACGTTTCTCCGGTGGCGAACACTCCGGCCCGATACTGATTATAGTTTTAGTCTTGTAGCCCAAGGTATGAAAGATATCATCGAAGCTGGGGGTTACGGGGTGATAGGGGGACACGGTGAACACCATGGTTTAGGTACCCACTGGGAGATTTGGATGGCATCAGAGGCATTGGGGCCAATGGGGGCTCTGAAAGTGGCTACAATGCATGGAGCTCGTTTCTTGGGGGCTGAAAAGGATGTGGGCTCAATTGAAAAAGGAAAACTGGCTGATCTTCTTGTACTCAATTCGAGTCCACTCGAAGACATTCAAAATACCGTTGACATACAATTTGTGATGCTTGGAGGGACTGTGTACGATGCAACCAATTTGGATGAGATTTGGCCCATGAAAAGGCCATTCGGGAATTATTATTGGCTTGATTCTGATGTGGCTCCAACTGACACGCGACCCACAAATTACTGGAAGAATCCCTGAGAGGTTAAATTTGAGACATCTCCTGGCTAGTTTTCTAATCCGCAACGTAGGTTAAAAGTAGAATTATATAAGTCTTGCCCTCCCTTTCCACATCCCATCGGGTAAAGTGAGATTGATACCAATCCGAATGTGAAAGCCTCGGACGGTCATCCGTATTAACTATCAGAGTTATTTGAAGTTGGAAAAGGGGTGGCACTAATTTGTCACTCCTTTTTAATTAAGTAAAGGAGATCATAATGAATCGTAAATGGACTTATTATTTTCTTTCAGCCGTTATTGTTCTTTCAGTAGGATATTCTCAGAAAGTCCCCAGCCCACAGGATGTTTTCGGCTTTCGTATTGGCGATGACTACAAGCTTGCTGACCACAGTCAGATGGTGGACTATTACAAAAAACTGGCTGATGCTTCGGATAGAGTTCAACTAACCGAGATCGGAAAGTCCGCCCTAGGAAGACCCATGATTTTGTTATTTATCTCAACGCCTGAGAACTTGAAACAATTAGACAAGTGGAAGTCCATCAGCGCAAAGCTGGCTCGTGCCAGGGTGAGTAAAGACGAAGCGAAAAAACTGGTGAAAGAAGGTAAATCAATACTTTGGATTGACGGCGGAATGCACGCCACCGAGCGGGCTCACGGGCAAATGACATCAGAACTTGCCTATCGCGTGGCCACTGAAGAGACTGATGAGATGAAAAAGATCCGTGAAAACGTTATTCTTCTTCTGATGCCTGTTATGAATCCAGATGGGATGGATATTGTGGTGGACTGGTATCGTCGGAATCTTGGCACACCGTTTGAAACTACCGGCCCGCCTTGGCTTTATCACCATTACGTAGGGCATGACAATAACCGGGATTGGTTCATGAACAATATGCCTGAATCACAGGTTTGCTCCCAGGTCATTTATAATGAATGGTATCCTCAGATCGTATATAACCACCACCAGACAGGTCCCTCCTGGGCAAGAATTTTTCTCCCCCCGTTTTCTGATCCTGTTAACCCGAACATCCATCCGGGTGTGACAACTGGCGTCAGTTTGGTTGGCACCGCCATGGGAAATCGTTTTGCCATGAAAAAGATGGGCGGTGTTGTTTCCGATTTTCAATACAGCATGTGGTGGAATGGCGGGATGAGGACTGCCCCTTATTTTCACAATCAGATCGGTATCCTTACTGAAACCAGTCATGCTACACCTACGCCACGGTTCTATGATCCCGACTCCATACCAAAAGCTATCGGCTCTCGCAGAGCCAACCGCGTGTCTAATGACGGAACAGATATTTTCCTTCCCTTACCGTGGGAAGCGGGGGAATCTCACTTCAGGGACGCAGTTGATTACATGCTTACCGCCTCTATGGCTGTCATGAATATTTCGGCAGACCTCAGGGAACAATGGCTCATGAATATTTATACCATGGGTAGAGACGCCATCGAAAGTGGAGAGGCGGGCGGACCCTATGCTTATGTCATTCCCGCAGAGCAGTGGGATGGTGTAGAAGCGACGAATCTGGTTACTCACCTTCGTCGGACCGGTATTGAGGTTCATCAGGCTACGGGCAACTTCACAGTAAGTGGTAAGAAATACAAAAAAGGGTCCTACGTCGTCTATGCGGGACAGGCCTATCGTCCCATGGTTATGGATATGATGGAACCTCAGGAATATCCTGACAGGCGGAGCCCGGACGGAACACCGCAGGTCCCTTACGACCTTGCCGGCTGGACGCTTCCCATGCAGATGGGTATTACAGTCGATCGGGTTGATGCTTCGTTCAAAGTAAAAGCTGAAGAAGTGACTGATATTGAGATTGCTCCCAAAGCAGGAACAGTTTCAGGGAAAGGAAACTATGGCTATGCTTTGTCCAATAAGACCAATGTATCGTTTCTCGCCGTTAACCGTCTTTTGGATGCGGGAGCCAAGGTGCATTACAGCGACGGTTCGTTTAAAGTCAAATCAGCTGAATTCGGCAAAGGGGCCATTGTGGTGGAATCGTCCGGTAAAGAGACTGATTCCGCAGTTAATTCTTTGGCTAAAGAACTAGGTGTCAGTTTCACCAGACTGTCGAAAAAACCGTCAGGTAAACTGATTGCCGCCAAACCCTTTAAGGTTGGTCTTTACAAATCGTGGGTTTCGAATATGGACGAAGGGTGGACCCGCTGGCTTTTGGAAAATTATGAATTTTCCATGGACACGCTCCACGATGCCGACATCAGGGGAAGTCAACTGAATGAATACAGTGCAATTGTTATTCCCGATCAGTCGCCTAACCGTATCCTGAGCGGCCACGCCATGAACACTATGCCGCAAGAGTATGTGGGTGGTATGGGTGTGGAAGGGGCCGCTGCTCTTAAAAAGTTTGTAGAAGATGGTGGAACACTTGTCATGCTGGATGGCGCCTCTGACTTTGCTATTGAACAGTTTGGCTTACCTGTGAAGAACGTGGTGTCAGGAGTGTCTCCTCAGAAATTCTTCATCCCCGGTTCACTGGTCCGAATTCACCTTAAACCGGAACATCCTCTGGCTGCCGGCATGCAGGATCAGGCGGCTGCCTATTTTGTTCGAAGCCGTGCCTTTAGTGAAGTGAAATTAAGCAGGAAAGGTGAAGGTGGTCGTGAGGATACAAAAATGGCGCCGAAGCCACCTGTGGAAGTCATTGCCAGTTACGATAAGGAAGAAATACTCATGAGTGGCTGGGCTCTTGGTGAAAAATCTCATATTGGAAATAAAGCCGCTGCTGTCCGTGTGAAGTTGGGTGAAGGGGATGTGGTCCTCATTGGATTTCGCCCGCAATTTCGCGGTCAGCCGAGAGGGACTTACAAGCTACTATTTAATTCACTATTTTTGAGTGGATTGGATATGTATCCCACCGTTTCTGAGTAGCTGGAACAAATAGACTTTATCCAGAAGTAACGCATCCTCGCAGAAAGTTAGCTATTTGAGCGGGAGAGCGGAGACACTGTTGCACTACAAAATCTATATGGTGCTTCTGATTGGGATCTTGTCTTCTGCTTGGGGAAAAGATGGTGATGAACCTGTCTATCCCATTGATCCAGATGCTACGCCCCGCCCTGTGGCCTACGCTACATCCACAACGGGGAAAATAATCATCGATGGCTTATTAGATGAAATTGAGTGGGAGAGCGCTGAAGTCATTGATGGGTTTATCCAGGCCAAACTTCAGGAGGGATACCCCGCCACTGAACCGACGGTTGTCAGATTGCTTTATGATGACAACCACCTCTATGTTGGTGCCGTCTGCTATGATTCAGAGCCCAATAAACTTGTTGTTGAAAGTCTCGTTCAGGATTTTGAGACACACAACAGTGATGTGTTTGCCTTGACTTTGGACACTTTCTTTGACCGAAGTAATGCCTTCATGTTTCTATTCAATCCCATGGGTGCCATCAAAGATGGTCAGGTTTTCAATGATAGTCGCAATCCAAACCTGGCGTGGGAAGGTATTATTGATGTAAAAACTTTTCAT
>Ga0187827_10007785_pt1 | contig 11777 bp, 8 predicted proteins | sample ETNtaG_39_FD_167969 | JGI IMG/M metagenome (GOLD analysis project Ga0187827, IMG submission 167969) | Marine microbial and viral communities from oxygen minimum zone, Eastern Pacific Ocean - ETNP2014_SV_150_PacBio MetaG (Illumina Assembly) | ecosystem: Environmental > Aquatic > Marine > Hypoxic... | reverse complement strand
GTCCATCACACCTGCTGCAGCATTCTGGTCAACCCCCCGGTAGGCTTCCCTTAAAAAATAAGCGAGAAATTCTTCAACAGTGGAAATGGCCGTCGAGTAACTGAAAAAGGGATCTGACTTCAGATACAACGAGAGATAGGGCGTCAGACCAAGCACCAGGAGCAACAGACAGGACAGAAAATTGAGCGGAGAGCGCAGGATCGCTATCAGTGCTTTTGCCTGCCCCAGGCACAGGGCCGCTATACCAGGGGCAGAAAGCAGAACCAAAGGCCAGTGATTGGATATCCCAAGGCCGAACAGGAGACTAATGGTAAACAGCTGCCATTTTTCAGGTCGTTCCATAAAACCAAGCGCCAGGTAAATCAGCGCCGATACCAGCATGGTATTGAGCGTATAGACCTCGATAATGATCGCCTGGGACCAGAAATCTCTGGAAAAACCAAGGAGCAGGCAGGTAGCGGCAGCAACCACCTGACTGACACCGAGTCGCTGCAGAATAAAGTACACAACAATACAGGTGAGTACTGCAAACAGTGCACTCAATGAATTCCCCAGGATAACAGGGTCAAATGGTAACCAGAACCAGGGTGCACAAAGCAGGGTAAAAAGAGGATAGCCGGGGGGATGTGCAACACCATTGAAATGGCATACCTGCAGGAACAGGCCTGAGTCTTCGAAGGTCACCACGGTCGGCATGGTCAGCCAGTAGGCCAGCAATAGCGTTGCTGAAATCAACAGACAAATCGCGGCATCAAGTTGTCGGGATGTCATTGTCACTAACTTTGCCTGTTCCTTCACCGCTGTTTTGTACTGCCGTCTTATACTGCTAAATACCGCGCAGTATATAGGTTCAGGGGGCCGCCGGACGGTTACATTGATACGATAAATGGTGAATATCTATCATCCAGGTTGTTTACACTATAATGTTGGTCTCACACCACATTCGACAGGGTTGCTGAACAGGATGAAAAGCAGGTGAAAGCAGTAATACTAGCAGGCGGCCGTGGGTCACGACTGGCGGAGGAGACAGAGATCCGTCCAAAACCCATGGTGACCGTCGGCGGTATGCCTATTCTCTGGCATATCATGAAAATTTTCAGTGCCCATGGCGTCAATGATTTCATCATCTGCCTTGGCTACAAGGGTTACATGATCAAGGAGTACTTTGCGAACTATTTCCTGCACACCTCCAACGTGACCTTCGATATGAGAACCAACGAAATGCAGGTGCACGAAAATAAATCGGAGCCCTGGAAAGTCACCCTCGTCGATACGGGCCTGGAATCTCAAACGGGTGGCAGGTTGTTGCGGATAAAGAAGTACCTTGATGACGATGATACCTTCTGTTTTACCTATGGAGATGGTGTTGGAGACATTGATATCAGCGCCCTGATCGCCTTCCACCAGGCTCACGGAAAACTCGCGACAGTGAGCGCGGTGCGCCCACCCGGCCGATTCGGCACCATGTCCCTTGATGGCGATACGGTCAGCGAGTTTATGGAAAAACAAGTTGCACCCGGGAGCTATATCAATGGCGGCTATTTCGTCCTATCCACGGGGGTTTTTGATTACCTGGAAGATGACTTGACCATCTGGGAAGATAAACCAGTGAACAAACTATCCTCCGAGGGCAATCTAATCGCCTTCCGCCACGAGGGTTACTGGCAACCCATGGACACCATAAGGGAGCGGCAATTTCTCGAGGAATACTGGCAATCCGGTGAAGCGCCATGGAAGGTTTGGTAGATTCAGCATATTGGGCCAACAAGCGAGTCCTTGTGACCGGACACACCGGTTTCAAGGGAAGCTGGTTATGCCACTGGCTCACCCGCATGGGTGCTCAGGTAACGGGATATGCGCTGGAGCCCGTCTCAAATCCTTCAATGTACAACCTCATTGGATTGGACGACCACATTAAATCAACGATCGGTGATATTGCCGATCTGAAAAGCCTACAACAGCTAATCACACGAACAGCACCGGACGTCATTTTCCACCTGGCTGCCCAGGCGCTTGTCAGGCCCGCCTACCAGGATCCGCTTTTGACTTTTGAAACAAACGTCACGGGTACTGCAAACCTGCTCCAGGCCTGTCGTGAACTGAACAACCCTTGCGATGTCGTTGTCGTAACCAGTGACAAGTGTTACCTCAACAGGGAACAGCACCACTTCTATGTTGAAGACGATCCACTTGGCGGAATCGACCCCTACAGCGCCAGCAAAGCCTGTGCGGAAATAGTCACCGCGAGTTTTCGCGACAGCTATTGCCGTGAGTCCGGGGCAAACATTCGAATTGCCACGGCCCGGGCCGGGAATGTTATAGGCGGTGGCGACTGGGCCGAGGATAGGCTAATTCCAGATACGATAAGAGCCTGTTCTGCTAACACTCCTGTAGTGGTGCGCAATCCAAAGTCAATTCGACCCTGGCAGCATGTCCTGGAACCGCTCTCCGGCTACTTGCAGCTCGCCCAGAAGATGCGATCAAACAGGGACCTATGCAGGCCATTCAATTTTGGCCCGGGTAAAGATGAAGTCCTTGAGGTAGGAGAACTGCTTAACCTTGCCGCCGAATCCTACCCGAAAATAGAACTGGAATATTCCAGTGACGAAGGCCCCCATGAGGCCAAGCTGCTCATGCTGGATGCCGGCGCTGCAAAATCAGCGCTTGGCTGGTTACCAAAATGGTCCGCCAGGGAGGCAGTGCACCATACCTTTGAATGGTACAGGGCCTGGCGCGAGGGCGGTGATATGAAGGCTTTCACCTCCGCCCAGACAGATGATTATTGTCAGGTCTGATCATGGAAGATTCCACTCGAAAAGACATCCTGGACCTCGTTGCAGAATTTGCCGAAGCAAAATATTCAAGCGGCCAGGTTTTCATTCCCGGTGAGACGCCGATCCCACCTTCCGGAAAAGTCATCGGCAGCCAGGAAATGGTTTCCATGGTCGATGCCTGCCTTGATGGCTGGTTGACAACTGGCCGCTATAACGATGCTTTCGAATCAAGCCTGGCTTCGTGTCTTGGCCCAAGGCATGTACTCACAACTAATTCCGGCTCCTCCGCAAACCTGGTCGCATTTGCCGCCCTGACCTCGCCCCAACTCGCCGAGCGAAAACTTAAACCGGGTGATGAAGTCATTACCGTGGCTGCCGGATTCCCAACCACCGTAAACCCCATATTGCTGTATGGACTGGTCCCGGTCTTTATCGACGTCAATATCAATACCTTCAATATTGATGTCAGCCAAATCGAGTCAGCTATAACCGACAAGACAAAAGCCATCATGCTGGCCCATACCCTCGGCAATCCATTTGACCTCGGTGTCGTGCAGGAGATCGCCAAACGCCACAACCTCTGGCTCATCGAGGACTGCTGCGATGCACTGGGTTCCCGATACGATGGGAAACTGGTCGGCAATTTTGGCGACATAGGCACACTGAGTTTTTATCCGGCCCATCACATCACCATGGGCGAGGGTGGCGCCGTTTTTACCGCGTCCTCCAGGCTTGATCGCATCATGCAATCCATACGCGACTGGGGCAGAGATTGTTACTGTGAACCCGGTCAGGACAATACCTGCAAAAAGCGATTCGAGTGGCAGCTTGGTGACCTGCCCCAGGGTTACGATCACAAATATACCTATTCGCACCTGGGATTTAACCTGAAGATATCTGACATGCAGGCGGCTCTTGGCGCTGCACAACTGGAGAGGCTCCCTGGTTTCATTGAGCAAAGAAAAGAGAATTTTGAACGTTTAAAGAATGGCTTGCTCGATTTATCAGAGCGTCTCCTGCTCCCGGAACCGACACCTGGATCTGAGCCATCCTGGTTCGGCTTTCCGCTCTCCCTGAAAGAAGATGAGCGACCGGCGCTTATAGACTTCCTGGAGCAGAGGAAGATTGGAACCCGTCTCCTGTTTGGCGGCAATCTCACCCGCCAACCCTATTTTGAAGGCAGGGAGTACCGGGTTCACGGTAACCTGACGAACACAGATAGTGTTATGCAGCGCGCCTTCTGGGTCGGTGTTTATCCCGGCTTAGAGCCAGCCATGCTCGACTACATCATCGAGGCCTTTCACGACTTTTATCGCCGCAAATAGAATTCAGCGCCTATCCGGCTTCAGTTTTCTGTTGCGCTGAAACACATAAGCAATAACCCCTACGAATAGAAGGACCCCCAGATAGAACAGGATGCTTGCGAAAGAGGCGTCTTTACCCTCGCATCGATACGGACCTCCCACGTTCCCTTTGGTACCATCAGCCCGGTGAGCGCCCCATAGGCTGGAAAGGGTTTTACATGAACTTCTCCTGTTGCAGCGCTTGAGAGGGTAGCCTCAAGGGTAGTCAGGTAGTTCAATGAAACCGTTAGCGGGCAGTCACCCTCACTTTCGACCTCCAGCATGATGGCCTGAGAATCCAGTGGCGCGCTCACGCTGATCACCCTGGAGCGATCACAGACCTCAGGCTCAGATAATGTAAGGTCATCAAACCTGATATCGACATCATCGCTTAGCAGCCACATTGTTTGTGGAAGCACCAGGTGAAGTTGAGCACCATGCTGCAGTATGGTTTTCCCCAATTCCTGGAATGATGACAACCAGACGAGTTTGGAACTGAACCAGGCTTCACCGGCGGTTTGATTGCCCTTGCTTACCGCTAGTCGGTTGTCCACGACATTGACGGAGCAACATACATTGTAGAGTTGTTTCATCGAAGTAAAGGCTGGACCGTCTTTCTGAAACGCGAAACTGTTGACCGCCGGGTTGAATGCGGTTCCGCGCAGGCTGGATACGAGTTTCGAATAGCGTGCGACGGGGAACCAATAACCCTCTAGTGTCGAGATACCCAGATGGATGCCTGTGTTGCTTCCAGTATCCCTGATATGAACATTAACCTTCGCGCGCGTCAGAGAAGAACTCAGCTGGGGTTGCTGGCTGACTATCTCTGCCCTCACCTGCGAGACATTCCGCTCCATCACGTCTCCATTTGGCCAGGGGAGGAGGCGCTCATTAAAGGCGGAGATGCTGCTGCCGGCGATAACCGCCAGGAAGAAGTAAAAGGCAACCGGTTCAAATCGGTTTGGTTTTAGAATAATGACCAGTACAGAAAGGAGAGTGACCGGCCATATTATGAATTCCCTCAGTCGAACCGGGGCAATAGTCATGCACAAGAAAACCGCAAGTAATCCAAAACCCAGCAGCAGGATTCTTGCATCAACAATGTTGACAGATTTTTTGCCGAGCAGATGTTCCGACCGATAAAACAACGCTGAGACCGCCAGTAACGGAAAAAATATCGAGAACGAGATCATCGATCTCTCGGGCACTCGAAAGCTATCGATCAGGGGTACCAGGAAAGTCAATATTTCCGGAACCGGAGTAATGTTCATGCTAAAAGTGATTGCCAGGAAGAAGCTGAAGATAACACCGATGCAAAGTGGGACAACCCTGCGGAAGGGAATCAGTGCAAGTAACAGCAGAAGTGGTCCGAATGCAAAATTGGTCTCGTGAAGAAAATAGTAGTTCTCCCTTGCGTGAATGAGCTCCCGCTCCCAGGGTATGGAACTTATCCAATCCATTGCGGAAGCAGTGGTGTAGCTGAAAATCATGGACTTGCCACCAATCACCCTTGCGGCATCGCTACTGAGCGCATGCTGTATCATTTCAACGAATCGAGGCATTGAAATAAGAAAGACGCTCACGACGATGAGGAAGGGAAAAACAAGTTCCTTGATGTAGTTTTTCCATCCCTGAAAATTAATCGCTGCAGCACCAAGTATGATCGGCACGCCGAATACGGCAGCGTAAACCACGACCTGCTGGGCGATGGATGCGTAGGCCTGAAACAGAGAGACAAAAGACAGGAACAGCAACGTCATACTCAATCGCTTTGTCTTGTTGGCAAGCACGAGCGCAACCGCCACGTAGAAGGCATGGGTTCCGAGAATAATAGCCGTATGACCATAGGCGAGTTTCCAGCCGAGGAAGGGAGAAAACGAAATAGTGAGGATTAGGGCAACCTTGAATGTGAGGGGAATTTCTATCCCGTCTCTTTTCAAAAGCAGCAGGGTGAGATCTTTTATGATGTGAAGGCCAATGGCGGCCTGCAGAACCTGCAGGGTAAAGACCGTCAAGGTCCAGACACCGACCGGGGTCAGGTTCAGGAGCTTGCCTATTTCCATTGCGGGGGATGTTCCATGCTGACCAAGAATTTTTGCGCCACCCATGATCGTAGATCGAAATCCAAAACTCTCCCACCCGCCGGGGATGCTCAAAAAATCTCTGGTAAGGGGAACAGCAAGAAAAACAGCATCGTTGCCGGAGGGAAAATAGGCGCTGTTCCAGCCCAGGAGGAGCGTCCAGGTAGCGTAAATGACGACGATGGAAACAAACAGGTCAAGCAGATCTTCGTATTCCAGATCCCTTAGCTTGCTTGTTGGCAATTTTATCATGCGCTTACTATGCGAATTCCAGGAATGCGTGTCACGGGAAAAGAGCCAGGTATGGGAGCCATATCTAGGATAATCTATTAGATCTATATGAGATATAATAACTTGCTGGCTGGCGTTCCAAATATGAGGGTGGAGATCTGATAAGAGTAGCGGATTATATTCTTGGCTATCTGGCCGACTACGGGGTCAAACACATATTCCTTCTCACGGGTGGCGGTGCAATGCACTTGAACGACGCCATCAAGAAGGAAGATCGCATTCGGTTTGTGTGTAATCACCATGAGCAAGCTTGCGCGGTCGCCGCAGAAGGTTATTCCAGAGCAAGCGGGCAACTTGCTGTAGTCAATGTAACCTCCGGTCCTGGTGGTACAAACGCGATCACAGGGATCCTGGGTCAATGGCTTGACTCAGCACCTGCACTCTATCTCTCCGGGCAGGTAAAGTTTGAAACAACCAAGGCGTCCGACCCTGAAAACCCACTTCGTCAATTGGGTGATCAGGAGATCAATATTGTCGATATCGTAAAACCGATCACAAAATACGCCAAAATGATCCTCAAGCCTGAGGAGATAGGGATTGAACTCGAGAAGGTACTAAAAATCGCAACGTCCGGCAGGCCAGGACCAGTCTGGCTGGATATTCCGGCGGATGTGCAGGGCGCCATGATTGATGAGACCAACCTGCCAACGGCAGCTTCGATTGAAAATGCACCTTCACTGGATCTGGCTCAGTTGTCTGAAGTGGTTGATGAACTGCAAAAGGCAGAACGGCCCCTGCTTGTGGCAGGACATGGAATCAGGATATCCAAGAGTGAGTCTGTATTCCTAAAGCTGGTTGAGCAACTCAAAATTCCCGTCGTTACAACCTTCAATGGAATGGATTTGATGGCCTCTGACTCAGACTACTTTGTCGGTCGGATTGGCACACTGGGGAGTCGGGCAGGCAACTTTGCACTGCAAAATGCAGATCTGGTGATCTGCCTGGGGACTAGAAACAACATCAGGCAGGTAAGCTATGACTGGGATTGTTATGCCCGTTTCGCAAAGGTCGTCATAGTCGATATTGATCAAGCTGAACTGGACAAGAAAACGATTGCCAGTAACCTGAGAATTCATGCTGACGTTGGCGCTTTTCTTACCCAGATTGACAAGACATTACCCGCTGAGTTTTCAGTCAAGGGGGACTGGCTCAACTGGTGCGCCGAACGGAAAGAAAAATACCCGGTTGTTCTGGATGAATATCGAAAGCCCAATGAAGGCGCTGTTCACCCCTACCCATTTGTTGAATCACTCACTGAAGAACTGGCTGACGATGCGACTGTTGTTGCCGGCAATGGCTCGGCCTGTGTCGTTCTGTTTCAGGCGGCAATCGTAAAGTCAAAGCAGCGGATTTTCTGGAATTCCGGCTGCGCTGCAATGGGATATGCGCTGCCTGCATCCATCGGTGCAGCATTCGCAAAGAAGGGTGATGTTATCTGCCTGACGGGAGATGGCAGCATCCAGCTCAACCTGCAGGAATTACAAACGATCAGGAAGTACAACCTGCCGATTAAGATCTTCCTGCTTTGCAATGGTGGATACCAGTCTATAAGGCAAACCCAGGCAGCCTTTTTTGATAGTGACTTCATCGGTTGTGATGACGAATCCGGGGTCTCTTTTCCTGATGTTTCAAAGCTGGCAGACCTGTATGGCATGAAGTACATCAGGGTGGACTCTACCGCGACCATGAAAGAGCGTATTCGCACTGCGCTTTCTGAGGAGGGGTCTCTGATTTGCGAAGTCGTACTCGATGAAGAATATGTGTTTTCACCGAAACTTTCTTCAGAGAGGTTGCCCGATGGCAGTATGCTTTCAAAGCCGCTTGAGGATTTGTCCCCTCTTCTGGATCGAGATGAATTCGATGCCAATATGATTTTCAAAGAAGAATCAAAATAGTTGCCAAAATCACAGATGGCATAAAATTACTCGTCTTTGATCTCGATGGAACGCTCTACTTTGGTGATAGACCCACTGATGGCGCATCGGATCTTATCCAGTCCTTAATGAAAAACTACGAGGTCGCTTTCATTACCAATAATTCTTCCAAAACACGTGAGGAAATTTGCACGAAGTTAACTGAAATGAAGATACCAGCCGAACCCAGGGCCGTTTATGTCAACTCAGTCATGACCGGCGCCTTTCTGCGGGAGAACGGGATCGATAATGTGTATGTGATCGGTTCGGAAAGCTTAAAAAGTGAAATCGAAAAGGCCGGCACCACTGTGCTAGGCGACGAGTCAGCTGAGAACCTTGTTGTTGGATTTGATGTTAATTTCAACTATGAGAAGATCTCAGTCGCTCTCAGTATCCTGGACAGGGGTGGACGATTTATCGCCTGTAATATGGACGCCAGCTTTCCTGACCAGGACGCGCAGATGAGACCCGCCAATGGCGCGATGGTAGGTGCCGTTTCTGGCGCGGCCTACAGAGAGCCAGACGATATTGTTGGAAAACCGACGACCTATATAGTGGAAAAAATAATGAGCGACCACGATGTGACAGCGCAGCAGACACTGGTGATCGGTGATTCTTATGAAAGCGATATCTTGATGGCGATCCGAAACAAGAGTAAATCTGTTCTCATTGCCAAAAGTAGTGACCATGAAAGCAAAAATGTTTTGATCGTCAGGAACCTAAAGGAACTCTACGAACAAATAGCTGAGGACTAAATGAATATCCTTGAATATGAAATGATTGAAGTTCTAAAGAAGTTAAGAGATGAATTTGGTGTTTTTGAAATCAAGGCAGAGTATGAAAACGAGGGAAGCCGTGATACGGAGTTGATGAGGCTGAAGGATATTGCCAGTAGGGTTGATTTGCCCATCATCCTCAAGATAGGTGGCGTCGAAGCGGTTACCGATATGTATAGCGCGCTGACATTAGGCACCAAGGGTATTGTCGCACCGATGGCAGAGACGGCATTTGCCGCCAGCAAATTTCTGGATGCAATAAACACCTTCATCGCCGAAGACAATCAAAAAGACATAGAGTTCGCGATTAATATCGAGACCATAACGGCTTATCAGAATATCGACGAGATACTGGCCCTGGAAAAGCTGGACATCCTCAAGAGCATTACCATTGGTCGAGTCGACTTCACCGCTTCAATGGGCAAGGATCGCACCTTCGCCAACAGTGATGAGATGCTGGAAATGTGCACTGATATATTCAGGAAATGCAAAGAAAAGGAGCTGCGGACTGCAATCGGTGGTGCAGTGTCTCCTGAATCAAAGGATTTCCTGACGACGCTGGTCTCCGAGAAACTCATCGACAAGTACGAGACCAGGAAGACGGTTTATGAAGCAAGTGCCATCCATACCATCGATGAGGGCCTGAAAGCAGGAATTCTGTTTGAGCTCCTATGGCTGAAAAGCAAAAGGCGTTACTACCACAGAATTAAGGGCGAAGATGAGAAGAGAATAACCATGCTCGAAACAAGAATTGGGGAGAACACCTGAGTGGAGCGCACCGAGTGTAGGTTGTGTAGGCGAACCCTCGCGGCAGAACCGATTCTGGCGCTTCACGGTATGCCCAGAGCCGCTCAGTTTTATCCAACCGATGAGGAGTTATCATCTGACAAGGGGATAGCGCTGGATATCTACCAGTGCGGTAATTGTGGCTTAGTTCAACACTGCCTTGAGCCTGTCTCCTATTACAAGGAAGTAATCACCGCGACCTCTTTTTCTGAAAAGACCAGGCTAACCCGCTTGCAACAGATGAATCACCTAGTTGAGACTTTCAACTTACGGGGAAAGAAAGCACTGGAGGTGGGCAGCGCCAAGGGGCACATGCTGGACATCATGTCAGAGGCAGGTTTGCAGGCCGTTGGAATCGAATTTTCTGCGGAATCGGTTGGGATTGGCAGAGCAGCTGGAAGAACAATGATCCAGGGCTATATCGAGGACCTGGATCTCGTGGAAGGTGGACCCTACGATGCATTTGTTTCACTCAACTATTTTGAGCACCTGCCGGACCCAGGCACCATTATTGAAAAGATCTATGCAAACACGACTGCTGAAGGCGTGGGTTTTGTCACCGTGCCCAATCTGGAATACCTGCTGGAGAGTAACTGTTTATATGAATTTGTGGCCGATCACCTCTCCTACTTTACTCAGCAGACATTGTCCCATGCCTTTGAAGCCCACGGGTTCGATGTTCTTGAATGTGAACTCATCAACGAAAAAAATGATATAGCGATAACCGTCCAAAAAAGAGCGCAACTGGCCCTCACGGACCGGTATTCCGAGATTTCGAAGTTATCTCAGAATCTTCGAAAAACAGTGTCTGACTACGTCGACCAAGGCAAGCAGGTCGCGGTATGGGGCGCTGGCCATAGAACGCTCGCATTGCTGGCCCTGAGCGAGCTTGATAACCTCACTTTCGTCGTCGATTCCGCAGAATTCAAACATGGGAAACGCACACCGGTCCTGCACCTGGATATCGTCCCACCAGCGCGACTGCTGGAAGGTGAGATTGACCTGATCATGATCATGGTGCCCGGGCTTTATCCCGATGAAGTTCTGCAGACGGTTCGAGAAATGGAAATCGATATTGATGTGGCTATACTTCGCGGAAACCAGATTGATTTCATCGCGAAGAAATAGAAACTCGTCCAGATCCCCAGGTACAGGAGTGTAATCAGGGCTCGTGTCACGTCATGCTCAAAAGGTACTTTTAGTCTCATGAAAGCAAAAAACCAGGCCAGGATATTTTCTTCAACCAAGACGGCGCTGCAGGACGCTGTACCGCTGCGAACCCCCTATTCAGTACATATCGATGTTTGCAGTGTGTGCAATTTCAGGTGCAGTTTCTGCTTCCAGTCAAACCAGGCAGCACTGAAGGAAAAGGGGATCAAACTTGGACTGATGGACGTTACCCTGTTCAAAAAAATTGTTGATGACCTCACTGAATTTGAGGACAAAATCAGAAAGATCAAAATTGGTAATCATGGCGAGCCTACCCTGCATTCGAATTTACCGGAAATGATCGCCTATGCCAGTTCGGCGAATGTAGCTGAAGAAATAGAGATGTTTACCCATGGCGCCAAACTGAACCCGGAACTCAATCTGGCCATTGTCGAGGCCGGCCTTACGCGAATCAACATCTCAGTTGAGGGTTTGACGGAAGAAGACTACCAGAAGACAGCGGGGGCAAAAATTGACATCAAAGAGTTTGTCGAAAATATCAGGCACCTGTACGAAAACCGCCAGCAACTTCGCATTTATGTGAAGATTGTCGATGTCGACATGAGCGAGCAGGACAAACGATTGTTCTATGATCGCTTTGGCG
>Ga0187827_10007783_pt1 | contig 11780 bp, 7 predicted proteins | sample ETNtaG_39_FD_167969 | JGI IMG/M metagenome (GOLD analysis project Ga0187827, IMG submission 167969) | Marine microbial and viral communities from oxygen minimum zone, Eastern Pacific Ocean - ETNP2014_SV_150_PacBio MetaG (Illumina Assembly) | ecosystem: Environmental > Aquatic > Marine > Hypoxic... | reverse complement strand
ACGATGCCCGTGAAGGATGGCGAGAGCAGAACGGCGACCAGAATTCTTGAAGCAAGCCTGAAGATCGAGCATCCCATCGTGCCCGGATTCTCCAGTCTGGCACGAGCGTCCTTTAGGAATCGTGGAAAGGAAGTGGTCCGACTCACCGAAGTAAAAGTTGCTTCAAGTGACAACCGGGTCCGGATTCAGCCCTTATCGAAACAGTCGGAGACACAGCTCCCATCAGGTCAGACTGTCCAGACGGAATTCCGGATCAGTCTTTCAGCACAGACCCGGACGGATGAGAGAGTCCCGCTGCTGGCTGAATGGGTCTGCCAGATCGTAGATGAGCAAGAAGTCGTTCGCAGGAAGTCCTTCATTCGAGCAGAGGGGCTTCTCACTGTTGCGGAGCGGTTCCATCAGTTGGACGTGACCAACCTCGAGCCCGCGTCCATTAGCTGCGCGGTTACGAACAACACGGATAGGACTCAAGAGTTGAGCGCATTTTTTGAACTCCCAGAGGGATGGCTCGCGCCGGCCGGCGCAACCCGGAAGCTCGAACTGAAGGCGAGAGAAACCACAGAGCTGTCTTTTTCCTGCAAGCTGCCAGACAAGAAGGCCAGCCTCGGTGAATTGCAGGCTCGGCTCCGGATTCAGGCAGGCACAAAGACTCTCTATGAAAAAAGCATGGATGCGGTGGCCGCGAGAAGAATGCGCTGGCGAATCATGGGGCCTTTCTCGTACGACGTGACCAGCAGGAAGCGGCCCATCCCCGAGCAGGAAATCCTCTTCAACAAGACCTACCGGTCCGGCAAGCTTACCTGGCGTTCGTATCAATGTGACGAAGGCGCACCGGTCGACCTCTGCCGGCCTGCGCCGGGTATCAGTTCGGGGAGCGTACTGTTCTTTTACGGCGCGACGTATGTCCGAAGCGACCGTGCCAGGAACGTGAAGTTTTCCGTCACCGGCGATCCCGCAATCCTTTCCGGCCCCAAAGAAATCAAAGGCTGGTTGAATGGCCGGCAAGTGATTGGTGAAGAAATCGTTCTGCCTCCTGATACCGCGGGTCAGATTACGGATCTTGAAGCGGATGAAACCCAAGACGACGAAGACCTGCTGCTCAAAGAGACCGAAAGCAAAGCGCCGAAACCCAATGAACTGGAAAAAGGATGGAACTTGCTCCTGATTCGCGTCTGCTGGTTAAACAACTGGCATTTCAAAGGCCACTGGACTCAATCAAAACCGAAATGGCCCTTCCGGATTCTCATTAAAGATGACGAAGGGAAACCTGTCAGGAACGTCAGTTTTGATTCGGAGAAGTGGGGCCGATAAACCGAATCACTACTTCTGGCCGACGGGCGGATTACCCGGCATCACAAGAAACACATCCAGGTCCGGGGCAATGGGGTGGCGTTTGAGTGGAAGAGAAACCGGCATGCCGTCAAACGAGGATTCAAAGACCGGCTTCGCCAGCCCGTGAGCCTCCAAATCCAGGACGTGATAGACGGCGAACTGCTGGCCCTTTTTCAGGAAAGAAGACAACTCGACCTGGGCCTCGGAATTGCCATCCCAGTTGAGGACGGAAACGTGGGCCCGGCCCGGATCATAAAAGTTAGGGCGGACAATAATCTCGGTACCTGTCGGGCGGCCACCCTTTCCGGCGTTGGCTTTTCCCTTTGAGTCATAGCCTGAGAGTCTCTTCCAATCCTCGAAATCGCATGCGGCCCCACTGAAATTGAAAGGCTTGCCCTTCGCCGGCAGGAAATAGGTGTTCCGATCCCAGAGATAGGCGTCCCTGTGCTCGGAAGGGTCTCGCGGTTTGGCGTTCACCAGGGCATGGCGGCCCCAGAAGATATTTTCCAGGCACTCGACGGACTGCCATCTGCCGATCGCCATGGCCTGCGAACTTCCGAAGAACCGGTTACCCCGCAGCACCAGCTCGGTGTCGTAACCCCAGCTATGGAAACGCACGCCCCGGACGAAACTCAAGGGGTGATAGCTGATGTTGTTGAAGAAGTACATCCGGTGGGCCGGTCTCCAGGTCTGGATGAGCCAGTTGTCGGTCACCTGACCTTTCTTCTTCATTCCGGCTGAGAAAGAAACGTTTCCTTCGATGTAGTAGTTGAAAACTTCCCCGCCCTGGGTGTAGGCGTGGAAGTTCCAGCCATACCCGTGAAAAACGATGTTATCGATGATGCGTTTCATGCCGTGGTCATTCTGGGTGTAGAAGCCATGGCCGTGTCCTCGCCCGCCGCCCTGGCTCCAGCCAAAATCATGGATGATGCAACCGTAGATCTCGCTGTCAGGGCTGGAGCTCCAGAAAGCGAAGCCCTGCGCGCCACGATGCACATGGAGGTTGATAAAACGTACTCCGGGAGCCATCGAGGTGACGGATGGTTTGGCGCGCCCGGAATTGGCGCGGCCGTCCGGCTCGGTAATCTCGAAGCCCCAGAACCAGGTGTGCTTGCCCCGAACCATCAGTCCCCCATTCAATACCGCCCTCTCACCGGGAACCTGCCGGACGATGATGGGTTGGCCGGCCGTGCCTTCCAGGGCCGAAATGAACTCGTAATCCAGATAAGGGCGAAGTTCATCGGGAGGATTGAGGATTCTTGCATCCGACTTATTCTGAAGCGGCTTCTCTTCGTCCTTCGGTTCGGCGAGTTCCTTTTGGATTTCTTCTTCTGTGGGCTCGACATCCAGGCCCAGGTTATCCACCTTGGGAAGTTCCCTGGCCGTTGCGGTGTTTCGTGCCAGGTCAATTCTCTCTTTGGCCTGGGTGGTCATCCACGCCGGCGCTTCATATACGCCGCCAGTGAGCCAGACCGTATCTCCGGGCCTGGCGATCTCCCTGCCTCTGGGCGGCTGAAGGACCGTCTGGAGGTCCAGGGGATCTGCCCGGGTACCCTGGCTGCCAGGCTTTCCACGGGGCGCCACGAAAAGGTCCCGCCCCTTGCGGCTTTTCAGCAGCTTTTTAGTTTCCCTTTTCCAGCGCTCTATGACTTGCCTCATCGTCTCGAGCCGTGGCATTCCAGATTCGATGCCTGAGAGCAAAAGTCCCTGGAATCCGCTGAAAGTATCAACGGCCGCCGCGGGTTCTGAATCCGCTTTCTTCGGAAGAATCTCGATTCGGATCGGTACCCTGGCAGCTTGGTGGCTCGGCCTGAGAAAAGCCCGGACATAAATGTGGTACCGCTCTTCTTTCCAGGGAAGGAGGGCCCCCAAATCAATACGAGCGGAAGCTTCACCAGGTTGCAGCAGGTCCGGGACATTGGAGGCCTCGACCGATCTCCATCCGCCCTTTTCGCCCGTGGGAACAGGGAGGTATCCCTTTCTCATCTCGGCCCGGTGATATTTGAAATCCAGAACCTCTTGATCATGGATCAGTGGTTTCCCATCCCGGAACGGGACAGTCTTCTTGAGGACCCCGACCACATAATCTCTTGTTTCGGTGATTGCGCCCTTTTCGTTCCAGAAAGTGAAAGTTCCCTGGGCGTAGTTCTTCTGAAACTGGCCTTCCAGTTTCTTCTGCCCATTGGGATGCCATACGGTGTGCCGGCCATGCCCTTCTCCATCCCGGTAGAAGGTTTCGGATTTCATCTTCCCATCGTCATAACGCGCCACCTGTCGGGTCTCCTTTTCTTTCTCGGCAAACTCTTCGATTTGGACCTCCAAATCGTCTCCGTCTCCACCTCCGTCCTGAAGGTTAAGATCGACGGCAACCTTGGGAAGAGGAGGGGGCGCCTGATATTTGGGCGGCTCGGTGGAGGGGGCAAGCTGTTCCCGAAAATCCCATGGACTGGAGGAACCGGACGCGGGGGAGAAGACTTTCGAAAGATGCCCCAGAACATGAATGATGTGAAAGTTACGGCGCACCTGTTCCGGACGGGTCACACCCAGGCGAAAGACCACCGGACCTGCCTCCTTGTCCAGGCAGGTGATTTGCATGAAAGGCCCGGCCTCTGTGTGTTTTTTGGGTTGAGTGTCTATTGCCTCCCCAACACTCACACCGCCGCGCAAAGAGAAGAACAGGATGGCGAATGAAATAACCATCATTGTTTCCTTCGAGGTAGAGAGAGATGACAAAGTCATGTTAATCTCAACTTCTCAGAAGAAGGAAAGATGAAGATTAAAGGCAGAACCAAAATAGAAGTAAAGACTCCCTTTGATACTTCCGGGCGTTGCGTGTGTATTTCTGTATTTCCAACGGTTGCCAGGGCAGTAAAAGGGATTCTGTTCTGAACGTTTCAGTTCATCTGCTGTACTGCTCTGCCATCCGATTTCATGGTCGCGGCCGAAGGTAGCGGCAGGAAGAGTCCATGCGCGTTGCGCAGAAAACTCTTTGACGAAGTCTCTTTCCCCCTCGACGGTGATGCTGAAAATGAAACCGTCCATTAAATCCATGAAGCCAATGAAAGGAAGATCATATGAGCCTGAGCCATGACGAAGGTTGGAGCATCCCATTTGACCGGCCGTTCTATCCGGCTCTGCCGGCCAACTACCGCAACGTGCGATTTCAATACGTGTTCTTCAGGACGGAGCCCTCGGCGGGGGAGCATCTTCTGCCCGATCCGCTTGAACCGAGTGATGATGGCCTGTGCTTCGCCTGTGGGCTGGTGGTTCCGTTTTGCAGCAGCTACGGTTCGTTCCAGGAAGCCTACGTCCAACAGAGCTGTTCTTTTCGCGGGCAAGACGGTTGGTACTGTTCCCACGTCCTTCATGATGGCCCAGCCGGAATCGCCGCCGGACGCGAGATTTATGGAACACCCAAAATCTTTGCCGAAATGGAAGTGAAGCAGGTCGACCGTGTGATGACCACCACCGGCCGGATGGGCGGCCTGCCCGTCATCACCGTCGCATCCACCGCGGAATCTCCGTGCTCTCCGGAGGAAATGCTCCGGCCTTCGCCGTCATGGCGGCTCAAGATTATCCCCCGGGCAGATGGTCCAGGTCCGGCCATCAAGCAACTCATCGATGGGTCCCCGGCTGCTCAAGACATCCAGGTCCACACATGCTTCAAGGGCACTGGGACGGTCAGATTTGACGCCAACCCGCTTTGCGATCTCTCCGCTCTGAAACCCATCGAATTCCTTGATGCATATTACCTGGAGATGAGTTTTTCTGAGGGATTTGCAGAAATTGCATACGACTATCTAACGACTCAATGAAGAGGAGAATACATCGATGAGAATCACTTTCGTTGAAAGCTTCCGCGTTGAAATCCCCATCACGGATGAACAGCGCCAGAAGGGATACTACAACTCATCAGGCGTTACTCGCGTATCCACTGATGAAGGCATCACCGGATATGGATTCAGCGAAGTGGACGCTGATGCCGTGAGTGAAATCCTTGTGGGGGGTGATCCGTTTCAGATAGAGCGTCACCTGCAGGCCGGACTCGACCAGTGGTATGGAGCGGAGAATGCCCTCTGGGACATTGTGGGCAAAGCCGCCGGATTGCCTTTGCACAGATTGCTCGGAGCCTGCCGCAACGTCATGCCACTCTATCTCACCTGCGTCTGGCCGGGCGCCGCAGACCAGACGGACGTCACTCCCGTCCAACAGGCGGAAGATGTCAAGCGCTATGCCGAACACGGGTACCGAGCGGTAAAGTTTCGTTCCTGGAGACCGGACCCAATGGAAGATGTCGACGCGGTTCGAGAGATCCGCGAGAGGGTTGGCGGTCGTGACAAGATGGAGGTGATGATCGACCGGACCGGCGACTCACCCGGTCACAACTGGGACTACGAGACTGCCCTGAAAGTTGCACGTGCCCTCGAGGAAGTGGATGCCACCTGGCTGGAAGAACCTTTCGTGCGCGGCGACGTTGAAATGCACGCCAGGCTGAGGGCGGAAACAGACATCGCCATCACCGGCGGGGAGCATCAGCCTCCGGAAGTCTATCACCGCTACCTGCAGGGCGAGGCATTCGACATCGTGCAGCCGCACTGTGCCAATGTCTTCTCGACCTTGAAGAAAATAGCAGGGATGGCGGACCTGTTTGGTGTCGAGTGTATCTTCCACGGCTCACACGGGATGAACCTGATTGGCTCGCTTCAGATCGGTGCCACCATCCCCAGTTGCCGGATGCAGGAGTTGGTGTTTACCACGCCGCCCGTGCTGCCCGAAGACGCGTGGTCTCCTTTGAACGCACTGGTCAAGTCCGAGAAACTGTTGAACGTGAAAGACGGCTCCGTTGAGATCCCGCAGGCGCCCGGTCTTGGCATCGAGATAGATGAGGACGCTATCGATCGATTTCGAGTCTGATTCACAAAAACCAGCGAGATCCCGCCCCATCGAAATTATTTGGGTGGGGCGAATGATTGCACCGCTGTAACCGCCCTGCGGGTGACGACAACTATCAACGTTTTCGCACGAATTTCTGAAGGACGTGACACTTCTCAGGGCTGGAGCCTGGTGTGACTTCGCCGACGTATAAGTCGCCGCTGGAATCGGAACAGATGCCATGTGGGCCGTAAAAGTCTCCCGGCGCATCGGGATGATCCCCGTTGCCCCATCGTGCCTGCAGCTCTCCCTCGGGGTTGAATACGCTCACTCGGCCGCCTGGCGGATCGGAACTCGGCGCAGTGTCGCCTGGGAACAATCCGGCTTTATAGCCCAGCTCGGCAGTAAAGACGTTTTCCCGATCGTCAATGTAGACCTGGCAGGGACGCGCCACGTCTTTCCACTCGGTCAGCAGTTCGCCATTGGAGGTGAAAATCTGGACGCGGCTGTTCTCGCGGTCCGCCACATAAACTCTGTCTTGACCGTCAATCGCAATGCCATGAGGAACATTGAATTGTCCGGGGCCTGACCCCGGCTCTCCCCACGACAGGAGCAGATCACCTTCCGGTGAAAACTTGTGAACTCGCGCGTTGCCGTACCCGTCCGACACATAGATCGACCCATCCGAGGCCAGTGCGGCACTTGTCGGGTAATTGAATGGCGGCGCGGCCCGTTGGATGGTCCGGTAGTCCAGGCCTTCGGCACCTGTATCGGACAGCGCCCCGCTGGTGCCCAGCTTCATCAACAGCTCTCCCTCTGGCGAGCATTTCTTGACGGTGTGATCGAAATCGTCTGAACAGTAAAGAGAGTCGTCCGGCCCGATGATGAGCCCGTGGGGCCGCACAAACATCCCCTCTCCCCACGAAGACAGGAATTCGCCGTCGGGTCCGAAGACGATCATCGGATGCTCGCTTCGATTGAAAACGTAGACCCGGTCCCGGGAATCAACGGCCACTCCGGGACATTGTCCAAGGCTCCAACCGTCCGGCAATTGCTCCCACCCGACGAGGGCCTCATAAGTGAACTGGCCTTGCCCTGTTTGCATCAGATACTCCTTTCGTATGAATTCAGCTTCGGCGCCGGCAGTGCCGACCTGAAACCGGTTACTCAGTGACTGCGAAAACGGTCGCCCTCAAAACGCGGTTGAGAACCAAGCCATGCTCCGGGCTCCTTTACGGAGCCATTTTCATTATTTCCCATACTCCCTTGCCGTCTCGACCATCGTGAACAGATTTTCTAAAGGCGTCTCGCGACCGCACTGGTCGCCTGTGGAAAGGATGAAGCCTCCTCCTTCGGCGGCATCGTCGATAGCCTTTTTTGAGGCGTCACGCACGTCGTCCGGCGTGCCTCGCAGCATGACAGTTGTCGTATGAAGATTGCCCATAAGCGAGATTCTGTCGCCGAAGTCACTCTTGACGCGTGCCAGATCGCAATCGCCCATGGGGGGATGTTCCAGGGGGTTGATGCTGTCGAGGTCTGTCTCCTCTGCGGCGATCTTGACGAGATCGTATTCCGGCCCACAGCAGTGAATCTGGCTTGGGGTGCCGGCCGCCTTGCAGAGGGCGGTGATCTCTTTGAGCGTGGGAAGGCAGAGCTCACGAAAGATCGGCTCCGGGTTGCCGATCATGTGGCCGGATATCCCGACCAGGATCAGGTCGGGACGAAGCCCGAGACACCCCTTCAAGCGCGTTATCGTCTGCTCTCTCTGTCGCTCGCAGCGCTCGATGACTTCGGAGTGGTTGTCGTAGTACTCGTATATCGTTTCAGGGATCCAAACCGCGAGTCCCGGAAGGCCAACGGACAGGGCCACAACACCATCATCGCCCATCATGCGATTGGCTTCGTGATATGCCTCGAGTCCGGAGAAGTGGGTACGACGCTGCACGTCTTCCCACTCCGCGGGTGGGCCGACGGGCAGGCCCACCTTGGCGGGCGGCACTCCATAGGTTGGTGAATCAGCGATGTAGTAGACCGTGCAGTTATCTGACCATTTCCGCCTACCATCAATCTCAGCGTGGCGGCGCGTGTAGATGCGTTCGTCAGTTCTGGCAACGATCGCCTCCTGCCAGACTGGGTGCCCCTCGCGTGCCTCACGTTCGTATTCGAGCTCCAGCGGCACGGAGTAGAGCCAGCCATCAAGACCGAAGTGCTTGGCCGCGTTGATGTATGCCTGCCACCAGGGAGGATCGTCGTACAGGTAGATGTCCCAGAACGGTTTCCCTGTGAGCTTGCAAGGCACCATGTTGGAGATGTCCGGGGCCACCGGCACGGAGTCTGGTTGCCCGTTCATCATCGCGGTTAACATGCGTTCTTTTGATGTCATTGTTTCCCTCCGGCACAGTTGACATTTTCAGCTCAACGAAACTCGGGCTCAGATGTGCTCTCGTCGTCAGTTGCATCCTATTGGATTCCGACGTGGCAGGGAATCCCATCTCGAGCGGGAGTGATGGGTGTCTGCGACCGAAAGGCCAGACCAATCTTCTTTCGAATCCGTGGAGGCCTCGGGCTGCGGCTCTGCCGCTTGGGGCATAGTTGGCATTACTCGATGCGCAGTCTCGCAAAGCGGATGTGTGTGATGCATGCCTGGGTGCACCACCAACTGGCAAGTAACGAACCGCCGGGCATCCGAGCAAGATTGGGCTTTCCAAAGGCGATATTGTCGTGGCTGGCGGGATAATCCGGCACGCGCTCGCAGCCGAGATATTCTTGCCCAACCGCGTCCCAGAGCATGACCTCGCTCTTCCGATCCCAGGTCTTCCCCTCATCGTGCGACAGAAGAGCCAGGATGCCTGGCTTCATGCCCTCACGCCGGGTGTAGGCCGCGGCCAGCCGCCCGTCGCCAAGGTCGGCCACCCAACTGGTCTGTCCCGCGATGCCGGTAGGCTGCGGCTCTGACCAGCGTGTTGCCGTCTCATCGGAAACCGTAAAGTGGAGGTCGAAATCCTGCTGACCGCCGATCTGTTGGGTCCACTGGAGCGCACAGACGCGTCCATCAAGCATCCGCGTGTATCGCGAGTGGGAGAACATTCGCTCCCGGTTGTCCGCGCTGGGGAAATCAAGACGTTCTCCCCAGCTCCTGCCTCGGTCGTCCGAGAAGAGCGCGTAGCCTTGTATATGGAGAGGGCGGGGGTCGTCCCAATCCTTCCATTGCTCGCAAGCCAGAAACCAGCGGCCGCTCTCAAGCTCGGTTATCTGGGACGGCGTGTCGGTGGTAGCTTGCTGCTGGAGTTCCATCACTTCGGGCGGGGACCAGGTTTGACCACCGTCGTCGGATCGGAACAACAGATGCTCGGCGCGAATCATGCCGCCAGTTTTCGGATTCGCGACCAGCCGGTCGGGATTATGCGCGTCGTTGCGATAGGCGATAAGCACGAGCGAACCATCGCGCAATTTGGCACCGTGCGGCGCGGTGTAGTTGTAGGGCTGATCGTCGCGTGCGGGTTCCCAAACCAGCCCGTCCTGTTTCCAGGTGAGGCCACCATCAGTCGAGCGGAGTTTGGCCAGCACACCATCGGCGGAGTAGAAGGCCTGACCGCAGCGGTAAAAGCAAATCAGCTCAGTCTCGCTGAGCGGAACCACATTAGCCAGAAAAGCACACTCAGCTTTATAGCCCGGACGGGGGTTGCAGTACAGAACCCCCTCTTTCTCTATCACCAGCCGTTTCATTCAGCCTCCTTCCGGCAAGAATGGCAGCAATGTATGACGCCAACGATTCAGTTTCCAACTCCACGTACGAATTCCTCAGAATGACGGAGAACTTTGCGACGCAACGCGAATGGATGGTTTGCGATTCTTTCCTGGAACCTCGACGGGGCTTTATCTGGTCGTTGAAATCTGAAGCCTGATATCCCGTATCCTGCCGGAGTCTGGTATATTCCGATCGGTGTCCCTGACCGCTGCGGGAGTTTACAGCGTGACAATTGCCTTACGTCTGACTCATTGCGCGCTTCTTATCGCCTCTCTGTGTGTTTGCTCACGGGCTGCGTCAGCCGAAATGCCGCTCGATGAAGACGAACTGCAGAAGCTGGTCGATGAATTCGATGCCCTTGGGCTCGACGTGGAAGACGAGGATGACGCAGAGGCGCTACCCGGGGAGCTTGACCTGCCCATACCGGAAGGTGATGGAGACGATGAACCGGCGAGTAATCGTCTGCTTGCACCTCCCGGCGCGGAAACTGCGGCACGCCAGACAGAGATCGTCGAGACTATGGTCGTCATCCCTGGTCGCGAGCGGAATGGCTGGCTTCTGAAGCTTCTCGGATCGGAGTCAAATATTGCTCCGCATGTGAAGGATCGGATCGTGTCCGAGCTTTCGGTTTCCGCGGATGAATCAGCACTTCCCGCGCTGGGCAAAATGCTGAAGAGCTCCCATGGGCCGGTCGCTTTCTCGGCAGCACGAGTCATCGGTCATGTGGGTGGAACGGAAGCGGTGAAACTGCTCAGACCAGCTCTGATGGACAAGAGGCGTATGGTCCGAGCAGGCGTGATTGAAGGGCTGGGATATTCCGAATCCGAAGCGGCAGCGCCGCTGATAGATCGTTTTCTGCACAGCGCGAGCACTGCGGAACGCGAAGCGGCACGCAACGCCAGGCGAGAGTTGCAGTGGCGGAGTGGGAAGCCGATGGACACTCCGGCGGGCCCGGCAAAGAGCTATACAGTCGGCAGCCCAAACGGATACACAATTGTCACAGGATCGCATGTCAAGACTCTTAAAGAGTTGCCAGGTCCTGCAAGCCAGCGCGCAATGCTCACCATTGGGAATTTCGCGTCGCAGTTGGAACGCGAATTTGCGGAGAAGGCAAATCAGCAGGCATTGAAGGCATTGCTGTCGCGTGGAGGCATCATCTGGATCGCGACCGACCAATTTGGAGCAGGATTGCGTAGTTTCCTCAAATTCGCCGGGGTCAAAGTTCCCGCGAATGAGACTACCGATATGGGTCCCCCGGAGGTCTTCGTGTCGCCGGGCGATCCCTGGAACGCGATCATGTGGCCGCGTAACCTGATGCATGAATCGACCCTCAAACTTCATGCGTCAGGCTTCTGGGCCAAGTGGGATAAAGTGCGACAGGTGGCGCCATTCAGATGCCCTTCGAATCCGAATCGTGCCGCGCTGATTGTCCAGACCGGCGTCTTCGACAAAGGCACAGTCGTGTTCAGCAGGATCAGGCAGGTAATTGCCAATCCAAACGGGGTCGATCTTCAGTGGTATTTCCTGGACGCGATGGCCGCGGTCGTGAATCCGCATGCATTGGCGGTGCCCACAGGGCGAGGGTAAATGCTGACTTCGTCAGCCCGCATGTCCCTTGGGCCAGGCCGCTGGCAGGCCAGAAACTGAAAGTGCTGTTCTCTCCTCAGGCTTCGTGCTCGAGGGAGGCCATTGAGATCGCGCAGCGTGTGGATTGTGACTATCGAGTGGTGCCTTACCTGGAGCGCTCCAATCCCTTCCATCCCAAGTTTCGCGACTCAGGGGTTCTCGATCCCCTGGCGATCATCTGGCTTCAGAACGAGCTGGGCAA
>Ga0187827_10007782_pt1 | contig 11781 bp, 9 predicted proteins | sample ETNtaG_39_FD_167969 | JGI IMG/M metagenome (GOLD analysis project Ga0187827, IMG submission 167969) | Marine microbial and viral communities from oxygen minimum zone, Eastern Pacific Ocean - ETNP2014_SV_150_PacBio MetaG (Illumina Assembly) | ecosystem: Environmental > Aquatic > Marine > Hypoxic... | reverse complement strand
CAAAAGGTGTCGGAGGTACAAGTGATTCAAGCATGCTAAGTACCTCCTTGGCTTGAAGCCCGTCAGGTTTATGAAGCAAGATTTTAAACACTCCCCGAACTAATTCTCCGGACCTTTTTCTAGTTATCTCTGCCATTTGTAAGTTCTTTGATAAAGTAAAGACCTGTCTAATATCTAATCAGGATAGAATTTAGTTTGTAGATCTACTCTCTTTGAAAAAGGGCATATCACCAAGTTTTTTTTGAGTTATCAAAATAAATGTAGTTCTGATGCATAAAATTATCGCTTATTTGATTCTAATTTAGTTATTATTGTACTCAAAAAGCGTGGATTAGGTGATGGTTTTGTAGTAGTTTTTCCCTTGCTTGTAGTAGTACAGGTCAAACAATCTTCCATTGTCATATGCATCTTATTCCAAGGCGAGAGGGGGATGTTGAAAATCCGCGGGGCGGAATCCACAATATCATTCCTGGAAAAGGGGATTATTAAAAATGCAATCATGGTCGCCCATCATACGGCAGAAAAGCCGATTGAAAAGCCGAGGGCTTTTATGGGAAGCTTGATTTCAACGAGGTCCTGATTCCCTACCCGTGGAATGCCAACTGGATCCCTCCTAAAATCAAGGAAATGATCGACGTCCTCAACTCTGAGAAAGTTCCTGAGACCAACCCCAATGGTAAAAACTGTGCCTATGCCAGGCAAAGGGCGCTGTTTGAGTCAAAGGGGGAAAATGATGTATGGCGTGCAAATCAATAAACTATATTAGATAATATACTTAGAGTCTAAGAAGCTTCATAAATTTTATCAGAATTCTGTGATTTTTGGATCTAATGAAAAGGTTTTTTCAGGCTGCATTTGATTTTTATAAAGATATGATATTATTAAGATTATTTGAATTTCAGTTCAACGGATAATTGAAGTTCAAAGTTTTCTGAAGATTCAATTGGGGCTGATTTCAGCGTTATAAAATTTTTATCTATCACAATTCATTTGATTTCGAATAGAAGAATATGCGATAAAAAACTTTGAAACCTGATTAACCAAATATTGATTGGAGAAACTATGAGCAAGCATTTAAAAAAAATATTCCTAGTATCGATCTGCATTTGTCTTTCTTCCGCATTATTCGCTGCAAAAAGCCCTGTTGCCTTGATAATAGCTCAAGGTGGTCTTGGAGATGCTTCTTGGAACGATACTGCTCACACCGGATTTAAATCCGGTCTAAATACTACAGGTCTAAAAGGAAAAGCGATTGAATCAAATGATGTTGTAGCTCAAGGAGAGGAATTGATGAGAAGGGCAGCAGACAGCGGATTTGGCCTTATCATTTCTCTTGAGTACTCACACGGCGAGTCCATGGAGAAACTTGCTCCAAGTTATAATGATTCGAAGTTTGTAATCCTTAACCAGGTAAGAAAAGGGAATAATGTTGTTTCAATTCTTTTCAGTGAGCATGAAGGTTCTTATCTCGCAGGTGCTTTAGCAGCACAAGTGACAACTGACACATCAATTTCAGGAATTAATTCAGATGCTGTGATTGGAGTTATAGGCGGATTCAAATCTCCTGGTATTGATAAATTTCTTGCGGGTTATGCTGAAGGAGCCAAAGCAATCAACCCGAATATAAAAGTCCTTATGGCTTATTCAAATTCATTTGGTGATCCTGCTAAGGGGGAACAAATGGCTCAGGCTATGTTCGAACAAGGAGCCGATATCGTTTATCAGGTTGCAGGAGGAACGGGTATAGGAATTATCGAAGCAGCAAAAAAAGCAGGAAAATATGCTATTGGTGTTGATACGGATCAAGACGGAATGGCTCCTGGACATGTTTTGACAAGTATGATGAAGCGTGTTGATGTGGCCGTTAATGACGTGATTAAACAACATTCTGATGGATCGCTCCGAGGTGGAAAAACCTTAAATTACGGTCTTGTTGAAAATGGAGTAGCCCTTTCAGAAATGAAACATACTCGAAACAAAATTCCTTCAAAATATATTCAACGCGTTGAAAAGATGAAGAGAGATATTATCTCTGGAAAAATAAAGGTTTGGGATGTGACACAGCAAGGATATCCCTCTTATATGAATTAGTAATTGAATCAAATTGGAGAATTCATCGGATCTCCATAGTCCCAACACCTCAGTCATAACAAGATTGGGGTGTTCCTCCCTTTTTAAGTCATACGGAAATGTAAAAGCTTGTGATGGAGTGGATGTATCCATCACCCTCCAGACCATTCATGCCATAGTAGGACAAAACGGGGCAGGCAAGAGTACTTTGATGAAGATATTTCAGGGTCTGGAACAACCCGATGCTGGAAAAATCATAATCAATGATCAACCTTGCTCTTTACAGACTCCCTCTGTCGCAATGAAACATGGCATCGGCATGGTTCACCAGGAATTCATGCTTATTCCTGAATTTTCACTTCTTGAGAACTTGATATTAGGAAATGAACCAATTGCAACAAAAGCCCTCGGGTTAGGAGTAGTCAATTTTGAAAATGCATTAGAACAGGCTCACAAACTTTCAGATTTTCTAGACATCAAACTAGATTGGGAAACTCCAACCATAAAAGCACCCGTTCATATCCGGCAGATTCTCGAAATTCTTAAATTACTTTACAAAGACGTCGATGTTCTGATTTTAGATGAACCAACTGCTGTACTTGCTCCATCACAAGTAGATGATTTATTTAAGCTTTTAAGAAAAATAAATGATGATGGAAAAACAATTGTTTTTATAAGTCACAAACTGCATGAAGTTGTTGAATTAGCACATAAAATAACCGTCCTCAGAAAAGGTAAGGTTGTTTCAGAATCTCTAAAAGATGAACTTGAGGTTCATGAATTAGCAACAAGGATTATTGGTGAGGAAATAGAGCCCGTAAAAAAAACTTCCACAAACATTGAAATCAAGACCGAGTTTCCAAGATTAAAGGTTTCTCAATTATCAGCAAGAAGTGATAAAGGGACAGAAGCATTAGAAGGAATTGATTTTGAAGTCTCTCCTGGTGAAGTCCTTGGGGTTGCTGCTGTTGCAGGTAATGGGCAGGAAGAATTAATTGAATGCCTCGCTGGTCTCAGAAAAATAACTGCGGGTTCTATCAAGCTAGACGGAAAAGAAATTTCTGAGTTTTCGGTATCTGAAAGAAGGAATATCGGAATAGGGTATATTAGCCCCGATAGAGCTCATGAAGGACTGTGTTTAGAAACATCTCTAAAAGAAAATATTTTAGCTGGTCAACATAAAATCCATCGGCTAGCTCCATTGGGATTGATTAATAAAAAAAATGCAAACGAGCTCGTTGAAAAAAAACTCCATGAATTTGAAATTGTTCATGATTCGATGAATCAAAATGCAAGAAGCCTGTCTGGTGGCAATCAACAAAAATTAGTCGTTTCAAGAGAATTAAGTGCTCAACCTAAAATGATGATTATCTCTCAACCTACGAGGGGAGTAGACATATCTGGAAGAAATTTTATTCATCAAAAGATTCTAGATTATTCCAATAATGGAGGGGCAGTGATTCTGGCTTCTGAAGAATTGGATGAATTATTGTTTTTATCAACAAAGATAGCTGTTGTTTTTAGAGGCATTGTGATGGCTATTAGAGATCCTTCAGCAATCGATATTGGACAAATTGGGCAAATGATGCTCGGTGTTAAATCTTCGTCCATTGCTTAATTGATTCAACTAAGGATTGAATGAACCGTTCTAAGTCTATTTTTCAGGACTTTCTCCCAATCATAATAAGTTTTGGTGTTGGAGCTGTTGTACTTATTTTTGTGGGAGAAAGCCCTCTCGAAATATATTCACTCATGTTGAGTGAGGGATTTGGATCAACAAGACGAATTGCAGCCACTTTATCATCAGCCACACCACTTATCTTTACAGCCGTAGCAACAGCAGTAAGTTTCAGAAGCGGAGTATTTAATATCGGGATCGAAGGCGCATTTATCCTAGGAGGACTGGCAGGAGCATTTGTCGGCTTCTCAATGGAGATGAGTCATATCTTCATTCATATTTTCTTTTGCCTTTTAGCTGGAATTTTAGTGGGTGGCGTGTGGCTTTACCTGCCTGCATGGTTGAGAGCCAATTGGAAAGTAGATGAAGTAGTCACAACATTGATGTTGAATTTTATTGCAGTCGCTATTGCAACAGGACTTGTAAATGGACCCTTATTGGCAAAAGGGGCAGGAAACAATATGACTCCGATGATCCATGAATCTGCAGAGTTGTTGAAACTACTCCCACCATCAACACTTCATGCAGGATTTTTGATCGGATTATTCATTTTAATTCTTTATGGGTTTTTTTGCTCCAATTCCTTGTTTGGATTTGAAAACAAGATGGTTGGTTTAAATGAGTTCTTCTCAAAAACCGTTGGCATCAACACCAAAAAAATCATCATTTCTTCAATGCTTCTCTCAGGAGCAATCGGCGGACTTGGTGGAAGTTGTCATGCTTTAGGAGTTCTTCATCGGTATGTCGAGGGATTTTCCCCAGGTTATGGATGGACTGGAATGGCTATAGCTTTAATCAGTAAAAACTCTGCCATAGGAATTTTGATTGGATCGATCCTTTTTGGAGCATTAGCGTCTGCAGGAACAACCATTCAATTATTTTCCGACATTCCCTTGGATTTAATAGATGTTTTACAAGGAACGGTGATGCTTTTGGCAACAATAACAGTATTTAAATTTAAAAAAGATAATGCAGATCGTTGAATATATCCTTGCATCAGGAGTTTTGTTAACAACCCCAATTCTGCTTGCTGCTATGGGGGGGCTTTTCAATCGCCTTGGAGGTATCGTCAACATTGGTCTAGAAGGGAAAATGCTTTTAGGAGCCATCGTGGCTTTGCTCGTTTCGGCCAATACAAATAGTTGGTTATTAGGAATTTTAGCTGCTGCCTTTGCATCCTCTCTAGCAGGACTTCTTTTCTCCATACTCATTACCCGATTAAATGCAAACATGATCATTGTAGGTTTTGGATTAAACATCTTTATCGCTGGTTTGGTTGGTTTTTACCTCAAATGGTTTCATGGTTCTAGTGGAACCCTTAAGTTAGAAAACACAGTCCTCTTACCAAAAATATCGATTCCTTTTATTAATGACCTTCCTATACTAGGTACTCTTTTTTCGAATAAAGATCCTCTAACCTGGATCAGTTGGCTGATAGCATTATCAATGCCTTGGATTATTTTTAAAACACGTCTAGGCATGAGGGTCAGGTGTGCAGGCTCAGATGAACATGTCGCTCGGGCAATAGGTCTGAATGTAAAAACCTTAATGGATTTCAGTTCATCTGTAGCAGGTTTTTTTGCTGGACTAGCAGGCGCTCATCTTTCTATTGGAATGTTAGGTTTGTTCAGCATGGGGCTTATTTCTGGAAGAGGCTTCATTGCGTTAGCCGCATTCTATTTTGGAAGGAATATGCCAATAAGAACGTCTTTGGTTTGTTTAGTGTTTGGAATCCTTGATTCAATGCAAATCAGGCTTCAAGGCCTTGGCCTTCCAAGTGAACCGGTTCAAGCGATCCCATGGATCACTGTCATAGGAATACTTTCATTTATGGGTTGGAGGGAGCACCGCAACTCTCAAGAATTAGGATGAAATAATGGATACCTCCGCTTTGTTGATGATCGACATGCAGAAAGGATTTTTAGATCCCAACGGGACAATGTTTTGGGAAGAAACCAAATCATTCATCCAAAACTGTATGAAGGTCCTTGAAATAGCGCGTCAAAAAGAATTCTTGATCATTCACACACAAGATCAGCATAGAAAAGGGTTTAAGGATTTTGAAAATCATCATGTGCCTGAACATTGTCTAGAAGGATCCTTTGATGCTGAATATGCTGAAGGTTTTGGACCTCAATCAGAATCCGGGACTTTGGAGTTAGGATTAATAAAAAGGAGATACAGTGCTTTTTTTGCCACGGACCTCAATATGATTCTTAGAGAGCATGATGTGAAAATTCTTTATGTGGCAGGAGTGAAAACAAATGTATGTGTTCGTGCATCAATTCAAGATGCCTACAGTCTTGGTTTTTATGTGAGATTGATTAAAGAAGCGACGTCATCAAATCGACCCCATCTCGCGACCGCTTCTTTAGAAGATATTGAAAGATATATGGGCAAAGTGATTAACATTGATGAGTTTCCAAATTGAAAGAGCTCTCAATCGCCATCCAAGGTTATTCCAGTTTAGATTATTGCGTTAACCTGTCTGGACGAATTAAATCCAACTCAACAACACTTATCAGTAATAGGTTGGTCCATCAATGGCCTAGACTAGGCGGCAGCCCGATATGGGTGGCAAAGGGTTTGAAACATCCCTCTCTAAAAATACAAATTCTAAGCTGGATAGGTGAAGATTCTGAAAGTGATCGATATCTGAATTTGATCAAACAGGAAGGGGTTCATCTAAAGGGAATAGAAAGAATACCTCAAATGCGGATGCCTGTTTCTATGATGATCTATGAAATAGACGGAAGTTCCACTTGTCTCTATGATTCAGGAGGGGTCGATTACCCCTCATTATCAAATTCTCAGTTTAAACAACTAAGAAATAGTGAGTGGCTTTGTCTTACAGTAGGACCTTGGGAAAACACAAAAAAGAGTTTTCAATCAATAAGAGACGAAACCAAGGTGGCTCTTGTTTTCAAAGGAGATGAAAAAGCATTTCCAAAAAATAAGATTGGAGAAATGATTGAACGATGCTCCTTGATTTTTTGTAATGCTTCTGAACAAGAACACCTTGGGATACCCAAAAAACAACAAATTAGAAAAGATCAAATTGTGGTCGTAACCCAGGCAGGACTTGGAGCAAAGATGTTTATGGGGGGTGAGGAACAATTTTACAACAACCAACCTTTGAAAATTAATGACAGTACCGGCGCGGGAGACTTTTTTGCTGGAACGTTATTGAAAGAATTTATTAAAGATGAAACCTCCCATGAAGAGAGTCTCTATTCAGCTTTCAAACAAACAACTAGTATGCTTGAAGCTAGGGAAATCAAAGGATAGATGGGACAAAAAGCATGGTATCTAGATTCAGAATCTTCTCAGGTAGGTAAAAGTGCAATTTTGATTGGTGATCCATCAAGAGTTGATCGTATAAGTAAACTGCTGACTTCTCCAAGACTCGTAACTGAAAAGCGAGGCCTAAGGACAATAACTGGGACATATTCTGGGAGTGAGCTTACAATCGCGGCATTTGGAATGGGTTCTCCTATAGCTTGTATCGTTATGGAAGAATTACGTCAATTGGGAATCAAGGTTTTTTTAAGGATTGGCACTACGATGGTTTTACCACCTTATGAAACAGGAGTATTTTATATCTCAAAAGACGCCATTCCGATGGAAGGTACATCAAAAAGTTATATTCCTGAAGGACTCATACCTAAAGCAGATGAGAAAATGGTAGAACAAATCAGTGCCGCAGCAGCAAATGATAATCTCTCGTTGAACAAGTGTAGGTTCGCTTCCTTTGATGCGTTCTACAGAGATATGTATCCCTTAACAAAAGATGGTTTTGAAAGGGTAGAAACGCTTCACAACCAATTATGTGAAAAGGGAGTTTCAGCAATTGATATGGAAACATCAGCTCTTATGTCAGCATCACATTTCCACAATCTTAAGTTCGCAAGTCTCTGTTTAGGGACTGTAGATTCAATAACCCGCAAGAAACTTCCTGTTGAAGAATTGGAAGTTCTAGAACAGAAACTTTTTCGAACAGCACTTGAGGGACTAAGACTTTTTTCAAAAATTTCTAATACAAATGGAGCAGCATCATGAGAAACATCGTTAAAGACTACTTTTCTCTGCTTGCTGAAAGGCTTCAAGTTGTCATTGATACCCAAGAGAACGCTATTCAGTCTGCAGCAGAAATATGTGCACAAAGCATTGCCAAAGAAAAATTAGTTTTTACCTTTGGGACGGGTCACGGAGCTTTCCCCGCAATGGAGATGTTCCCCAGGACAGGAACGGTAACCGGGTTTCGTCCTATCGTTGAAAGCACGATGATATCGTTTCATAGAGTTCTAGGAGATATGGGCGCAAGGCAATACCGCTTCATACATTCAAAAGAAGGATATGGAGAAGCCATTCTTTCTTCTCATCAAATTGATGAAGATGATTCGATGCTCATTTTTTCTCATTCTGGATTGAATGCTGTCACATTGGACATTGCAGTAGGGGCAAAGAAAAGAGGGTTGAAAGTAATTGGAGTTACATCAATTCCACATTCTTCAAGCACCCCTTCAAGACATTCATGTGGGAAAAGGCTTTATGAATTAGCTGATGTCGTTGTAGATACAGGGGTCCCTAAGAATGATGCAGGTTTATTTATTGAAAATTTAGAAGATCCTGTTGGAGCAACATCCACTTCAATTGCGGTTGCAGTGGGTCAAGCAATCAATGCCGCAACTTCAGCCAAACTTATTGAAATGGGTAAAAAGCCAATGATTATGGTTAGTCCAAATACCACAGAAAAAGAAAGAGCAAATAAAATTAACGACAGGAATTATCGAGAACTTTGGGAAAGACTTAGAAACCGTTCACATGATCAAATTCAGTAGGTGGGTATGGAAAGACTACTTTGGTATGGAGGAAATTGGCATCCTTCAATTGAAGGAGAAACTCATACTATTATTAACCCAGCAAACAAAGAGATCCTTGGCAAAACTCATCTTGCTGGTCCTAAAGATATTGAAAAAGCAATCGATGCAGCTTCTGAGGCTTTTGAATTGTGGAGCCGAACTAATGTTAAAATTAGAGAGAAGATTCTCAATACAGCTTCATTACTGATAGAAAATAGACTTGATGAAATTGCTCAAATTCTTACTGAAGAACAGGGAAAACCGATACCTGATTCCAAAAAGGAGATCCTCTTTGGAGCTGAAGTTATACGTTATTATGCTGAAGAGGCAAAGAGGATTCAGGGATCTTTAAGGTCATCGGCAAACCAAGAAATTCGAAACATTGTACAGTACCAACCCTATGGAATAGCAGCGGCTATTGTCCCTTGGAATTATCCAGTTGATCTTTATTGCTGGAAAGTAGGACCAGCTTTAGCAGCTGGTTGTCCAATGATTATCAAACCTCCACACGAAACTCCATTAGCTATTGCAAAAGTTGTTGAATGTTTCCATGAAGCAGGTTTACCTCCTGGTGTATTAAATGATCTCCCAGGAACAGGCCAGGTTGCTGGTGATTATTTGGCTAGGCATCCGGAAATCAAAATAATCTCAGCAACAGCATCAGTTTCTGCAGGCCAAAGCATTATGGTTGCTGCATCAAGCAACCTAAAACGCATGGCTTTGGAATTAGGGGGTCATAGTCCTTTCATTGTCATGCCTGATGTGGATATTGAGAAGACAGCTAAAGCTGCATTGAGAAGATCATTCTCAAATATGGGACAGATTTGCATCGCAGTGAATCGCATTCTCATTCACCAAAATATATATAAAGATTTTGTGGAATGCATATCAACACTTACTGATGAAATGATATTAGGACCCGGCAATCAAGAAGGCATTCTTTATGGTCCAGTATTAAACAACAATATTCTGGATAGAACAGAAATACATTTAAAAGACGCACTTCAAAAGGGTGCTATTCAAGTTGCTGGTGCTAAAAATATCGATAATGAATTGGCTGATGTTGGATTTTTTATAAGACCATCCCTTGTTGCAGATACATCTTTGGATGCACTGGTCATGAACGAAGAAACATATGGTCCTTTAAGCGGGATGAGTTCATTCGAAAATACTGAAGAAGTTATCAAAATGGCAAATTCTTTACCCTTTGGACTTGCTGCATACCTTTATTCGGATGATTTAGAATCTGCATGGCGTATTGCAGATCAATTAGAGTTTGGTGCCGTTGGCATCAATGTTAACGACACATCAGAACTTCAAGCTCCGTTTGGTGGATGGAAAATGAGTGGATTTGGAAGAGAACTAGGGGTGGAAGGGATTCATACCTACCTTGAACCCAAACATTTGAAAATTCGACTGAAAATGAAACATAAGTGATAAAAATTTATTTAAATTATTTGAATGTTTTTAAAATAATATTCTAAATTTTTTAACATTTCCAAAATGGATCCTATACTGCGATATTTCTGATTTATTTTTGAAAGTACTAAGATTCCACATTAATTTTTTTTTGAATCTCACAAGGCGACGAACCTCTGAATTAAAACCGGGGACTGATTCAACTTTTAATCCTAGAAACTGTTCTATTCCCCAGACCAGGAGATGGTTCCATCGGGATGGGCATCCTCCCGAGACAGTTCACCTGCGGCGAGGAAGCACTGCAAAAAAATCAGGAGGCCTGTGCCTGCAGGCCCCTGCCTGATCCTCTTCAAACTTCCAGAACACTTGGGATTTTTCATGAGTTTACGATTTTATTTGGGTTAGTCTTCCATTTCTTTATAGATTAAGGGCTTCAATTTTTTCGGCTATTTGCAACGGAAACCAAACGATGCATTTTGATTTCAGGTTGTGGAGATTTACCAGGGGGGTTCGTCCCAGGATCTTTTTTACGGTCCTTCTGGGCATTTTTTCAACCATTTTGGGAGTCGCACGACTGGCACTCCTCGGCTGGCTGATTGGTCTGATTTTTCAGGGTCAAAGCCTTTCAGGACTGGTGATTCCGATTGTTCTGACAGGAGGCTCGATCATCCTCCGAGGCCTCTTCGAGCATTGGAGAATCATGGTCGTCTCATAGCCCTGATGGGCATAAGTTCGAATCCTTCCTCCACCAGCTATATTTCCAACGGTTCAGAGAGAATCCCTAAATTATTATTTGAATTCTGCTAGATTTTTTGCGCGGTTTTTCCCCGGTCCCAATAGGTATTAGTTATTTCATGTTATATTCATCCATTGCTAGGTAATAAATGGGACGAAGTGGCAGTAATCTTCTTTGAGCCTCTGGTATCTGGTTGTAATGTTCTGTCCAAAGGTCGAATAGTCGTTTCAAATCGAGAAGCATTATGCGCCTTTTTTCCTGACGACGTGCCTCGTCCTCCGCATCGCGAGTAAAACCGCCCGTGCATACAAAGAGCCCCACGTCGGCATCTCCCAGTATCGCCATAAAACCTCGAACTGCATCCACTGATGCCCGATCTTGTCTGCGTTTTACTTGGGCCTTGATGCGTGGTCCTTTCACCCCAAGAGGGTCTTCATGTGCAACTATGTCGATACCTCTGTCGGGACCGGGGGGAGAAACCCAATCCACGTGGTACCCCATACCCCGCAAGAGGCCTGCAACCAATTCTTGAAAGTCATATGGATGCATCTCTCCAAGAAAAGTCTCAATCTCTGACCAGGCAGCTTCCTCGGCCTCCTCTAGCGTTGCTGCAAAAGTTTGTTTTGAAACATCATCCGATTCTTCGGTTTCATTTGAAGGTTGGTCGGCCTTCCACTTTCGGTAAAGCCGCCTAGTTTCTTTATAAAAGTTTTCGGGGTCTGTAAATTTCTCGAAAGCAGATTGACCCTCATTAGTCAGAGACCATAAACCTTTACTCTTGACTAACCATCCAGCCTTTACAGAGTGTATCGTTGAGAATCTTACGATCTTTTCATGCCGACGATCACTCGGACGATTGGGATAGGTGCTTTCCTCAAAAGGTGTCGGAGGTACAAGTGATTCAAGCATGCTAAGTACCTCCTTGGCTTGAAGCCCGTCAGGTTTATGAAGCAAGATTTTAAACACTCCCCGAACTAATTCTCCGGACCTTTTTCTAGTTAGTGCTTGGCAGAAAA
>Ga0187827_10007781_pt1 | contig 11783 bp, 10 predicted proteins | sample ETNtaG_39_FD_167969 | JGI IMG/M metagenome (GOLD analysis project Ga0187827, IMG submission 167969) | Marine microbial and viral communities from oxygen minimum zone, Eastern Pacific Ocean - ETNP2014_SV_150_PacBio MetaG (Illumina Assembly) | ecosystem: Environmental > Aquatic > Marine > Hypoxic... | reverse complement strand
CATGCGGGCGGCCACCGCGGCCGCGCTGCCGCCGGAGGAGCCGCCCGGAACGCGCTGCGGGTCCCACGGATTGCGGGTCGGGCCGAAACCGGAATTCTCGGTGGATGAGCCCATGGCGAATTCGTCCGTGTTCGTCTTCCCCAGAAAGACCGCGCCGGCCGCGCGCAAGCGCGCGCTAGCTGTGGCATCGTAGGCGGGCACGAAGTTTTCCAGTATGCGCGAGCCGGCTGTGGCGGCGAGTTCGGCCACGCAGAGTACATCTTTGATGGCGAGCGGGATTCCATTAAGTGGGGATGGTTGCTGGCTGACCTTGCCTCTGCGCCAGGCGGCCCAGGCACGATCTGCACGCCGGGCCTGCTGCATGGCTAGGTCTCCACTCACCGCCAGGAAAGCATGAAGGTCTGGTTCAGCGCTCTCGATTCGGCGCAGGCAGGCCTCGGTTAATTCGACGCTGGATACCTCGCTGGTGCGGAGCATATCCCCCGCGCGGCGCAGCGACTGCTCAATCAACTCCACGATGGAGATCCCCGGAGTGCGCCGGGCGAAAAGCGGATTTCAGCCTTCATCTAATATGGCCGGAACGCGAAAGCAGCCGGCCTCGGTTTCGGGGGCGTTGCGCAGCAGCTCTTCGCGCGGGAGCGACTCGCGCACCTCGTCGGCACGGAGCGCGCTGCGCAGCGGCGCCACACTGCGCGTGGGGGCAACGGCGGAGAGGTCGAGTTCGCTGATGCAATCCACGTAATCGAGCACCGCGGAAAGTTGCTCTCTGAACGTCTCGGTTTCGCGCGTGCTCAGTTTCAGCCGGGCGAGCTCAGCCATGTAGGTGACTTCTTCGGTGGTAAGCATGTGGGCTTTTCCTTCTCAGCCGCCACAGCGGGCGCGGATTATTCTACCACTATTCTCAGGGCGACTGCGGTTGCAGCCGACGCAGGTCGCTGGGGAAGCGCACGCGAATGCGGTACCTCGGGGATACGGACCGGGAGGTGGTGAACTCATCGCTGATGCCTGTGGCCGACTATGTCTCGCCACGGACGGCAACGGCCGCGGCGGGCAGCGCGAGGGCGGTTTGGCGGGCGGCAGCCGGCCCGAGAAACCGCGCCGCAAGAGCGAGTGCCAGCGAGATTAGTTCCGGGCGCATTCCGGTTGTCAATCGGTCGGGGCGTCGGCGGTGCAACAATGGCTTTGCTGATGTACACGCTCAGGAAATGCTGCTCACAGCCGGGCGTGGGTCACAACGCGTTAGTGCTAGGCGTCGCTCAGGCTGACATCACCGGTCGCGATGCTGAGGGCGCGCCCATCATCCGGCTGCAGGCGCAGCGCCCCGTTCGGGTCGAGCCCTAGAGCGATGCCCTCGATAGGAGTGCCCTCCGGATTGAGCCCGCACACGCGCTTTCCGCGCCAGATCATGCGCCGTTCCCACGCGGCCAGAAGAGGCGCTTTTCCCAATTTTGGGTAATGCTCCGCAAGCGCGTGCACCAGTTGCAGCAGTAATTCCACTCTGTCCGGCGCATCCTCGCACTGCTCCGCCAGGAACGAAGCCGGCTGACGCATCTGCGCATGCGCGGGCGGCCCTGCGTGGACGTTGACGCCAATACCCAGCACCGCCCATTCTGGCCCGGCTGCGCCGTGGCTGGTCTCCCCCAGAATCCCGGCCACTTTTTTTCCGTGGACGCAGATATCATTGGGCCATTTCAATTGTGCCTGCAGATTGCAGAGCGACTCAATTGCCTGCGCTGTGGCCACGCTGCCCAGCAGCGCGAGGTGGCCAACGCGGTTTCCCGGTAACGTGGGCCGCAGCACAAAGCTGACGGCCAGCCCGCTGCCCGGTTGCGTGAACCAGCGCCGACCGGCGCGCCCGAGGCCGGCGGTTTGCTCATCTGCTACCACCAGTGTTCCCTCGGGCGCGCCGGCGGCTGCCAGTCTCCCGGCCTCGGCATTTGTCGAGCCAATGGAGCGAAAAAAATGCAGCCGCTGCCCGAATGGTTCATTGGAAAGGGCGCGCGTGATTTCGGCAGGGTTAAACATGGCAGGCTGTGTGCAGCTATTCTAACGGACAGCGCCGCACCGTCAACCGCAGCCGTTCTGGTAGAATCAAGCTGCATGAAGAATCTGTGGGCGCCCTGGCGCATGAGTTATTTGCGCGGCGAGAGAGAGGCGAAGGATGGATGCCTGTTCTGCCGGGCGCTGCGAGAGGCGCACGCTGATGAGAGCAACTTGGTGCTGCACCGCGGCGCTCGTGTGCTGGCAATGCTGAACAAATACCCTTACAGCAACGGGCACATGCTGCTGGTGCCCGCGGAGCACGTGCCCTCGCTGGAGGATTTGCCTGCCGAGGTGATGAGCGAATTGGGAGGCCTGAGCCAGATTGCGTTGCGGGCGTTGCGTAGGGTGTACGCGCCGCAGGGGTTTAACGTGGGCGTGAACATCGGCGCAGCCGGCGGCGCGGGCGTGCCGGAGCACGTGCACATGCATGTGCTCCCGCGCTGGGCGGGCGACACCAATTTCATGACCACCGTCGCCGAGACGCGCATTGTTCCCGAGGAAATGGCGGTGACCCACAGGCGGTTGCGCGATCTGATGGCCTGGCTTCTAGGGGAGGGCAGTTGAGCAAACACGGCATGATGGCGGATTCCGGACAAAGCCCTAGGTATGGTCATAGGCAGCGGCGGTGTGCTTGCCGGGAGAGCTGCGGGCCTAAGACACCGCAACGAATATCAGGCGCCAGTGCATTGACAAGCAGTGCGCTTCGGGCGATCGAGGGAGGATCAATTTGAATATTATCAGTGGTCTCTTTAGGCGCCATAAAAATGATGGTGCGCTGCTGTTGGAAGTCACCTTATTCATAGCTTCAGCGGCCTTTCTGTTTGGGGTAGTATTGTCAACCACTCTCCGATGGTGGAAGGTTGTCTCAGCGGTCATCATTTTGCTGCTCGAGTTACTTGCGTGGATATGGGTGTGGCGCTCGCGTGAGCAGTGGTGGCCGCGGCTTAAGGCGCATTTGAATCGGTACACAACTTTCTTGGATGCGATCCCCGAACATCGCGTCAATTCGTCTATCTTGCTTGCCAGTGCTTTGGGGCTCTATATAGAGCTCATGGTGATACGCTGGCATGGCTCAGAACTGAGGATGTTTTCGCTATTTAAGAACATTAGTCTTATTTCCTGTTTTCTGGGGCTTGGACTTGGCTATGGGCTTGGTGCAGTACGCTTTATAGCTATGCCGTTGGTGTTGCCTGCTCTTGCGGCTCAGTTTGTGCTCCTGCGTTTAGCGCGGTTGACGCCTCTTCAGTTTCTGCTTGTTAATCCAGTCGCCGAACGCGCAGCACAAGCCATGCAGCCGGCGACATGGCAGAATGCGCTGGTTATATACGGATTTTTGGCGATTGTTTTCATGGTCAATGGCCTTACGTTTGTTCCATTGGGTCAGCTAGTTGCGCGAATCATGATGCGACGTCCTCGATTGCGCGCCTACGGTTTGAACTTGGCAGGTTCTTTGCTGGGAATTGGACTTTTTACAGGTTTGTCCTATCTGTGGGCACCACCAGCTGTTTGGCTGCTCATAGGAGGCTGCTGGCTACTATGGTTTCTCCGAGGCCATGCGCTTGCGTTATTGACGTCGGGTGCAGCGATGGCGGTCGCTGTTACTGTAGTAAGTCTACCCACTGCGGCAAATGCGGTTGAACGCTACTCGCCATATCAGGTTCTCACACTGAGGGTCGACGCGGGAGTTTCCCCGTTTCTGGAGGTCAATCATTTGTGGTACCAGCGGATGTATGATTTGCGTCCCGAGGCAATCCGGCGATTCCCGAACATGGAAGCGGAAGGACGGGGTTATGATTTTCCCTATGTGATCAAGCCCGATGCGGCCTCTGTCCTTGTAGTAGGAAGTGGTACTGGCAACGATGTCGCAGCAGCCGTACGGCATGACAATGTTTCTCAGGTTGACGCGGTTGAAATTGACCCAGTGATTCTTAATTATGGGCGCCAGTTGCATCCAGAACAGCCATATTCATCTCCACGGGTGTCAGCCGTGTTGGACGACGCGCGATCATATATTCGCAATACAGAAGAAAAATACGATCTTGTTGTCTACGGATTGCTAGATGCCCAGAGCTCCCTTAGCGGTTTTTCTTCCGTCCGTCTGGACAGTTTCGTGTATACAGTGGAGGCTTTTCAAGAAGCGCGTCAAATCCTCACCGACGAAGGCCTCCTCGTCGTTACCTTTGCCGTAATCTCGCCTGCCCATGCTCGCAAGATGTACCTGACGATGCAACAGGCATTTGATGGTCAAACTCCTGAAGTTTACGTCACAAAGGGTCGAGAGCAGTGGCCCATGTTTATCGCTGGCCCGGCATTGAGCGCGGTATCCGCTAGGGCGAATACCTCATATTATCGTCAGATTACCTCCGTTGTATCTGACCCTAGTATTGCAGCTGACGTGTCGACTGACGACTGGCCATTTCTGTACATGCCGATCCGTATCTTCCCTCTAACGTACGTGTACTTGTTGGTTATTCTGGTGGTGGTATCCGCTGTCACGATATGGCAGTTCTTACCGACAGTCACTACACCTGCGACCGCTACTTTCTTCTTTCTCGGGGCTGGGTTTTTGTTGGTGGAGACCAAGGCTATCACGGAACTAGGGCTAACTTTCGGCAACACGTGGCAGGTTGTAAGCGCGACTATTGCAGGAGTGTTAGCTATGGCCTACCTAGCAAATTTCACTGTCATAAAGATGGGTTCCGTACGGCCAGCATTTGCTTACACTTTGATAGCCACATCTCTGTTGGTCGGGATGTATGGATCGGGAGTGAACGCGTCAGGGATATTCCCGATGGGATCGGCTAAGATAGTTGCCGTGGTGTTGCTCACCTTGCCATTATTGTTCTCTGGTCTAGCGTTTTCGAGTGAACTCAACGCTCGTGGCGTTAGTGCTGGCGCGGCTCTTGGCCCCAACCTTTTGGGAGCCATGGTTGGTGGCTTTCTTGAATACAACTCCATGTATCTTGGCTACCGCAGTCTTTATGGATTGGCGTTGGTGCTGTTTGCTCTGGCCTATTTCTCGTCCCGGCGTGCCCGCGTCTAGCCCTGCATGCTGTGCAGTCATTTCTCTTCTGGTGTGGAGACGTCGTTTCGCTCTACAGCCTATGCATGTTGGTGGGCGACAAGGCGAATCGCTAGGCATCGAGGAACCATGTACCAAAGCGTGAACATCGGCGCAGCCGGCGGCGCGGGCGTGCCCGAGCACGTGCATATGCATGTGTGTCCGCGCTGGGCGGGCGAAACAAATTTATGACTACCATGGCGAAAACGCGCATCGTTCCGAGGAGTTGGCGGTGACATATCGGCGGCTGCGCGATCTGATTACTGAGTTGCTCTAGAAGGGGGAGTGAGTGAGAACGCGGTGACCCCGGGCCACGCAAAACAACCCGATGACGTTGTCATTCTTAGCGGGGCGCGCACGCCGGTGAGCCGATTCGCAGGCGCATTGGCCGGGGTCACCGCGACCGAGCTCGGCGCAGTGGCCATTTGTGCGGCTGTCGAACGCGCCGGAGTAAACGCGGACGATATCGCCGAGGTGCTGATGGGGCAGGTGGTCTCCGCCGGGTCGGGCCAGGCGCCCGCCCGCCAGGCCGGGATGGCCGCCGGTCTTCCGGCTGCGGTCGGGGCCACCACTCTGAGCAAAATGTGCGCCTCCGGCCTGAAGGCGGTGATGCTGGCAGCGCAGGCAATCCGCGCGGCGGACGCGGATTTGCTGGTTGCCGGTGGCATGGAGAACATGAGCGCAGTGCCTTTCATATTGCCGTGGGCGCGGCGCGGCTCGCGGTTAGGAAATAAGCCCGTCGTCGACGCGCTTATCCAGGACGGGCTGCGCTGCTCGTTGCAGGGATGGATGATGGGCGAGGCAGCTGAATTCATCTCCGCTGAGTACGGATTGACCCGGGAAGAGCTGGACGAGTTCGCGCTGCTCAGTCACCGGAAGGCGGTCGCCGCTATGGACGCCGGAAAATTCACGGCGGAAATCGTGCCGGTGCCAGTCAAAGCGCGTGATGGCACGACCTCTGTGGTCAAGCAAGACGAGGCCCCGCGGCGCGAAACCTCGCTGCCCGCGCTGGCCAAGTTGCCGCCCGCGTTTGTCGATGATGGCATCGTCACCGCCGGGAATTCACCCGGCGGTGACGACGGCGCGGCAGCGCTGGTGGAGATTGTGCGCGGGCTGGCCACTTCTGACCAGACCACGGCCACCGCCGTGGCGCTTTCCGAGACGCTCGGCAAGACGCCGGTGGAGGCGAATGATTCGCCCGGTTTCATCTCTAATCGCATTCTTTGTCCGATGGTGAACGAGGCCGTCTGTGCGCTGGTGGAGGGGGTCGGCACTCCGGAGGCGATAGACGCGGTGATGAAACTGGGTATTAACCATCCGATGGGGCCACTGGAACAATGCGACCTGGTCGGCATTGACGTGCTGCTGCATGTTATGGAGGTATTGCACCGCGACCTCGGCGAGGACAAGTCCCGCCCCTGCCCGCTGTTGCGCAAGATGGTGGCAGCCGGGCGTCTCGGGCGGAAGACAGGTCGAGGTTTTTGTGAATATGCTTGACCCGGAGCGAAACACATCTATGGTTTTTACGATGATTGACAGGCGATGTTGGGAGCGGGCATTACCATGCAAGAATCGGCGCGATACAGCGAAGGCAAATTCTCCGCTCCGGACGGAGCGACCCTTTACGAACAGTGGTGGCAGCCCGGTGGCGACCCCCGCGCAGTTGTGCTGATTGTGCATGGTATCGCCGAACACAGCGGCCGCCATGCGCACGTGGGTGAGCATCTCGCGCAGAATGGATTCGCGGTGTGCGCCTACGACCAGCGCGGCCACGGGTTCTCGGATGGTGAGCGGAGCTTCATCGAGCGTTTTGACGATTACCTGGATGATCTGGAGCACGTGCTCGTCCGGGCGCGCGAAAAGCTTCCCAGCAAACCGGTCTTTCTGCTGGGGCACAGCACGGGAGGGTTGATTGTGGCCACTCTGGCGGTCTTTCGAAACCCCGCCGTGCGCGGAATGGTGCTCAGCGGCCCGCTGCTCATTATCGGCGAAGACGTGCCCCCACTGCTGGTGAAAATCGCGCCACTGGTTGGCCGGTTGCTGCCGCGCCTGAAGGTAATGAAACTGGACAGCGCCTCCATCTCCCGCGATGCGGACGTGGCGGCGGCATATGACAGCGATCCGCTTGTCTATCGAGAAGGCCTGTGCGCCCGTACCGGCGCGGAGATTAACGGAGCCGTGATACGGCTGCAAGCAGCCCTGGAGCAGGCCACGTTGCCTTTCCTCATTCTGCACGGGTCGGAGGATCGCCTCTCCGGGCCGGATGGAAGTCGGCAGTTCCACGCGCGCGCGCGTTCTGACGACAAGGGCCTGAAGATGTACGCCGGCTTTTACCACGAAGTGCTCAACGAGCCTGAGAAGCATCAGGTGCTGGCGGACCTCACCGAGTGGCTACAGGCGCGGGTGTAGTTCCCAGCGCGGCTTGGCCGATGCTGCTCGGCGCCAGCGTGGGCGCTGAGGGCGTCAATTTCTGCGTTCACTCCGAGGCGGCCACGGCAGTCTCGCTGCTGCTCTTCGACCACCATTCCTCTGCGCGTCCGGCCCGAGAAATTACATTAGACCCGGTGGAAAATCGTACGGACGACTGCTGGCATGTGCTGCTGCGCGATGTAACCGCCGGGCAACTTTATGGTTGGCGCGTATCCGCCCGGCAGGCGCCTGAAGGCACCGTGAGTGCTGACGAATCCGGAGTGCTGCTCGACCCGTACGCTCTCGCCGTCATGTACTCGCCCGACGCCGAGCGCCCTTCCCAAAGTTTCAAAAGCGTGGTTGTGGACCCCGCCGCTTATAATTGGGAGGGGGATGCACCGCTGCGGCGCCCGCTGCGCGAGACCGTAATCTACGAGCTACACGTGCGTGGTTTCACGCGGCACCCTTCCTCCGGAGTCGCTCATCCGGGCACATATTCCGGGCTGGCGCAGCAGCTGCCCTATCTTCAGTCTCTCGGCGTTTCCGCCATCGAGCTGTTGCCGGTGCAGCAGTTTGACCCCGGCGAGATTGGCAGAGTCAACCCGGTGACAGGCGAGCAGTTGCGCCAGTTCTGGGGATACCAGCCGGTGGCGTGGTTCGCCCCGCATCGGGGCTATTGCGTCAATCAGAGCGACCCGCTCGCGCCGGTGACCGAGTTCCGCGATATGGTCAAAGCCTGCCATCGCGCGGGAATCGAAGTCATCCTCGATGTGGTTTTCAATCACACGGCGGAGGGCGGCGCTGCCGGCCCGACATTCAGCTGGCGTGGATTTGACAGTGGCAGCTATTATCTGAGCGACCCGCAAGACCGCGCCCACTACATGGATTTCAGTGGCTGTGGAAACACTGTCAATGCGAACCATCCGGTGATGCGGCGCATGATTCTCGATTGCCTGCACTTCTGGGTGCGGGATATGCACGTTGACGGCTTTCGGTTTGATTTGGCCGCTGCGCTCGCGCGCGGTGAGGATGGGAAACCACTTGAAAAACCGCCCGTGCTGCTAGAAATCGAAAATGATGTGCTGCTTTCCCAGACCAAAATCATCGCGGAGCCGTGGGACGCCGTCGGGTTGCATCAGCTCGGCAGGTTTCCCGGCGGCCGCTGGCTGGAGTGGAATGACCGCTTTCGCGACGATGTGCGCCGCTTTGTGCGCGGAGACGCGGGCATGGTGCCGGCTCTGGCCGACCGGTTTCAGGGCAGCCCTGGCATCTTTCTCGGGCACCGGCCGCAGCGCAGCGTTAACTATGTGACCTGCCACGACGGATTCACGCTCAATGACCTGGTCTCCTACAATCAGCGCGACAATCACGCTAACGGCGAGGACAACGCTGATGGCCACCCGGCGAGCTATAGCTGCAACCACGGCGTGGAGGGCGCGACTACCGACGCCCAAGTGCAGGCTGTGCGCACCCGTCCGATGAAAAACGCGGTCGCGCTGCTGCTGCTTGCGCAGGGCACGCCCATGCTGCTGGCCGGAGATGAATTCCGGCGCACGCAGCAGGGCAACAACAATGCGTACTGTCAGGATAACGAGATCTCGTGGGTCGATTGGGGCCTGCTGCGCGAGCATGCGGGGCTGCAACGTTTTGTGCGCATGTTGCTGCGCTTCCGCACGGAATGGCCGGCTCTGCGCCTGCCCGATTTCCCGACAGAGAAGCAGCTTCAGTGGCACGGGGTGGAGTTGCAGCAGCCCGATTGGAGCCATCATTCCCACACGCTCGCTTTCACTTTGCGGGCGGATGAACAGGTTGATGCGCTGCACATGATGGCGAATGCTCACTCGGAAGCGCTGCAATTCCGCTTGCCCGTGCTGCCCGATTGCGGCTGGCGCCGCCTGCTGGACACCGCCCGCGCCTCTCCGGACGATATCAATACTGCGGCGCATGCTTTGCGCGTGGATGGCGAGCGTTATTCTGTGAGCGCCCGCTCGGTTGTGGTTGTAATCGCGCGCTGAATTCAGCTCGACGCGGCTTTGCAGGCGAGCTCGTGCGCGTTTGCGCTTTCCTGCGGGCGCGCGCCAGACTTTGCTAGGTGCCAGCGGACTTTACTTTCTGCGCAAGCGGCCGCGATTTCATGCCACAGATCACGGTTCTTCACTGGCTGATCGGTTCTGGTTTTCCAGCTGCGCTGCTGCCACGCTGGCATCCACTGCGTGGCTCCGCGCTGGACGTAATCGGAGGGCGTGTACATGTGAATGCGCCTGCGCCTGTGCCCGTGAGTTGCGCTCAGGGCGCGCGCCGCTGCCAGCAGCTGCAGACGATTGGCTGTCGTCTTTGATTCTCGCCCCGACAGCGTGCTAACCTCGTCCCCCTGTCGCAGCACCGCCGCCCAGCCGCCGGGGCCGCGCGGGCCGCTGCAGGATGCGCCGGTGAACACATGAACAGCGGTTGCATCAGGCAGCGGAAAGTCTGCTCGCGGGATTGCCTTCCGCGCCAGGCTGTCTGCGCGTTCGTTTAGCGGGTGACCGGCGTGCCCTTTCACCCAGTGCCAGCGCATTCTGTGCGGCTGCCTCGCCTCGGCCAATCTGCGCCAAAGGTCCTGGTTGGCGACCGGTCGTTTCCTGCGCGTGCGCCATTTTTGTGCCTGCCAGCGAGGCAGCCATTCGGTTACGCCTTTTCGCAGGTATTCCGAATCCGTGTATAGTTCAACCTGACACGGACGCGTTAGTTCAGCGAGGGCTTCGATGGTGGCGCGCAGCTCCATGCGGTTGTTGGTTGTATCCGCTTCGCCGCCGTAAAGCTCTTTCTGGCGCGCACCGTAACGTAAGATCGCGGCCCAGCCGCCCGGCCCCGGGTTGGGGTCGCAGGCGCCATCGGTGTAGATGGTGACGACTGTGATTTCAGTGTTTGGCACGGCTGGAGTTGACCGCTTCAGCGCGTATCAGGCATCAGGTGATTCTGGGGATTTTGGCTTGCGGGCGTCTGTCAGGAAGCCCAGCGCTTCTTCTGAGGAAGCGTCCATCACCACACTCAAGGTCTTCCCGCCGCACGTCGCCGGCAGATTGTAAACCTGCACCACGTCGGCGAAATCGGCGTCCTCGGGGCTGAGCTGCGCGAGCAGGTTGGGCGCATCCGCGAAATGCGCGGCGTGGAAAAAACCCCTCTCATCATCCACGTTAATAGCCAGCGGGAAAATATTCGCCTCCACCAGGTCTTGGAAGAAATGAGTTCCGTAGGAGGGCTCACCGCTTTCGGCGCCGCTGCCCGGCACCAGTTCGATTAGCATGCGAGTGTTGTAAACGTCCGCATAGGTCACTTTCACGCCAAGGTCGGGGTTGTTGCTTCCCCAGCGGTGTGGCCCAATCAGCACAAAAGGCTCTCCCTGAAGGACCTGATTTAGCCGTCCAATCACGCGGCCGATGCTGATTTTCTTGACCGGATCCGCCAGCGCTTCGTACTCGTCCAGCGGTACCACTACAACGAAGGTGATGCCGTCCACGCGACCATCCGGCACCATGCTGCCGGTTCTGAGAACCTTGTCAGCTTCCTCAATTTCCTGCGGGATGGCCTCCGCCGCGCGGTCGGCCCGGAAGCTCTGGGGGCGGCACTGCACCAGACAGAGACTGACCTTTGGCGCCTTGCCCTCGTGCACGACCCGGGCGGTGAATTCGACGTCTATGGCGGTGTCATAGTGTTTGGAAAGTTGCTTCAACATGCGTTTGACCTGTGGCACGAATTCGGTCTGCTGCAGCAGCTGATCAAAAGTGAGCACAAGGCTGGCCGGGTCGATGTTCGGGTTCAACATGAGCAACTTCCGCAGATAACCATCACTGTGCTGCGTGGCCAACAACCGGACCCATGGTAGCCTGCCATGCAGCACCTCGGCTATCGGCTGGGTCTCAAGTCGATTGGTCTCCAGGTTTAGAAGGTCCATCTTTTTCTGTGAATAATGGCGGATAGCGTCCGCCCCGCTTTCAGGCCGTAGCATCGGGTGGCTGAGCGCGATCATGCGGGCGTAGTCATCTGTGCGTTCCACGGCGCGGGTGCCCAGTCCGCAGACCACGCGCACCAGTCCTTCCTCGGGTTTAATGCGGGGGGTCCAGCGGAAGGGGTTGCGGCTAAACGCCACGCCGGCGATGGAAGGGAAGAACCAGAGGCCGTGTTGCTCCCCTTCGACGAGTTGTATTAGAATGGCCATGCGTTCGCTGTAGTCTAAGAGGCCCATCCTCTGCCGGTAGAGCAGTGCGTCCGGGCTATAGACGCTGGCGTA
>Ga0187827_10007780_pt1 | contig 11784 bp, 11 predicted proteins | sample ETNtaG_39_FD_167969 | JGI IMG/M metagenome (GOLD analysis project Ga0187827, IMG submission 167969) | Marine microbial and viral communities from oxygen minimum zone, Eastern Pacific Ocean - ETNP2014_SV_150_PacBio MetaG (Illumina Assembly) | ecosystem: Environmental > Aquatic > Marine > Hypoxic... | reverse complement strand
GTTTATTAATATTAAGTTTAGATTTAGAACTCGGTAAAGCTATAAAAGATGATGAAACTGTTTGAAAACCCATATCAGTTTTTATACACATTGCTGATAAAGGATCACCGTCTTCGCTGCATGTGCTTCTAAGTAATTTTTCCCAATCATTCCATTCATTTTTAGTTGGGTTTGGCTCTTTTGATAATGAAAATTTTGGTAAATAGTTTTTTATACGACTAGAATTTAAGTCATTTCGATCATGAGAAGTAATCATTGATAATCCATCAGAAATATTAATACATTCAATATCTAAACTTTTTTCGTCAGATTTTATCCAGTAAGAATTTGAATTATCACCTATAAACATATTAAATCCTCTGTAATTGTCTTTTTGAATCTTTACCATTGCGTTTAATGATTTAACAGAATCTTCATGATCAAGTGCAGTTAGAACTAATTCACCTCTGCTTTTCTTGTTTTTTATGAGTCCTAAACAATTTTTTCTATTCATTATAGCCGCAACAACTCCATTATCATTTACGCCTAACCATGAACCTCCAGCCAATAAATCTTTTCCAGCAAATATATGAGGCTTATCTTTCCAATGACGATCCGGAGGTAAGAACTTTCGATTATTCATTTCGTCTCTATTTGCAGCAATAATTAAAGGCCATTCATTTTCTGATTTTTTTAAAATTACTATTGAACACATATTATTTTCAAAATTGTTTAATGGAGTAGTTAAATCTAAAATTTTTTATCTTTCTTTTTAAAAAAACCCAGAACCAAGATCCCTAAAAGTTTTTTCATTTATTTAATCTGTTAATACGTATTATTTTCATCGGACATACTTGAGCAGAAATTTTGTTAGCCTCATACTCAACATCGTTTACCTCGACGGTGTAAAACCCTTTCCTATTTCTTGATCCTAAAAGCACACTCCTTCCATCTTTTTTATTCATTCTCCATCTATCCGGAGCCAATTCGATACAATAATTACATCCTATGCATTTTTCTCTTTTGTAGGCAATTTGTATCATTGGATATTTACAACTTTATATAGCTTATCGTTTGGATGCACTTTGTGATTTAATTTCATTGAGAATTTATCTCCTTTATTTACATCTTCAACTCGTTTGTTATTAATGCGGATTTCTCCAGCTATGGTCTCGATTACTCCTGTTGTTCTTCCTGTAATAAGGATGTTGTCACCTTCTTTAAGTTTTTGTGTTTCTAGGTCGAATTCTGCAACCTGTATTTTTGCAAAATATTTTTTGGTCTTACCTAGATAAATTTTCTTTTTTGTAGCTTTAGATCCATGAATTTCCGTCCATTCTCCCATTTTTTGTCCCAAATAATAACCATCCCAAAATTCTCTATTATAGACAGCTTTCAATCTGTTCATCCATCCTTTTGCTTTTTCTTTATCATATGTTCCTTTCAAATAAGCATCCGCAGCTTCCCGATAGCACTGAGTAGTTATTTTTACATATTCAGGAGATCTCCCTCTACCTTCTATTTTAAGTATGTTTGATCCTGAATCCAAAACTTGATCTAAAAATCCTATAGTACACAAATCTTTTGGCGACATGATATATTCATTGTTAATATCAAACTGATGTCCATCTTCTTTGTCCGTAACTGTGTAAGTTTTTCTACAATTTTGTATGCAAGCTCCTCTGTTTGCGGAAGAGTTTGCGGTATGTAGACTCATATAACATTTTCCAGAAACAGCCATACACAAAGCTCCATGAACAAAAATTTCAATCCTTACTAAATTTCCCGAAGGTCCTTTTATCTGTTGTTTTTCAATTTCTTTTGTTATCTCTTTTACTTGAGTCAAAGATAATTCTCTCGATAAAATAATCACATCAGCAAAATAAGCAAAAAAACGTATAGTTTCCAAATTTGTAACATTGGTTTGGGTAGAAATATGAACTTCCATATTGATAGAAGCTGCGTAATTAATTACAGCTTGATCGGAAGCGATAATGGCAGTGATACCAACTTTTTTAGCCGTATCAACTATCTTTTTCATTAGTATTAAATCATGATCGTAAATAATAGTGTTAAGTGTAATATAGGTTTTAATATTTTTTTTATTACAAAATTCAGCTATTTTTACTAAATCTTTCAGGGTAAAATTATTGGAAGATTTGGCTCTCATATTTAATTGTTCTATTCCAAAATAAACAGAGTTTGCTCCACCTTGTATTGCTGCTTGTAAAGATTCCCAAGAGCCAGCTGGCGACATTATTTCTATTGTTCTATTTTTCATATTTTTTCATTAAAGCATCAATATAGATGCACATTCTGAATGATATGATAAAATTAATGACACGAAACATTAAATTTCTTTAGACGCCAATAGTTATAAGGCCAAGGTGTAATAAAACCAACTATCAGCATGACGGGAACTATCCGCCAGGTTAAATTAGCTCCTCCGGCTAACCACCAGTCAACAGTATTCATAGCAACCTCCATGCTGATCATAGAAATAAAACTCATGGTAAGTGCTGTTTTCAACGATTGACTGAAATTCATTTGTTTTAGTAAAATTAAGGTTTCTAGTATTATGCTTGTGATCAGACCATTAATGATTGCTAAAATCATGATATAAAGAGTAGGCCAAAGAATATTTTGTAATTGAAAAAATATTATTGTTCCAAAATCTCCAATCGAGCATCCAATTAAACACCATAAGGTATTATATGCACTACGTTTCCAAGTGTGTTCACATGTCCATTCAAAGTTTTTTTTCATTTATTTTCTAATAAACCCACAAAATTAAGAGATTCGTTGAAAGTGATTTTATTTTAGCAGCTAAAGTTGATAAAATTAAACTTTAATGTCTGAAATGCCGTGTTCCGGTGAATACCATTACTATTCCAGCTCTATTAGCAGCTTTAATTACTTTCTTATCATTTATTGAACCGCCAGGTTGAATTATAGCTTCCACTCCAACTTTTATTAATTCTTCAATTCCATCAGGAAAAGGAAAAAAAGCGTCAGATGCAGCAACTGAGCCAATCAAGCTATCTGGTAAAAACTTTATTGCTTTGTTAGAGGCGATTTTACAACTATCTAATCTATTTGGTTGTCCAGAACCAATACCAATTGTGGACTTTTTATTTGTCAAAACAATAGCATTTGACGTTACAAATTTACAAATATTGAAAGCAAATTTTAGACTTTTAAGTTGATTTATTGATGGCTTTTTTTTTGTTACTACTCGAAATTTATTTTTGTCAAAAAGTGTATTATTTGAATCTTGAGCTAAAAAAGAATTTGCAAAAAATAAGTAATGTTTACTATCTTTTGAATTAAATTTTCTACAATCAATTAATCTTATATTTTTTCTTTTTTTTAAGATCTTCAAAGATTCTTTTGGGAAACCTTTTGAAATTATAACTTCGAAAAATATTTTACTTAATTGTAATGCTAAATTTTTTGAAATTACGGAATTAATTGCCACTACGCCGCCAAAAGCACTAATGGGATCGCACATAAAAGCATTTTTAAAAGATATAAGTTGATTTTTTTCTGCAGAAACACCACATGGGTTTGCGTGTTTTATTATAACGGTACCCTCGTTTTTTTTAAAAGAGTTTATAATTGCTAATGCAGAATAAATATCATTGTAATTATTATAGCTAAGATTTTTACCGTAAATTTTTTGTAAACCTAAATTATCGTCAGTTTTATAAAGACTTCCTTGTTGGTGTGGATTTTCTCCATAACGAAGATTTTCTACAAATTTTCCATATATTGTTTTTTTTTTGGGAAATTTTATATTTAATTTGTTGTTAAACCAGTTCGATAAAACCGAATCATAGTATGCAGTAATGCTAAAAGCTTTTGCTGACATCAGTTTCCTAAAATTTATAGAAGTTGCTCCTTTATTATTTTTAAGTTCATTTATAAGTTTTGGATAATCTAAAACATCAGAAATTACAGCAACATCATTGAAGTTTTTTGCTGCAGATCTTATTAAAGTAGAGCCACCAATATCTATATATTCAATTAATTCATTGAATTTTATTTTTTGACTAAGTTTTTTTTCAAATGGATAAAGATCAACTATTACTAAATCGATATTGGGTATTTTCCGTTTTTCTAAATCTTTTTTATGTTTTTTATTTTTTCTTATATTAAGTATTCCTGCATGAATTTTTGGATGTAATGTTTTTACTCTTCCATCAAGTATTTCAGAAAATCCAGTGTAATTTGATACTTCAACGCAATTATGTTTCATACTCCTAATTTTTTTAGAAGAGCCACCTGAACTTATAATTTTAATATTAAATTTTTTTAAGGTGGGCAATATGAGTTTCAGATTTGATTTATCTGAGACTGAAATGATCGCTCTTTTAATTCTTTTTAAATTCATATTTTAACTTACTCTTTCAATTTGCCATTTTATTGAAATTATTTCATCACTTATATTTCCAGAAATAAAAACGGACTCATTATTTATGATTTTATTTTTATTGCCAAGGAAAATATTTTTTTCAATTTCAAAATCATTTGTTTTACTTTGCAATAACCAACCTTCTCCATTTGATAAACTAATTAATATTGAATTTCCAGCTTTCGTCTTAACAATTTTAGTATCTGGATAGATATGAAATCTTACAAAATAAGTCAGAGGATTTGAATAATTTTTAGTTTTTTTTAATTTATCTTGCCCGAAAATTTTATCTTCTTTTTTTAAAATTTTGATTAATCTTGTATGAATATAACCGAATTTTTTTTCATATCCGTTATGTGAGGCGTCTATAGAATAAAAATTTTTATCTTCAGTGTAGTTTTTATTAATAATCTTGTGTCTTTGTACTAGTGAATTTCCATACACTTTATTTATAGATTTATTTTTTTGAAAAATACAAGATGATGTATCATTTATATATAAAGTAGAATGAGCTGCTGTTGAGCGACTTATTGATATAAATTTTGGTGATAAATATTTTCCATATCCCAAGTTACATATTACTTTTTGTTTATTTGAAATAAGTTCAAATGCTAAACAACCTGCTTGATAATATTTTGCAAAATTATTAGGTGGTGGATTTCCACAATCAATAAAAAATTCAAATTTCTTTTTTTTAATTTTAATTAAATCTGCAATTTCATGATTTTTCTTAACGAATTTATATTTTAAGGTTTTTAAAAATATATCGTAATCTTTATGATTAATTTCTGTTGCGCCATTGAACAAAGGAAATTGTTTATTTGAACAAGATAACAATGCATAACAATTTCCGCATTTATGTATAATTTCGTTTAAAAAATTTGGTATAGGTTTTTGACCTTCCTTGAACCATTCTCTAATTAAAATTAAGTATTTTATACAAATATAAACATCTTCGGGATTTCTTGATTTTGGAAAACCAGTTTCATCGAAATAATTTTTTATAACTTTTTCTAATTCCTTAATTCCTATTTTATAATTAGAGTCATTTTCCTTAAACATCATTCCAGATAAAATTATTGCAGCACAACAAATAATTTTGCTTGGTTCATAAAATAAACTGTTTAAATTTTTTGAAAGAAAATTTGATTGCTTAATTAAACTTGAAAAAAATTTTTCTTTATATGCACTATCTGAATTCTCTAGAGTTACGTCTGTATTAGATAACCAAGCTATAATTCTTTTTGCGGAAGTTTCCATTTCCCATGTATTAGGATCATAATTAAAAAAATTATTAATCCAACTTTTAATAATATCTTTTGTAAGATTTTTGCTATTCTTCCGATCTAATTGCGTTAACCATAAAAAACCATGTAAATTTTCAAATTTTTGTTTATCCTTAATACTTGTTTTCCACAATAATTCAGGCGATGTGTTTGTAATTTTGTAAAAGTTGCTGCCAATAGTTGTTAATGAAGCGGCTAGGTATGAACTGGGATTATAAAAAATTCTAGTAGGAATAAATTTGATTAATTTTTTATTGTAAAAATTACTTCTAAAGTAATACTTCCTAAAACTTAAAAAAGATAACTTAAGAATAGAAAAAAAGTATAGTTTGATACTTTTTAGTCTATGCATTTTTTAACCTGTTTTTAATAATTGAATATTTTTTTTTAAATTGCCTTCATTTTCCTCAAAAATTGTGGTGCCCGAAACTAAAATATCAACACCAGCCTTTTTAGCCTTTTTAGAATTCTGAAAATTTATTCCACCATCTATTTCTATTTGTACTTTAAGTTTTTTCTCATCAATTTCTTTTCTTAATAGTTTTATCTTATCTATACTATTTTCAATAAATTTTTGTCCTCCAAAACCAGGATTTACACTCATCACCAAAACTAAATCAATTATATCTAAAACAGATAAAACTTTATCTACTAAAGTTTCAGGATTTAAAGAAATTCCTACTTTTTTTTTATATGATTTAATTTTTTTAATTGAACTAATCAGATCTATAGTTGCTTCTGGATGTATTGTTATGATGTCTGCACCTGCATCAGCAAAATTTTTGATGAAATCATGAACTGGAGAAATCATTAAATGTACATCAAAAGGTAAAGAGGTGTATTTTCTTAGTTTCTTTATAACTTCTGGCCCAATAGTGATATTTGGTACAAAATGACCATCCATTACATCTATGTGTATTAAGTCTGCTCCAGCTTTTTCTAAATCCTGAATTTCATTTCCTAGTTTACCAAAATCTGCAGATAAGATTGATGGTGATATTTTAATAGAGGACATAAGAAAATTTATATTTTTATATTTGAATTATGTCAAAAAAAAAGAAGGGCGAGAATTCTCGCCCTTCTTGATAAAATTTGTTATTTTTAACTATGCTCTTGCAGAGTCTCCAATATCGTCTACTAGTGCGCTAACTGATTTTTTAGGTAGCGTAGACATTTCCATTCTGTAAGCTAAGAACCACATCATTCCAACTCCTAATATCCAGAATAAAATGTGCCAAGCCCAAATAGATGGAATACCAAATGTCCATGTACTGATATCATTTGGTGAACCAAAGATATCATTTCCTATTACAGCTCCCGGTCCAATTCCGAAGAACAACCAAGCAACCGTAATTATCCAAGCCGCAGGTTTAAGACTTTGCTTACTTGCTGGAAGAGAAGCGTGATCTGCCAAGAAGTCATGATATTTTTGTCTATGAGCGCGTTCTCTTGTGTTTTGCGTTATTGCAGAAACTGGTATTGCTACCAATAGGTTAAAGAATATACCCCAGAAAGCGGAGTGCATTGTCCAAGGCCATCTTCCCCAAGGTAAAGCATCGCCGAATAAATTTTGACCAATACTTTCAGTCAACATTACAGCAATAATTCCCGCTAATAGTCCCCAAGATACTCCTTCTCTTGTCAACCACGGGAAGTAGCAAACTGCAGATAATGGTACCCACATTTGAAAACCAAACGCTACTGCTAATCCACCAAGAAGTACTAATGCATCCTTAGAGAATGTTGCAACCAATAAAGCCGCACCAACTACAATTACCACACAAATTCTTCCAAACATTTTTTGTTCAGCGTGTGACATCTTCGGTCTGAAGAATTTTTTGTAGATATCTCTAGTTAACATTGAAGCACAAGTTGACATGTATGCTGCGCCCGACTGCATAGCAGCTAGTGCACATACTGCAAGAAGACCAACAAACCATGGAGCCGCATCTCCGATCGTATTAATTAAGTGAGGAACAAGACTTCCTTGTCCTCCTTTACCAATCGATTCTGGAAGTACATTTGATATATTTACTCCTGCTGCATTCACAACTGGGTCTGCGCCTAAAATATGCGCTCCCATTCCTTGAGCTGCAGTAAATAAGAATAGGGCAAAGCCTATTCCAAATGAAGAAGCCCACACTTGTTGTGGTGCAAATGATTCTGGATCTTTGTTTGAAAACGCCCACATTGAGAATGCTGGTGAAGAATGAATGCCCATAAGAGCAAACATATAAGTTAACACCATCACTCCTGTCCACAATCCACCAACTGGAGTTTCTTTTCCTAACCCAGCTGTAAACTGTATGACACCAGGAATTGCAAAGTAAGCAGAGTAGTTATCAACCGGAGTTCGCCCCCACTTAGTACCTTCTACTAAAGCTACTTTTGCTAAACCTTCGTTCAATGCGTCCCAACCTCCAACGAGGTCGTACGTAATAAAACCTATTGCTACAATTCCAAACCATAGAAGTACGCATTGCAGAGTATCCACGTAAGCCACGGATCTTAATCCACCAAGTCCTACGTATAGGGCTACGATAGCAGCTAGTACCCATGTACCAGTTGTAACGCCCCATAAACCATCGGATAAAACATTAAATAGTTTTCCAGAAGCTGCAAGTTGTAAACCAAAATAAGGAACTGAGAAACATAAAGCTACGACAACCGTTAAAACACGAACCATATCACCTTTAAAGTAATCGGCTAACATTTCTCCCGGAGTTACGTAACCAAAACGTTTTCCAAGTATCCATTGTCTTTTTAAGAACATTACTCCTGTAAAAGGAATAGTGATTACGTAAAAAGATGCATAAGCATACTGGAAACCGTCTCTATAAATTAATCCTGGGTGACCCATAAAGGTCCAACCAGAAAATGATGTAGCTGTGGCGGCCAGAACGAATACCCACATAGGAAGTTTTCTTCCCGATATGAAGTAGTCAGATGCTGTTTTCGCCAGTTGTGCACCTCTTACTCCCCAGAATATACAATACGCCCAGTAGAGTAATACGAACACAATCAGCCACGTTACTTTTGCTGACATAAAGGTTCCCCTTTAGTTATTAATTTGTTTTATAAAACACAAAATGCTCGGAACTATAATTCCAAGCATTTAACGGTGAAAGATCATCACAATTAGTTATATAAATCAATACATTTGTAAAGTTTTCACATTGAAAAATAGATCAAAATATCAATATAATATGCAACTAATAATTGAAGTTATTGTTATATGGGTGTTATTTTAGATGTATAACCAAACAACTTAAGAAATTTAATTATGGATCTAGCTCTTTACTACATAATGTTTCATGACCCTTTATGGATCATACTTTTAAGCACCGCTTTATTTTTTCCGGTTAGAAAATTGATATGGGTTTTATACGTTAGAAAAAAACAAAAAACTCAACAGTCGGTTTCTGAAGAAGATAAAAGCGGTTTAAAAAAAAGAGCAACATTTACAGCAATTCTATTATGCATTGTCTTTAGCTATGTTTATGTAAAACAGGTTTTTAATTAATGAATGCAAGAGTTCTAAAAAGATTTATTGTGTACATGGCGATATTAACATTTGTCATGTTTACAGTATGGGCGTTAATCAGATCCTTTATGAACAGGCCTCCAGGAGATTATGAAACAGAAGTTTGTGATAACCGTTTAAAGGATAAACTATACGATAAAGCAATCCAGGCAGCTAATACCGCGTTAGAAAAAACTCCAAATCATCGTGGAGCGATCATGTGTAAAGCTTTAGCGTTTATTTCACAAAAAATGTATTTAGAAGCAAATGAAGAACTTAATTATTTGATAAACTTTTTAGAAAAAACTATTGAAGACGATGATTTAACTGGGATAGGTACTTTGGCAGCAGCATACGCTAATCGAGGTATTATTAAAGATAGAAATAAGAATTATAAAGAAGCCTTGCAAGATTATGTAAAAGCTCTTGGGATTGATGATGAAGCTGTTGCAGGTCCAGGCTTAGGTACAGTGATTTTAAACTATAAATTTAAATCGTCCTCAGTAAAAGAACGGGCTTTGTATCTTAACGAACAACTTCAACTTCCAGAGAATGAAAGAGTTTTAAGTATAAAAAAATTAGATGAAGGTCAGGTAATGCACAAGCCGGGCAAACTTTAAAAACTTATAAGACCTAAAACATCTTTAAAAAGAACCAAAACGAAATAAACTGCTGCGATACATCCAAAAAGCAATCTTACAAAATCTTTTTCTCCATCAGGATTTTTATAGGTTATTCCATGATGTGCGATCCAAGCAGTAGCAACTAAAAATATAATATTGACCAATTTTTCATATTCTTGTGGAATAAAATCAAACATTTAAGTATTACTTTTTATCTTTATAGAGTTCTGGGTAGACTACTCGTTTTTCAATATATGGAGGATAAAAACTTGCAGGTTCTTCAACATAATTAATTGCCATATAATGACTAGCAATAAAAACAATTACAATGAGTGTTGCATACAGTACTCCGCGCCTCCTTCTTTGTTTATTGTCATAAATATAAGCTCCAAACTCGTGATCATAAACATGATATTTTTCATTATAACTATCAAGTACATTTGCTTGATCTAATTTTAGAATATCCATGGCATAAGCTATTACCCAAATGGGTATTATTCCTGCGATCCTATATTCACTAAATATATTATTTATTTTATCTTCGGGAAGGTTCTCTTTATACCAAACTTTGTAAGCTAATTGAATTAATTGAAACTCACCTATTTGAAGTAAATTTGCAGCATGTAGAATTTCAGATCTTTTTGGGTTTTCTTCCCAGTCAGGTTTGATTAATGTTTTTAACAAACCGTTCATTAATTATTTATTTGTTTTTTCTATTTTCTACTAAACTTTCAACCACAGTTGGATCTGCTAGAGTAGTTGTGTCTCCCAATTGATCGTGTTCGTTTGCTGCAATTTTTCTGAGTATTCTCCTCATAATCTTGCCCGATCTTGTTTTTGGTAAAGAAGGCGCAAATTGGATTAAATCTGGTGTTGCAATTACGCCAATTTGTTTTCTTACCCAAAATTTTAGATCTCTTTCTAGTTCACCTGATGGATTTTCTCTGGCATTTAATGTTACATAACAATAAAGTCCATTTCCTTTAATATCATGTGGGTAGCCTACGACCGCAGCTTCAGCAACTTTTGGATGAGCAACAAAAGCACTTTCTATTTCTGCCGTGCCAAGATTATGACCAGACACTATGATTACATCATCTACTCTTCCAGTAATCCAATAATACCCGTCTTCATCTCTTCTACATCCATCACCAGTAAAATATTTTCCATCAAATTGTGAAAAATATGTATCTATAAATCTTTGATGATCACCATAGACAGTTCTCATCTGTCCAGGCCATGATTGAGCTATACATAATCTTCCCTTACATGCTCCTTTTAGAGTTTCTCCTTTTTCATTAACGATAACTGGTTTAATGCCATAAAAGGGTTTGGTTGCAGAACCAGGTTTAAGATCGATTGCTCCTGGTTGAGGAGAAATTAATATTCCACCTGTTTCGGTTTGCCACCAAGTATCAACAATTGGACATCTAGAGTCTCCTACGACTTTATAATACCAAAGCCATGCCTCTGGATTAATTGGTTCTCCAACTGTACCTAAAAGTTTTAAAGATTTCCTACTCGTTTTTTTAACAGGGTTCTCTCCTTCTCTCATTAGAGCTCTTAGGGCGGTTGGGGCAGTATAAAAAATATTAACTTTGTATTTATCGATAATTTGCCACCATCTTGAAACATCAGGATAAGTTGGAATACCCTCAAACATCATTGTGGTTGCACCATTTGAAAGAGGGCCATAAATAATATAGCTATGTCCTGTTACCCAACCAATATCTGCTGAACACCAGTAAATATCATTTTTTTTGTAATCAAAAATATATTGATGAGTCGTTGAAACATAAACCATATAACCTCCGGTGGTATGCAAAACTCCTTTAGGTTTTCCTGTAGATCCAGATGTGTAAAGAATGAATAAAGGATCTTCAGCACTCATTTCCTCGGGCTCACAATAATTTGAAGCATTTCGAACTATTTCATCATAAGAAACATCTCTGTTATCAA
>Ga0187827_10007778_pt1 | contig 11788 bp, 11 predicted proteins | sample ETNtaG_39_FD_167969 | JGI IMG/M metagenome (GOLD analysis project Ga0187827, IMG submission 167969) | Marine microbial and viral communities from oxygen minimum zone, Eastern Pacific Ocean - ETNP2014_SV_150_PacBio MetaG (Illumina Assembly) | ecosystem: Environmental > Aquatic > Marine > Hypoxic... | reverse complement strand
ACTGCTTCTTTAGAAATTGCAAAAAGAGGAATACCTCAGCTAGTTATTTATAAATTAAACTATTTTACCGAACTTATTGCAAGATTCTTTATTAGAATAAAATTTGCCAATATTCTTAACATATTAGAAAATAAAATGATTATTCCTGAAATTACTAATTCAAAACTAAAAAAAAATATTTTTATAAAGCAATTTAATAATCTTTTAATTGATGAAAAATCTAATAGTCAACAAATAGAAAAAGTAAATAAGGCTATCAGCAAAATTGAATTGTTAAAGCCTCCTTTTGAGATTGCTGTTGAAGGGATAAGGAAATTTCTCTGAAATTATTTCTTTTTCCACAACCAGTCAAAAATTGATTTTTTCTCTCTAGATTCCATAATTTGGTATTTTCTTGCTTTTGATCCAGTATACAATTGTCTTGGCCTGCCTATCTTATTTGTAGGATCTTCAATCATTTCTTTCCATTGAGAAACCCATCCAATTGTTCTTCCTATAGAAAAAAGCACTGTGAACATACTAGTTGGAAAACCAATTGCTTTAAGTATTATTCCTGAGTAAAAATCAACATTAGGATATAACTGTTTTTCAATAAAATATTCATCTTTTAAGGCTATTTTCTCCAATTCAAGAGCAATATCTAATAGTGGGTCTGATATATCAAGTTCTGTCAAAACTTCATGGGCGCTTTCTTTTATAACTTCAGCTCTTGGATCATAACTTTTATAAACCCTATGTCCAAAGCCCATCAATCTAAACCGATCATCTTTATCCTTAGCTTTTTCTAAATAACTAGGAATATTTTCCACCTCACCTATTTCTTCAAGCATATGAATGACCGCCTCATTAGCTCCCCCGTGAGCAGGCCCCCAAAGAGAAGCAATTCCAGCAGCTATACAAGCAAAAGGATTAGCTCCAGAAGAACCAGCTAGTCTAACAGTTGATGTTGAAGCATTTTGCTCATGATCCGCATGCAAAATAAAAAATCTATCTAGTGCTTTGGCTATTATAGGATTAACTATATACTCTTCTGTTGGGACAGAAAAAGTCATATTCAAAAAATTTTCTGTATATGATAATTCATTTTTTGGAAAAACAAAAGGTTGTCCAATAGAATATTTGTAAGCCATAGATCCAATGGTAGCAATTTTAGATACCAGTCTATGACAAGCTATCATACGCTGTTCAGGATCAGAATAATCAGCGTTGTTGTGATAAAAAGCAGAAAGGGCACCAACTACACCAACCATAATTGCCATAGGATGAGCATCTCTTCTAAATCCTCTATACAGATTTACAATTTGTTGATGCAGCATTGTATGTAGGCTAATTATATTTTCAAATTTTATTCTATCAGCTGGGGAGGGCAAATCTCCATGAAGTAGCAAATAACAAACTTCCATAAAATTACTGTTAGTAGCTAGCTCTTTTACACTGTAACCACGATATCTTAATATTCCTTTGTTCCCATCAATGAATGTTATGCCTGAATCACACGAAGCTGTAGATGTAAATCCAGGATCATAAGTAAACATTCCTGTTTCTTTGTAGATAGATCTAATATCAAGTACATTCGGACCGTCATTTCCAGAAATAACAGGTATTTCAAAAGATTGACCTGTTCCATTATTAAATAATGTAAACGGTTTTAATTGATCTTTTTTATCTTTGTCATCAGTCATGATTTATTTGCACTGTTTATATAATTATTCAAACGTAGAAAAGTGTTTTTTCTTCCAAGAATGAATAATATATCATTGATTGGTGGACCTTCTTTTAAATTCGTAAGAACTATCCTTACAGGTTTTCCAAAAATGGGAAATTTAATTTTTTTTAATTCAAGGAATTTATTAATGCAGTTTTTTAGATTATCCTTACTCCAGACATCAATAGAATCCAAATGTTTCATAAAATCATTTAAAATTATATTGAAATTATCGTCTAACACATTGTTTGATATAGTTTTAAATTCTTTGTTATAATATATCTTAGCTATGTTTTCTAATTCAGAATAAAAATTAATATTTTTTTTATAAGTACTAAATAATTTTTTCATCAAAATTTTATCTAAATCAAAAAACTTTTTAAGAATAGGATTTTCATTAATGTATTCTTCAAAAAATTTGTAATTCTCATCTTTCTGTAAATAAAAATTGTTAAAATGGTATAATTTATTATAATCAAAAATACTTGAGGATTTTGACATCTTTTCAAGGTCAAAAGTATTAATTATTTCTTCAATTTCAATGTTTTCATCATCCTTTTTTGGTGACCAGCTAAGTAAAATTAGATTATTAATTATAGCTTGAGGAAGATACCCCTTTTTTTTGAATTCATTTATATCAACCGCACCGTGTCTTTTTGATAATTTTAATCCGTCATCGCCATGAATTAAGGGATGGTGTGCGTATGTTGGAAGATCCCATTGTAAACTTTTATATATGTGAAGTTGCCTAAATATATTGTTTAAATGATCATCACCTCTTATTATCATGTTGACACCCATATCATGATCATCGACAACTACTGAAAGCATATAAGTTGGCGTTCCATCATTTCTTAGTAATATAAAATTATCTATTTCTTTATTTTCTACCACAACTACTCCTTGTATTTTATCTAAAATTGATATTTTTCCGTCATTTGGAATGTTTATTCTTATACAAAAATCTTTTTCTAATTGTTGCGTAGCAGAATTATTCTTACATTTAGTACATAATCTCTTAATGTTTTTTCGAAGTTTTTTATTATCTAATCTTCTAACCTCTAATTCTTCTTTGGTGCATACACATTTGTATGCATGCCCTTTTTCTAACAAATTAAAAGCAATTTCTTTATGTCTAACAATATTCTCTGACTGAATATGAAGTTTTTCATCCCACTCAACTCCCATCCATTCTAGTCCGTCTAGTATGCTTTTTTTATATTCATCCTTTGATCTTGTTAAATCGGTATCTTCTATTCTTAACAATAGTTTAGATTTAGGGTTCTTTTTTTTGGATTGCTGAACAACAATATAATTAATTAACGCAGTTCTGATACCACCAATATGCAAAAAACCAGTTGGAGAAGGTGCAAAGCGTGCAACAACATCATTCATTATTTTCTTATAATTTAAATATGTAGCTTTTATTAGTTATATTTTCTTATTAATCCAGATAATGTTCCTTGAATTTGAACTTCATTGATATTCATAACTTTTTCTTTATAATTTTTATTTGCAGGTATCAAATGTATTTTGTCATTCTTTACATTAATTGTTTTCAAGGTAATTTCATTATTGCTGGTTAATACTGCTGCAATTTTTCCATTAAGTGAATAATTAGTTTTTTTTATTATTGCAATATCACCGTCAAATATTCCTTTTTCAATCATTGAAAGACCGTTCACTTTGAGACCAAAATACTGATTATTAGGAGTTATAAAATTCGACGGCACACTTACAAATTCATCAGGATTTTCTATTGCTTCAATCGGATTACCTGCAGCAATAGATCCAAGCAAAGGAATAGAAACGGAATTATTTTCAATATTTCTTGTAAGATTTGTGAAGTTACTACTTATATTTTTTGTAATTTCCATCGCCCTAGCCTTATGTTTTAATCTTTTTATAAAACCCCTTTGTTCAAGGCTTGTAATTAAACGGTGAATACCAGATTTTGACTTAAGGTTTACTGCGTTTTTCATTTCTTCAAACGAAGGAGAAATACTATTTTTAGAAATATAATCAGTTAGATAATCAAAAAGCTCTTTTTGTTTTCTTGTTAACATAAGAGTGTTCTATATATGTTCCTTATTTGTTTCAATAATATTCTTTTTTTTGGCTGAATTTAGGTAAAAATAATACTTTATTATTTTTTCGATTTTAAGAAATCTGATTTACCACCCTTCTTTTTAACAAGATGAATATCTTTAATCACAATATTTTTATCTATACTTTTACACATATCATATATTGTTAAGCATGCGACACTTACACTATTTAAAGCTTCCATTTCAACACCAGTTTTACCTCTACTTTTCACAGAAGAAGTAACTTTAAGAGATGATATTTTTTTTATGGCTTGAATATCAATATCTATATTTTCAATTTTTATATTGTGACATAGTGGTATTACATCACTTGTTTTTTTTGCCCCAAGAATTCCAGCAATAATAGCAATACTTTTAATCTCACCTTTTTTAGTTTTTAATGATTCAATTTTTTTATAAGTTGATTTGGAAAATTCAACGATACCTTGCGCAATAGCAATTCTATTAGTTATTTTTTTAGAACTGATATCAACAATAGTTGGTTTATTTTTTTTATTGAGATGTGAAATCATTTTAATTTAAAAATTCTTTAATTTTATCATTAATGTTGGACGATTTTAAAATTGACTCACCAATTAAAAAATTAAAAACACCAACATCATTATATTTATCAATATCTTTTTTTGATTTAATACCACTTTCAGCAATAACTATAAATTCTTTTGGGATTTTTTTAATTAAATTCAAAGTATTATTAGTATTTACTGTCAAGTTTTTTAAATTTCTATTATTAATTCCAATGATAGGATAACCAATATTTATAGCTCTATTTAAATCTTCTTCCGTATGTGTTTCAATTAGACAATCTAATCCATATTGCTTAGCTAAGTTAATAAAATCTTTCATTTGTTTATTACTTAATATTGATACAATTAATAATATCGCATCTGCTTGATAAACTTTACTTTCTAATATTTGATAAGGATCAATAATAAAATCTTTTCTTAATAACGGTAAATTTGTTTTTTTGTTTATTAGAGATAAGTGATCTAGGTTGCCATGAAAAAAAGTAGTTTCAGTTAGTATGGAAATAGCTCCAACACCTGATTTTTCATAATCAGCAGCAATTACTTCAGGAAAATAATCTTTGAAAATGACCCCAGCACTTGGACTAGCTTTTTTTATCTCAGCAATAATATTGTTATTGTTCTTATCTTGAGAATTAATTATCAATTTTTTAAAGTTTCTATTATTTTTATTTTGAAGTATTTTTTCGAGCGAAGAAAATGAACATCTTTGTTTTGTTTTTTCTAGTTCAATTTTTTTATTTTCACAAATTTTACTTAAAATATCTTTCATTGATTTTTCAATAAGTTTTCAAAATAATTTTTTGCTTTTTTGCTGTTTATGGTTTGTCTAGCTAAATCAAATCCCTCTTTTAAATTTTTTGTCAATCCTGACAAATATATGGCAGCGCCTGCGTTTAACTCTATTATTTTTTGAAAACTATTATTTGGAGCTTCAAGAAGATCAATAAAAGCTCTAGCATTATAACTAGCATCCTTTCCCAGAATGTCATTCATGCTTATGTATTCATATCCATACAGCTTAGGATCAAAAATATAATCATTGATTTTACCATCTTTCAATTCGGATATATATGTAGGACCGCATAAAGATATCTCATCTAATCCATCAGCACCATGGACAATCATAGCGTGTGTTGATCCTAGTTCTTTTAATACTTCACAATGTATTCGAACCCATTTCTTATCAAAAACCCCTAATAATTGTATTTTTGTTGATGCTGGGTTAGTAAGTGGACCTAATAAGTTAAATATTGTTCTAGTTCCTAATTGTTTGCGAATATTTACAACATGTTTCATTGCAGAATGATGATATTGCGCAAATAAAAAACAAAAGTTGTTGTTATTTAATGATTTTTCCAATTCATTTTTGTCAGATGAAATCTTAATTCCTAATTCTTCTAACATATCTGCTGATCCTGATTTTGAACTGATTGAACGATTTCCGTGTTTAGCGACTATAGCTCCAGCGCTTGCAGCAATTATAGCCGCACTTGTCGAAATATTGAGAGTACCGCTCATATCTCCACCTGTGCCGCAAGTGTCTATTGCATTGTTAGGTGATATAATTCTCATTGATTTCTCTCTCATAATATTAGCAGCGCCGTGAATTTCATCTTTACTTTCGTTTTTTATTTTTAGAGAAATCAATATTGAAGTAGTATCAATTTCCCCAACTTCACCATTCATTATAAGGTTAAAAACAAAAGAAGATTCTTCAAAAGATAAATTCTGTTTATCAAATAATTTATTTTTTATTTTACTAAGATTCATAATTAATAATACTTAAAAAATTTTTTAATATGATTTTACCATATTTAGTGCCAATACTTTCAGGGTGAAATTGAACACCATAAGTAGAAAATTTTTTATGAGCAATACCCATTATTATATTTTTATCTGTCTTAGCTATAATTTCAAAATCACTATTCAGAGATTCTTTTTCTATTATAAGTGAATGATAACGAGTTGCTGAAAAAATTTTGTTTATACCTACAAACAACTTATGATTATTGTGTTCAATTTTACATACCTTGCCATGGATAATTTCTGAACATTTAACAATATTTCCTCCAAAAGATTGGCCTATAGATTGATGTCCCAGACAGATTCCAAGTATAGGAAATTTACGATGTAATTTTTTTACTATATCTATGCAAATCCCTGCTTCATTGGGCGTACATGGGCCAGGAGACAGAACAATAGCTTTAGGATTTAGTTTAATTATTTCATTAATATTTATTTTGTCATTTCTATAGACTTTTGATTCTGCTCCTATTTCTCCAAAATAATGGTAGATATTGTAAGTAAAGCTATCATAATTATCAATTATCAAAATCACAAATCTAAACCTCTATAAGAATCTAGTGCAGCAGCAATAATAGCCTGCGCTTTGTTTACAGTTTCTTGGAATTCTTTTTCAGGATCTGAATCATAAACAACACCGCCACCTGCTTGTATATATAAATTATTATCTTTTATAAGACCTGTTCTTAAACTAATACATGTATCCATTTGTCCATTTGAGTCAAAGTAACCCATGGCCCCACCATAGAATCCTCTATTAACATTTTCAAGTTCTTCAATTATTTCCATAGCTCTAATTTTTGGAGCCCCGGAAACCGTTCCTGCTGGAAATCCAGAGATAAGCGCATCTATAGAATCCATATTTTTTTTTAAATCACCTTCGACGTTAGAAACAATATGCATTACATGAGAATAATATTCAACGATCATCTTTTCAGTTACGCTTACAGTTCCAACTTTAGCTACTCTACCCACATCATTCCTTCCTAAATCTAGTAACATCAAATGTTCTGCCAATTCTTTTTGATCATTTAATAATTCATTCGATAATTTTCTATCTTCATTAGTAGTTTTACCCCTTTTTCGGGTACCAGCGATAGGGCGTATTGATACTTTACCATCTCTTACCCTAACTAAAATTTCTGGGCTTGAAGCAACTAGGCCGATGTTATCAAAATTCAAATTTACTAGGAAGGGAGAAGGATTCAACCTTCTCAAGGAGCGATATAGAGTTTTAGCACTTAAAACGTATTCGCATTGAAATCTTTGAGAAGGAACAACCTGAAATATATCCCCTGAATGGATATATTTTTTTGCCTTTACAACAATTTTTAAATAATCTTCTTTCTTATAGTTTGACTTTATTTGAATATTTTTTTTATTTGAAACATCATCTTTTACTATTTGTGTTTTTAATTTTTCAACACTTTTCTTAATTAGTTTCTCAGCTTCTTTTAATGCATTTTCCGCATTTATATTTTTTACTGGATAGATAGCAGTCATTATATCTATCGTATCCTTGATATTGTCAAAAACGGCAACAATTTTGGGTCTAATCATTACTGCTTCAGGAATATTCAATGTATCAGGATTACTTAAATTTATTTTTTCCATGTACTGTATCATCGGATATCCTAAATAGCCTACGAGAACAGGATAAGGAGTTTTATTAAAATCTCTTTGTATTTTAGATAATTGAAGTATGTTTCTAAGAGATTGGATAGGATTTAAATCAGTACTAACATTCTCTTTTATATACTTGCAGTTGGTTGTAATAGAAACCTTTCCGCCTTTTACCCTCCAAATAAGATCAGGATCACATCCCAATAGAGAATATCTTCCTCTTTGATCACCTCCCTCTACAGATTCAAGTAAAAAAGAATATTTTTCATTTTTAGAAATTTTTAATAACGTTGATACTGGAGTTTCTGTATCAGCAACAATTTGATGAGATAAAATCTGAGGAATATTTCTTATGTAATTATCAATAAATTTTTTTTTACTGTCATTTGACATCAATAATTACTTATAACAGCGTCAATAAGCTTATCATTGGTGGTAATTTCCTTGTTTTTTACTAATTCAGTACCAAAACTTCCCTTTAAGTCATTTTGAAGTGATAATTCTTTAACCTCGTTTATATTTTTAGGTATTGTAATATCAGTGATTATTGCAATATATACTTTATTTTCGTCAAATAACTGTACGACAGTTCCTTTATCCGCTTTAAAAATATCAGAAATTAATTTTATTGGTAATTCTTTGGAATTTATATTTATGTCCGCATCTTTTATTGTCAGATTATGAAGATCACTTATTTCATCAAAAAAATTTAAATTATTCTTACTTTCATTCAATATTTTCTCTATTCTTTTTGTTTTTTGCCAATCTTTTAATACGTTATCTTTAATTTCTGATAGACTAATTGGTTTAGATGGAACAATATCTTTAACATTAAAAATATAAAAACTATCAGGATTGATTGTTACGATATCATTTACAAAGTCCTTATTAGAATTGAAAACATTGGAAATTAAACTTTTGTAAAAATCTTTTTTATCACCTTCAAGTTTGGAAAAATTTTTTGTTAGATTGTTTTGTGTTAACAGTTCTAGATCATACAAGTTAGCAATTTCATTTAGCGATTTTCCTTCTACAATTTTTTCTGAAATTTTACTGTTTAGTTCATCAAGGTAGCTGCTGACTTCAATATTGGTTATTGTTTCTTTGATATCATTTTGAACATCAGTCAATTGAAGTTGCAATTCTGACTTGATATTTTGGAGAATAATTATATGTTTTGATATAGTTGTTTCAATAATTTCAGATTGTTGATTTATTTGAAGTTTAAATAAAACGTCTGCAATTTCTTTTAACACATCATCTGAAGAAAGATTTTTAAAAGAATTAAATTTAATATTGTTGTCATTGGCATATTTAATTATTTCCTCATCATTCTTAAAACTATTTATTTTGTCTTTAAAATTTTCAGCCTTTTTTGAACTTTTGAAATTAAACTGAATAAAGGTTCTTTTTTCTCTTTCAAGATACAGATCTTTATTATTATTATAATATTTTGAAATTTCAAAATCCGATGGAGTAAAATTACTTATATATTTTTTTTTATCTACAATTATATATTCAATATTTCTTTTTTCATCAGTCATATATTCATTAAGATTCTCATTGTAAAAGTCTTCAAGAACTTTATCAATATTGCTAACGCTTGTTTGAATTTCTTCTATACTTACGAACTTCAAAGGCATTTCAGTGTGTCTTATTTTTCTTTTTTGGTGTTCATGCGCATAGATTTTTTCAGTAAAATTTATTGGATAATTGATATTAAAAAAAGCTTCATTAAAAAACTGATCTCTAGTTTCAAAATCAATAATTTGTACAATGTCTTCAATTTTAAGATTTTGTTGTTGTAAAAACTGATTTAAGAATGGTTTATTTAGCCTATTACCCTCATATAATTGTGGTATTTTTTCCTTGGTTTTTTGCGCAATAATGGTTTCATCTAATTTAAAACCCTTTTGATCAAATTCATTTTCAAAAACTGCATCATTAATTAAAGCGCCTAAGGCCAATGAATCAATTTGAAAGGCTTTAATTTCTTCACGAGACATTGATTTACCTAATATTTGATTAAATTGATTGATATTCATCTGTAGAGTGCGATTAAATTTTGTTGTTGAAATTGGAGTTCCAGATACTCTAGCAACTACATTGTCAGAATCAAATAAATTTGAATATCTTTTACCACCTCTCATAAAAAAAATACTGATTCCAAATAGAACAGCTAAAACAATACCAATTTTTGATTTTGTAATATTCCTCAACATATTTATTATTTCGATCTTGCTTCTATAGTAATAGTTTTTATAAAGGAAAGTAAAATATGCTTGAAATACAAAAATTTACCAAAATTATAGTTGCTAATTGGAAAATGAATGGGTCAATTAATTTTATCAATAATTTTCTTAATGATTTAGATGATTTAACTTTTGAAAATATTTATGATAAATCTATTTGTATTATTATTTGCCCGCCTTTTACCTATTCTTATCTTATATCTAATAAATTAAAAAATTGTTACTTGGGGGGACAAAACTGCTCTCGTTTTCTTGAAGGTGCTTATACTGGCGATGTTAGTGCCTCAATGCTTTATGATATTGGTTGTCAGTTTTGCATTGTCGGTCATTCAGAAAGAAGAACGATTTTTAATGAAACAAATAATGAAATTTCATTAAAAGCAACTAATTCTTTGAAAAACAATATTCATCCAATTATTTGCGTTGGTGAAACACTTCAACAAAAAAAGGATAAACAAACTAAAGAAATTTTATCTAAACAAATTAGTGAAAGTATAAATGAAGATTCAAACAATAATAATACTATAATTGCTTATGAACCAATCTGGGCGATTGGATCAGGATTAATTCCGTCCTTAGATGAGATAGATGAGATTCATAATTTCATAAAAAATGAAATACAAGGATATGAAAATTATAAAATTCTTTATGGCGGTTCGGTAAAATCAGCTAATTCAAAGAAAATATTAAATTTGGATAATGTTGACGGTCTATTAATCGGGGGAGCTTCATTAAATGTTGATGAATTTAAGAAAATCTTGTCTTTGTAATATTCTCCTTGAATAACTTTATTACTTAAATATAAGCATTTTACATGACATCTTTAATCATTATTCAATTAATTCTAGCTGTTCTTTTAGTTATTTTTGTACTTTTACAAGGATCAGATAATGAAGGCCTCGGTTTGGGCGGCGGCGGCGGTATGGGCGGTATGATGTCTGCACGCGGAACAGCTAATCTCTTGTCTCGTTTAACAGCTATTACAGCAACTTTGTTTATGATTATGAGTGTTATTTTAACTATATCAGCTTCTGTAAGCTCCGATAAAAACATTCTTGAATCTCTTCCTGATGTTAATTCTACAGAAAGCGATACTAATACTCTTACAGAACCATCAATTCCTGAAAACAATTAGTTTTAATACCTTGATATAATACTCATTATTATGTAACTGGGTATTCCGTAATGCACTATGTTTTTATTACGGGCGGAGTTTCTTCTTCATTGGGAAAGGGACTAGCATCTGCTGCTCTTGCATCACTTCTTCAGCTAAGAAATTTTAAAGTCAGAATCAGAAAACTTGATCCTTATTTGAATGTTGATCCTGGTACGATGAGCCCTTATCAGCATGGAGAGGTGTTTGTAACAGACGATGGAGCGGAAACTGATTTAGACTTAGGCCATTATGAACGATTTACTAATGTTTCTGCAAAAAAATCAGACAGTGTTTCTTCAGGTAAAATTTATTCTAATGTTCTAAGAAAAGAAAGAAAAGGAAAATATTTAGGTGCTACTATTCAAGTAATTCCACATGTTACTGATGAAATTAAGAATTTTATTCATAGTGATCTAAATAATGAGGATATTATTATTTATGAAATAGGCGGAACTGTTGGGGATATTGAATCACTGCCTTTTTTAGAAGCAATCAGACAAATTCGGAATGATAGGAAAATTTCATCTTTATTAATACATATGACTTATGTTCCTTTTATTTCATCAGCCGATGAATTAAAAACAAAACCCACCCAACATTCAGTAAAAGAG
>Ga0187827_10007777_pt1 | contig 11789 bp, 9 predicted proteins | sample ETNtaG_39_FD_167969 | JGI IMG/M metagenome (GOLD analysis project Ga0187827, IMG submission 167969) | Marine microbial and viral communities from oxygen minimum zone, Eastern Pacific Ocean - ETNP2014_SV_150_PacBio MetaG (Illumina Assembly) | ecosystem: Environmental > Aquatic > Marine > Hypoxic... | reverse complement strand
TACCAGCACTCGCACCCATCTTTTTTGTAAGAGGGAATCCTAAAATAAGATGTGAAAAAGAGGTGTAATTAGTGGTTTGATCCAAATCTGTTGTAAACATATTGGTGGTTTTATGCGAACCTCCTGTAGAAAAAATAAAGGAATTTGGCTTAAATGTAGTGTATGAAGCAGGATTGTAAGGATTCAGAATATTAGGATTATAACTTGCAATAGAAGTTCCTCCCATTGCTGCAAATTGAGGAGAAACATTAGATTGTAAATCACCAACTCCAAAGCGAGAATAAGGAGAATTAATCAGATTCTGAGCATTTAGATTATTCCCACAAAATACAATAAGAATAATTAAGAAAGTTTTACTTTTTCGCATTAAATTCAAGAATTATATTTAGCCCTTTTAATACTATAAAAGGAGATGCAAATATGCGATTTTTTAAGTGTTCCACAAAGAATTTGTAGTCCCCTCCGCAAAAAATAACAGCAGTTTCCTTATTTTCTTTTAAAAAGGTATCGACTCCAGTATCAATTTCATCAATAACGCCCTGCTGAACACCAGCAATAATGGAAGAGTTTGTGTCTTCTCCAATTCTAAAATGCTTATTCGAAAGATTAACCTTTGGCAATTTATCGGTAAAGGTATGTAGCGAATTATAACGCATCTGTAAACCTGGGCTTATTCTTCCTCCAGTATAAATACCATCAATATAATAATCAAAAGTAATGCAAGTACCTGCATCAATCAACAATATATTCTTATTAGAGAACTCGTTCTCTGCACCAACAATAGCTGCCAAACGGTCCGTTCCTAATGTTTCGAGGGTTTTATAACTGCTTTTAATAGGTAAACCCGTTTTATGCGTTAAAATAAGTGCGTTGAAATGGGAAATTATGGATTGTAAATCTTCATCAAATTCTTTTACAGATGAAATAATGGAAGATATTATATCAATCCCAGAAGCAAACAAAAGGATATCGACTAAATGCAGTTTTTTAAAAACTTGTTTTTTTACAATCTGATTGTTTTCAAATATTGCGACTTTACTACTAGTGTTTCCAATATCAATTACAAGATTCATTCATTAAACTTTACAGCAAAACTAATCATTTAGAAAATCGATTGTATGAAAACAAAAAAATATTTCGGTAAAAGAAAAAAACGATTAAATTTACAGCCCAAAATGTTGGTGCCATAGCTCAGTTGGTAGAGCAAAGGACTGAAAATCCTTGTGTCCCCGGTTCGATTCCTGGTGGCACCACTGAAATAAACCCGCTCAATTGAGTGGGTTTTCTATTTTAATTAAATGGATTAGTTGCCCAAACATTGAGTTCATTAATAAAACCCCTATTATCCATCTCAATTGCAGATATTATTGCATGTGATATTTCCTTTGGAGTTAATTTATTATGCACATCTTCTCTTTCTACTCTTTTAGGATTTCCAAATGCAGTTGTAACTTCACTAGGATTTATTTGGCAAACTCTAATGTTGTGAGATCTTAGCTCAGCTTGCCAACATTGAGTAAGACATCTAACAGCAAACTTTGAAGAAGCATAAATACTTCCATTCTTGTAGCCTTTTAAACTTGCTGTTGACCCAATATTTACAATAGTTCCGCTATTTTTCGCTTTCATTAATGGAATAATCTCTTTTGTAAATAGAGAAAGTCCAAAAACATTAACATTAAATACATCTAAGAAATCCTTTGTATTGAGTTCCTCAATTGATCTTCTAACTCCTACACCTGCATTATTGATTAAAACATCAACTTTATTTTCAAGTAGCTCAATACATCTTTTTGCATTTAAATTAATATTATCTAAATTACCAATATCAAATTCAATCATTTTTGATTCAGTATGTTGAAAAGCAGTCATTAACCTTTCTTTTGATCTTCCAGTAACTAAAACATTGGCTCCTTTTTTGATTAAAGATTTTGCCGTTTCTTTACCTATACCTAAACTGCCTCCTGTTAAAATAATATTCTTGCCTTTTAAATTCATCTCTTATTTAATTTGTTTAAGTTACAAATTTACTCAATTGTTTTCTAAAAAAGTTCGAAATAAGGACCGAGAGGCCCACATAATAAAACCCACTCAAATGAGTGGGTTTTTATTTACTTAATCATTATTTTTTTTTATTAGCGATAAAGTAGATTATAATTCCAGCCCCTATGGTCATAAAAACATCTACTAGTTTAGAAAGATCTGCTACAGAAAGTAACCAAATACAAATTAACATTCCTAGAATAGCAATTGTATTTCCATATCTTAATTTGTATCCTATATTTTTATTCTGCATCCTTAGCTTGATAAGAGAGGCAGAAACAGTAAAATAAACAAGAATACTACAAATAACACTGATTGAAAGTAGATAAATAAATGTTCCTGAAATAGATACTAGTATTGCAATAATTAAATACAGCCATAAACTGATATGAGGGACAGCTGTTTTAGGATGAGTTTTGGAAAATATTTTAGGAAATTGATTCTTTTCACTTAACGCAAAAGGAACACGAGAACCAATTAACACATTGCCATTTAATGTTCCTCCAATAGAAATAATTGCTCCAATGGTAATGATAAGCCCACCAACAGGTCCAAGAAACGAATTTGCAGCATCAGCAATAGGTTTGTTAGAATTTATAAGATCAGGAAATGTTCCTACTGCCACTATTTGAATTAATGAATAAAATATAGCTATAAAGAGAGAGGCAGTTATCATGGCAAAAGGAATGTCCTTTTTAGGGGTTGAGATTTCACCCGTATTTACTAAAGCAATTCCAAAACCCATAAAGGCAAAAATCAGAATAAAGATAGTAGATGAAAGATCTGAGATTGTTGGTATAGCCGATTTTGAAAAGTCAATTAAGTTAATATCAATAAAGAAAAAGCCCGTTATGACAAAAAATAAAAGAGGAATTATTTTAGAAATACTAAGAATATTAATTAATCTGGAGCTATTTTTTACACCACTATAATTAGTAATGAATAGGAATATTGTAATGATAAGAATAGAAACGGTTCTTGTGCTTTGTTCTGTAAAACTCTCATTAACGAAACTTAAATAATCAAGCAATAAATTAATTAATGCAGCAAAACTGACTATTCGTCCAACTAAATTAATCCATCCAATGATAAAAGCTGGAAATTCCCCAAATGCTTTAAGTGTGTATAAATAGGATCCTCCTGTTTTTTTAAACTGGCTACCTACCTCTGCAAAAATCATAATAAATACAAATATTAGTAGGGCACATAAAAAAATTATTGGGATGCTATAAATTCCTGATATTGAAAAGATTCTGGATGGCAATCCGAAAATACCAGCACCAATAATAGTATTTACCATGATGAGAACTAAACTCCATCTTTTTATATCTCTTTTTAACATTAGGATAAAAATATAAAATAAACCTTAATAATGAATCAAAATAAGTTCGAAATTAGGACCGAGAGGTCCACATATTAAAAATCTCAATTAACCTTTTTTATTAATCTCTTTTTAGTTTGCAGTATTTAATTCTGGTAGGGATAACATCTCCCAGCCTTTTTTTACGATTTTCCTCATAATCAGAGAATCCCCCCTCAAAATATACCACACTGGAATCACCTTCAAAAGCCAAAATATGCGTACAAACTCTGTCTAAGAACCATCTATCGTGTGAAATAATCACAGCACAACCTGCAAAATTATCCAATCCTTCCTCTAAAGCTCTTAGAGTATTTACATCCAAGTCATTAGTTGGCTCATCTAATAAAAGTACATTGGCTTCTTGCCTTAGAGTCATAGCAAGTTGCAAACGGTTACGCTCTCCACCTGAAAGAACTCCTACCTTTTTATTTTGATCAGAACCATTAAAATTAAACTTAGCTACATAAGCTCTTGAGTTCATAAGTTTACCCCCAACATTAAGTTGTTCTTGACCATCTGTTATTTGCTCCCAAATAGTCTTTTCTTGGTCAATATCGGCATGCTGTTGATCTACATAGGCAATCTTTACTGTTTCCCCAACTTTAAATGTTCCTGTATCAGGGGTTTCTTGTTCCATTATCATTCGGAAAAGTGTAGTCTTACCAGCTCCATTTGGACCAATAATACCAACAATCCCTGCAGGGGGTAATTTAAATTCTAGATTTTCATAAAGGAGTTTCTCATCAAATGCTTTTGTAACGCCTACAGCATCAATAACATTATTTCCTAATCTTGGCCCTGGAGGAATGTATAATTCAATTCTCTCTTCTTTTTTCCTTGCATCCTCTGCAAGCATGTTTTCGTAATTATTTAACCGTGCTTTTGATTTTGTTCTTCTACCCTTAGGGGACATACGTACCCATTCCAATTCTCTTTCAAGTGTTTTTCTTCTCTTACTTTCTGTCTTTTCTTCCTGTGCTAATCTTTTTGATTTTTGATCTAACCAAGAGGAGTAATTTCCTTTCCAAGGAATGCCTTCTCCTCTATCTAATTCTAATATCCACCCAGCTACATTATCCAGAAAATACCTATCATGTGTAATGGCAATAACAGTCCCTTTATATTGTTGTAAATGTTGTTCTAACCATAACACAGATTCAGCATCTAAATGGTTTGTTGGCTCATCTAATAAAAGAACATCCGGCTCTTGTAATAATAATCTACAAAGGGCAACTCTTCTTTTTTCTCCTCCAGATAAAACTGAAAGTTGAGCGCCTGGTTCAGGACATCTTAAAGCATCCATTGCAATATTCAATTTAGTTTCAATATCCCAAGCGCCTAATACTTCAATTTTATCTTGCAAAATTCCTTGCTCTTTCATTAAAACATCCATCTTATCCGAATCCTCATAATTCTCTTGTAAACCAAAAGCATCATTAATAGCATTGTATTCAGCTAGTGTGTCAACTGCTTCCTGCATTCCTTCTTTTACAATATCCATTACTTTTTTACTTTCATCAAGTTTTGGCTCTTGCTCTAAGTATCCCACAGAATAACCTTTAGAGAAAATCACATCTCCTTGATAGGATTTGTCAATTCCTGCAATAATCTTTAATAATGTGGATTTCCCTGAACCATTTAAACCTATAATGCCAATTTTGGCACCGTAGAAAAAGGAAAGGTAAATATCTTTTAATACTTGTTTGTTATTGCTGATGAAGGACTTGGAAACTCCTGTCATTGAAAAAATTACTTTCTTATCTTCTGACATATTTTTTGTTTTAAGAACACAAAAATAACTAATATAGATTTTATAAAATGCTGTAAAAGGGCAGATTTCTTATTTATGATAAAAATCACTTTCCTATATCGTTTATAGAAATATTTTTGCAGTATGATATGTGTAGAAGAAGCAAAAGATATCATAACAAACAGAACGCAACAACTTCCTAAAACAAAAATGAATGTAGTTGATTCTGTAGGACATACTGTATCAGAAAATGTTGTTGAAAAAAATGACTATACTAATTCTGAAAGTTTATCAATTGCATTTTTTATATTAGCATAGACCTCATCCATTTTTGCATCCATCATATAGCAAGGAGCGGAAATTATTTTCAAATTCTCATCTACACATATTTCTTTTATCGATTTATTGATGGTTGTTGCTCCTACTGAAGAAACTGAATCATGAATCTCTGCAATATTATATTCTGATTTCTCAGAACTTGTGCCAAGTGTTAATAAAGCATGATTATCTGTTCCCTCTAAAGATTTTGCAATTAAAGTTGGTGATATGCAAAGTGCAACAATTGGTTTTTTGTTTTCTACACAGTGTAAAATCAAATCTTTTACTTCTTGTAGAACTTCTCCATTCTGCCCTTTAAAAGCCCAATTACTTAAGTTCTTTGCAGAACCAAATCCTCCAGGTATCACAAGTGAGGAAATAGTATCTTTATCTAATTTAGAAAGTGAAACAACCTCTCCTCTTGCAATTCTTGCAGATTCTACAAGTATATTTCTTTCCTCATTCATTTCTTCTCCACTTGTATGATTTATTACATGATGTTGTTTGATATTAGGGGCTGTACATATAAAATCTAACTTTTTTTGTGAAAGAGCTAATAATACAAAAGTTGATTCATGAATTTCTGCACCATCATACACCCCACATCCTGAAAGTAATACTGCTGTTTTCATAGATTTAATTATTTATTAAAATTGAAAATTATTTTATTTATATTATTTCTTGAAAAACAAAGACTTTTAAAAGAAAAAGTCCATGCCATTTCTTGCAACTCCAATAATATCAAAAACTCCAAGAGCTATAAGGCAAATTATTATCATCACGACATATAATATCTTTTCACCTTTTTTTTCATTGAAGAATTAATCTCTTCTCTACTGTCCCATCTTCAAAAATATAAAATAAAAGTTTATTATATTGATTATCTACTTCTCTTCCTAAAAGATCTGAAATATAAAGTAATTTACCTTTTCTATTGTTTATATCAATATCTGAAATTGTAGTATTCATATTACAGTTTGATGGTAATGGGTTTAACTCAATAGGGTTCCCAGGAATTAAACTCTGCCCTTGCAAACCAGGATATGTTGGCGCATACCTTGTACATCTGAAAGTAGAGTTAGCCCACCCATTCTGAGATGTAGGAATTACATCTCCTTGCGATAAGGGGCCTGTATTTATAACAGGATTGATGTATCTCCAAACTATTGATTTATTATTATCTATCTCAAAAAAGGTTCCATGAGCACCATCACAAATTAATGTGTTTCCTCCTTTGAGCCTTTGAGCCCCAGAAATATATGAAGAATAAAAGTTAGTTAGATTGGAATCGGTATAAGTCCATTCTGCAAAATTAGGCCCAAAAGTATTATTTGAATTTAAAAAATAATTCCCATTCGTATCTTTTGACGGATTAACAATATCAACAGAACTAAATCCTCTTCCTTGTCCGTTATTAAAAATCATGATTTTTCCACCATCCTGTAAGCTGTCTTCTATCCAGTATACATTATGCTGACCAAAAAGTTTTTTGTCACTAATAGCTCCATTATCATAGCCAATTGGATTCCCCCATCTATATAAAAGATCACCTCCTTTTCCTGAATTTCCTCCAGAATGAGTAGATGCTTCTGATGTAGTAGTGCTATGATCAATTATATAAAATTCTGAAAGTACTCTGCTACTAATAACGATTTCATCCGTTTGGGCATTGTAGTCAATGGAATTACAATGCAACCAATCTTTTTTTCCATTTCCAGAGTAAAAATTAATATCTAAAAGCTCAGGGCTGTTTCCAATGATCCCATAATTTGGTTTTGAAGGATCAAAATCTTGCACCAAATGATCCCATAGATACCACTCCCAAACTATATTAATTCCATTGTTTCCTTGAGGTTCTACTTCTAAAATATAAGTTGGCCAAAGTTCATTGTCGGCTAATGCAGAAGGATCTCTTCCAGCCATAATTGCATCAATAGATGACTTATACTCCCAACACAAAACCAAGATATTCCCGTTTGGCATAGGTTCTATATCATGATGTTGATAATAATTACTTGTAGAGAAATCGTAGCTCCAAAGCAAATTATTATTCCAATCTAATCTTTCCACTCTACCACCACTACCTCCTCCTCCAAAAGTTGAATTCTGAATTTTACATGCTCTTAATAAAGTGCCATCTGCTAATAAATAAACTGAAAGTCCTGGTTTATAAATACCCTCCCATTTATTGATTATTTTTCCACAATTATCAATCAAATAAGTGTTCTCAGATGGAGAGAACAGGGTGTAGCCATCAAAAGAGGCTTGATCGTATTGAAATAACCCAACAGTTTGGGGTTGAGTTAAAACAGATAAAGGAAGGAATATAAACAATATTATTATCCTCATCATCTTCTGTTTACTCAATCACAACTTTTTCTAAGAATCTTCCCTTTTTACTTTCAATTTCTAAAAAGTAAACTCCTTTACTAAAAGCGGAAAAATCAAGAGCCATTTTGGAGTTTATTATCGCCGATTTCTCAATCGAATAAACCTCCTGACCTAAAACGTTACTAACAAAAATAGAAGTGTTCTCAGTAATCCCATTAGTAAATTCAATATTAATTTTATCAGTTGTTGGATTAGGATAAACCTCAATATTTTTTGCAAAAGAATTTTCATGAATTGATGTAGTCCAAGGCGTCCCTAAGTTCATTCGAATCATAGGCACTTTACTAATCCAATACCAATCGCCATAACCTTGACTCCCTATATTACAGCCATTATCTTGAATATAACAAGTACTAGACCAAGCTTCCCCTGATACTCCAATAGCAGAAGTGTCAAGTGGGTGAACATATCCACCAATTGCTGGCATATAAGAAGTGCCAGCATTTAATGTATATCCATTAGGGATTTCAAGAGTTACCCAATTATCTAGATCGCTTAATTGTATAGTGTAATCATCAGATTGTGTAAGCCATATTTTAGATGCTTGTCCGCTTGCTAGTGCATCAATCTCATAAAGTGAAGCATATATTTTCGCTCCTGGTACTGAAATTGGAGATATATATGCAGAAATTGAAGTTATATCATCAGTTGCATAAACATCATAGTAAGCTCCTAACACCATGCCTCCACACGATCTTCCAACTCGCCAATACGATTGATAATTATTAGCATCTCTACCAAAAACTGTATCAGTTACAATACTAGCATCTATAATAGTATCGGTTAAAGTAGAATCTGAACTTGCCCAAGTATTAAAATAATACATCCCTGTATTTGCAGGAGTGAAGTTTTGATTTCCAATAAAAATATTTGTATCCATAGTTGAAAGCAGAGTGTCAATACTTGTAGTAGAAAAAACAGAAACTCCAATATCATCAAATGCTTCAATATTCAATTTTGTATTTTGTAAAAGAGCACCCAAATTAGCAACTACACCTTCAAATTTGTATGGGTTAGCTACTGCCTGATTCATAGGATAAAAAGTATACCCCATTGCAAAACCTTGAGTAGTTGGGGTGGTATACCATCCTCCATAATTTGCTTCCAAAAGTTCTAATCTATTTGCTGGTGTTTCTATTATTTGCATATCATCAATCATCCAATAATAACATCTAGCTTCCCAACCGATTCGAATATAAACTGTAGGTGAACTCCCTGCAACAGATGAAATATTTAAACTAATCATTTGAGGATTTGGAGATTGTGTGTTGTTAGTTGCATTACCTTGCACATTATAGTCAGTCCACATCACACTATCGGTACTAATAGAGACTTTCAAATTCAAATTATTATTAAACCTAAATGTTTGCTGAAACTCCAAACTTACATTAGGATATCCAGATAGGTTTATTGCACTTGTTGTGAAATAAGATTCAATATACTGATAAGTGCTTCCAGATGGCTGACCATAATTCCAGTGATTTGCAGAATCTGGATCAGAGATCAAAAATCCATTTGAAGCAGTTGTAGAATTCATAGCAGAAGCTGCTGCTGTTCCCTGATTAGAATTCCAATACCCCCAAGAACCAACAAAAGAGTGTTTCCAAAGGCAGGTTGCTATTCCTCCAGATGCATTATTTGAATGAGTACTCCATCCTGATGGAAAGCCATTACCAAAATCTTCTGACCATAAAGGAGGTGCAGATTTAACTCTATTAATTTTTTCTTTTTTTACTTTTCCTGTAAATACTCCGTCTGGAGAGTTTTGTTGTGCTAATAAAGATACTGAAAATATAATGGCAAAAAATAGTAGTGTTTTTCTCATAACTAATTGTTTTAGGTTGAAAGGCAAACTTAAAGTAATTTTTTGACAAAAAAAAACCCTGCCGATATCGGTAGGGTTTTTAAATCTATATACAAAAGCAGTTATTCTACAACAACTCTTTCAGTAATTACAGAAGTTGAGTTTTTAATTTCAATTTGATACACTCCTTTATCATAAGTAGCTAAATTAATATTTTCTTTATAAAATCCACTTACAAGCAAGGTGTTAGTAAATACTTCTTGCCCCAAAATATTTGTAATCTTAATTGAATAAACATCTTCCTCTACATTACTCATCTCAATTACAAACTTACCATTTGTAGGATTGGGATACATCTTTAATTTTCCATTGAAATTAGTTTCATTAATATTAGAAGGAAGAGTAGGTGGTATCCCAAAGTTCATTCGAACCATTGGCGTTGAAGAAATCCAATACCAATATCCAAATCCTTGAGATCCTAAATTACAACCGTTATCTTGTATACGGGACATAGTCACCTCTGCATCTCCAGAAACACTTATCCCAAAAGTGTCCAAAGGATGAGCATAACCGCCAATAGCAATCATGTACTGTTGTCCAAATTGAGGGTCAATTGAAATTGTTGAATTAAATGCAATAGTAACCCAATTATCAATATCTGCTTGTTGAATAGTATAATCATCTGTTTGTTCAATTTGAATAAATCCCATAGGGCTTGAAGTCGTATCTACTTCATACAATACGCCAAACATTTTAGCTCCTGCTTTTGAATAGTCAGCAACATGAGCTGATACAGATGTTAAATCATCCATAGCATATACATCAAAGATATTAGCTACTTGTAAACCACCACAAGATCTTCCAACTCTCCAAGCACCAGATGGATTTCCATAATCTCTTCCATAAACAGTATCTGTAATAATGGCTTGCATATAAGTAGTATCGGTATAAGGAATACTATCAGAACTTCCCCAAAAACGCATGTTATAAACTCCCATATTTGCTGGAGCATAAGTTTGGGTTGCAACAAAAACAGCAGTATCTAATGCTACAAGTGTGGTAGGTGTAGAACTTGATGAAAAAACTTGTGTATTAATATCATCATAAATCTCAATATTCATTTGTGTTCCTGCTAAATCAGAAGCTCCAATATTAGCCATAATCATTTCAAAAGTATAAGGATTTGCATTGGATTGAATTAGTGGTTTGAAAGTGTAATCCATACTAAAACCTTGAGAAACAGGAATTGAATTCCAGCCACCATGATTTGCGTCTGTTACATCCATTAGATGTGCTGGTGTTTCTATTAATTCAATGTCATCAATCATCCAAAAATAATATCCCCTGCCATTAGCATTTGATTGAGTAGTCCCTTCAAATTGAAATTCAATCTGCACATTCGCATTCCCTGGCACAGAAGTTGGCATTCTAACCATTAGTACTGCATCCTTTGGAGATGAATCATTTACATTAAGATCTGTGTGAACTTCTACTTGTGAATTATATGTTCCATTAACATAAAAGTTAATAAATGCTTGCCCCATAAAAGTTCTAAAATAGCTATTCATTTTGACCATAACATCTGTATACCCAGATAAATCAATCATATCTGTTTTTAAATCTCCATTATGAGGTGTAGGATATGGGCCATTTCCAAAATTACTTGCAATTCCATTATTATCGTAATAATCAGAATCAAAAATCATAAATCCAGTACTTGCAGTAGGAGAATTGATAGTTCCAGTAGTGCTATCAGTATATGCGCCTTGACTTCCTGTACCTACTCCAGGAGATGTTGCTGGCCCTCTATAAACCCAAGGGGCCGTAGAATTTGTCCAATTTGATGGTATTCCATTTGTAAAATCTTCTGACCAGATTGGTGTTTGAGAGAAAAGAAACTGTGGCAAGCAAAGTAATATAAGTAGTAGTTTTTTCATAAGTCGTAGATTATAAATATTTGGCTAAGTTATAAAAAAAGTCGGGATAGCAGTATTAGAACCTTATGATAAGAAACCGCAACTGTTAACCGTATTGTTAACTCCAGATTACAAAGAATTAATATTCAAATATATGTAATTTATTCAACAGTTATTCTCTTCTCTACAGTTCCGTCATCATAG
>Ga0187827_10007776_pt1 | contig 11789 bp, 11 predicted proteins | sample ETNtaG_39_FD_167969 | JGI IMG/M metagenome (GOLD analysis project Ga0187827, IMG submission 167969) | Marine microbial and viral communities from oxygen minimum zone, Eastern Pacific Ocean - ETNP2014_SV_150_PacBio MetaG (Illumina Assembly) | ecosystem: Environmental > Aquatic > Marine > Hypoxic... | reverse complement strand
GAATTTATTCATGGTGAGCTTTCAAGGCCTAAGCAAGCTGCATTACCAATAATCGGCGCTATAGGCGGTATGGCTGTTCCAGCGATTATTTATGTAATAATCAACTTTGAAACTGGTAATACACTTAGAGGCTGGGCAATACCATCGGCGACAGATATTGCTTTTTCAATTGGCGTCTTGTCATTATTAGGTAAGAGAGTTCCAGTTTCTTTAAAAGTTTTTTTATTGGCTTTGGCAATAATCGATGACTTGGGCGCAATTATAATCATAGCCTTCTTTTATTCTGCTGAACTTCAACACATGTATTTAATTTTAATGATAGGATCTTTTTTGACTTTACTTATTATTAATAAATTTGGAGTAAAAAAGTTCCTGCCCTACCTGTTAATTGGACTGTTCCTCTGGGATTTTACCCATGAATCTGGAATTCATTCAACAATATCAGGGGTTCTCTTAGCTCTCACTATACCTCATCGTGTTCATGAAAAAGACTTTTCGCTATTATTAAAATTGGAACACATTTTATCACCTTATGTTGCATTTGGAATTATGCCTCTGTTTGCTTTAGCAAACGCAGGTGTTTCACTTGATGGACTATCAATGAACTCATTGTTGTCACCTGTTCCTTTGGGAATTTTATGTGGATTATTTTTTGGAAAACAAATTGGGGTATTTCTATTTTCTTACCTATCTATAAAATTTAAATTTGCAGAAATGCCTTCAAATTCAAATTGGCTTAAATTTTATGGAGTTGGTATTTTGACAGGCATAGGTTTTACTATGAGCTTATTTGTTGGAAATCTGGCTTTTGTTGAAAACAATCAATATATGGATGGAGTAAAAATTGGTGTTTTATCTGGATCAATGTTATCAGCTTTTATTGGATATTTATTACTATTCTTAGTTACGGCTAGCAAGAAAGAGAGATAATAATTTCAAATTGTGATTTTAACAAATGATTTATAATTATAAATGATAATAAAAAATAACTTAAAAAATTACCTCAATCTTTTTTTTTATTTCATGCTTGTATTTTTAATCCATCAAATGCCGGCTTTACATTGACTGGCAGTTTTTGCAATAAAATATTATAATCCAAATCCGAATGTAAATTCGTCAAAATAGTATTTACTGGTTTAATCTTCTTCGAAATATCCAGAGCTTCGCTAAGTGAAAAATGAGAAGGATGAGGATTAAATCTCAAACAATCAATTATAAAATATTTTAAATTTTTTAATTTATTCAAATTTGAATTTGAAAGTCCATTACAATCGCTAATGTATGCTGTATTGCCAAATATATAGCCAATGCTATTTATTTTTCCATGTCTCACTCTGATAGATTTAAATTTAATTAATTCCTTTTTAGAACCTAAGGAAAAATTACTTTTTAATTTTTTGCCATTTAATATTGCTGGATATTCAATGCCATCTTTAAAATAGTATGAAAAGTTATTTTTTAAATAAGACAGGGTAATTTTATCAGCATAAATATTTATTTTTTTTTTATTTTTTAGAAAAAAAGACCTTAATTCATTAATTCCATGAGTTTGATCGGCATGTTTGTGGGTATATAAAACTGAGGAAATATTTCTTATTTTATCCCTTAACAGTTGAAACCTAAGATCTGGTGATGTGTCGATTAAGATATTGTTATTTCCTTTTGAAATAAGAACGGAACATCTTGTTCTATAATTTTTTTTATTTTTTTTATCACAAACTCCCCAATTTCCGTCCGCACTTGGCACACCTATAGAACTTCCGCAACCCAAAAATGTTAGAATAGTTTTCACTGATTTAATGAAAATAATTTATTAAAATTATTAGATGTATAAACTATTAAATCATCATAAGAAATATTTTTGATTTCTGACAATTTCATAGCTGTATATTTTATGAATGAAGGCTCATTGGTAGATCCTCTCATTGGCATTGGAGCCAGGAAAGGTGAATCAGTTTCAATAAGAAGTCTGTCAATGGGTATTGATGATGCGATTTTCTGCAATTCTTCACTTTTATTAAAAGTAATTATTCCACTTAAAGAGATATACGCTCCAAGACTAAGCATTTTTTTTGAAAAATTAGTAGATCCAGTGAAACAATGCATAAGAATTTTTGGATTCCTAAAAGAAAAATCATTTAAAATACTAAAAGTATCAATTTCAGCATTTCTAGAATGAACTATTATAGGAAGGTCAAGATCAATAGCTGCCTCAATGTGTTCAACAAATTTCTTTTTTTGAATTAATTTATTACTATTTTGATAGTAAAAATCTAAACCTGTTTCACCTATGCCAATAATTTTGTTATTTTCGTTCCTGAGCGAAATTAGCATTTTTTTGTCTACATTAATATCATCTTTGGTTTCGTGAGGATGAATTCCTATAGTTCCATATATATTTTTATATTTTGAAATTATTTTTTTAACTATTTCAAAGCTTTTTAAACTAGTAGAAATAGTCAGCAAACATCCAACTCCCGATAATTTTGCCCTATTTACAATTTCATCCAATTTTTCATATAGTGGTGAACGGTCTAAATGACAGTGTGAATCAATCATTGTTTTTTTCAATCTTTTTAAAAAGTATTCCCTGATTTATTATTTTTGTTCCGGGATTATTTGTAAGATGATCCTTGATACCACTAAGTTCTATAGCTTTTGTATTTAAACCTAAAGATGTAAGAACTTTGTTTGCTGAGCAAGGTATTACTGGCAATAACAAAATTGAAATTTTCCTTATTATTTCCAAAGAAACGTAAACTATTGTATTTAATCTTTTTTTATCATCTTTCTTATTCCATGGAGCCTCATCATTGAAATATTTATTTGCATTAGATGATTTATCAATAATAAATTTAACATATTCATTTAGTTGTTGGTTATCCATTAAAGATCTAATTTTATCAATGCTGTTATTAAAAGAATTTAAGATTTTTAAATCTTCAGAATTAAAATCAATATCATCTGGAACAGTGTTTTTGCAGTTTTTTTCTACAAAAGAAAATGTTCTTTGACAAAAATTGCCATAATTGTTTGCTAAGTCGCTGTTTATACAATTTTCTATATTTTTATTACTAATATTTCCATCGTTGCCAAGCGAAACTTCTTTTACAAGATAGTATCGTAATTGATCTAGTCCATAAATTTTTATCACCTCAAGTGGATCGAGAATATTGCCCTTTGATTTAGACATTTTTTCCTTATCAGATAGAATCCAGCCATGTCCGTAAACTCTATTAGGAGGCTTAATGTCAGCTGCCAATAAGAAGGCTGGCCAATATATTGCATGGAATCTCAAAATATCTTTCCCAATTACATGCAAGGTTGCTGGCCAAAAGCTTTTGAATAATTTATCTTCAAGATTAGGGTAATTTAATGCACTTATATAATTTGTAAGAGCATCTAACCATACGTAAATTATATGTTTATTATCATTTGGTACTTTTATGCCCCATGTAAAAGATTTCCTGCTAACAGATAAATCTTTTAATCCCCTTTTAACAAAACTTATAACTTCATTTTTTCTTGATACAGGTAAAATAAATTTAGGGTTTTTATTGTAAAACTCTAATAACTTGTCTTGAAATGAAGATAATTTAAAAAAAAATGATTCCTCTTCAACCCAATCTACTAATGATCCTGAAATTGTTGAAATTTTTTTGCCATCTTTTTCAGCAATTTCATCTTCATTATAGTAAGCCTCGTCTGATACAGAATACCAGCCTTTATATTTAGATAAATATATATACCCTTTTGATTGTAGCTTTCCCCAAAGAAATTGAACTGCTTTATGATGTCTTTCTTCTGTTGTTCTTATAAAATCATCGTTAGAAAGATTCAAAGTTTTGGTAAGATTTTTAAAAGTTTTGCTGATCTTATCGGAAAAATCTTTTGGTGATTTATTGTTTTTTTCTGCTGATTTTTGGATTTTCAATCCATGTTCGTCTGTGCCTGTTAGAAAAAAAACATTATATCCATCTAACCTTTTAAATCTTGCAAACACATCAGCAATGATGCTTGAGTATGCGTGCCCCATATGAGGGTTGGCAGATGGATAATAAATTGGTGTAGTAATATAATAATTCTTATTATGCATGAACAATATTTTCTTTTATCTCATAAAAAGTATTATTCATATCAATATTATATTTTCTAAAAGAATTTAAACTTTCTAGAACTTTAGAATATTTTAATGATATTTTGCTTTTATTATTAGTTTTCTTAAGTTCTTCGAAAAAGAAAAGTTCGATGGTATTTTGCAATAAATTTAGATTAGTATTGTTTTTATTCTTTAAAATAAACTCTATCAAATTTGAAATTACATTGATTAAATTTGGATTGCTCATGTCAATAGCTAATTCATTAATTAGCTTAACAAGATTAAGAATGATTCCTGGAGAGTCGTAAAAGCTTTTTATTTTTTCAAGCAGATTTATATCAATTTTTAAATTATAATATATTAATAGATTTTCTAATATTTTCTTTCTTTCCTGATTTGAAAAAAAAATCTTAAATTCAATACATCTAGATTTCAAAGTTTCGACCAATTTTATAGAAGAATTATGTACAAGTATAAAGAAAGTGTTCAAGTGAGGTTCTTCGATAATTTTAAGTAACGCGTTAACTGAATGTAAATTTAAATATTCAGCTTTATCAATTAAAATAAATTTAATTTTTTTCTCATAATTTGTTTTGCTGAGGTAATTAATCATATCTTTAACCTGTTTGATGCTTATTGATTGTTTATCAGCAAAGTTTTCTATTAAATAAAAATTAGGATGATATTGTTTGTTGATTAGTCGAAAAGATCTATTTAAAGGATTGATGGTAAAGTTCATAAAATCGTAAGAAAAATCTTCTTTATTGCTTAGAATGGAATTAATAAAATGATATGCAAAAGTTGCTTTCCCCAAACCAGACTGTCCAGAAAGTAAAATATTATTAGGTAATAAATTGTTTTTATATAATTTTATAAATAACTTAAAATATTGATCATATGAAAATAGCTTTTCTTGCATATTGGGCAAAAAATCTGTAGAAAAAATTTCTTTTTTTTTCATTTATTTTAATAATCTTTTAACCCGATTAAAAATAATATCTTGATTTATTTTATATTTAATAGAAGAATTAATAATCATATATTTTGATTTATTTTTATTACAAATCTTTAAAAAACCGTTTTGAACTCTTTTATAAAATGATTTTTTAAATTTATCATATCTATTAATTATTTTTCTATTAGATATCCTCGTCTTTAATTTATTAACATTCAAAAACATCAAAAATGTGTAGTCAGGTTTAATTCTCCCCATTATTTCTTTATTAATATAATCAATGAAACGTTTTTTAACGCCTAAGCCATAATGCTGATAAGCTAATGTTGAATCTATAAAACGATCGCAAACAATTATTTTTTTTTTATAAAATGGTTTTATTTTTTTTAAAAAATTCTCGTTTCTTGCTGCAAGATATAATAGTGTGTCAGTGAGTGAGTTAAATCCTTTATTTTCACTTTTCAGTAAGAAAGTTCTAATGTATTCAGCATTCTTTGAGCCACCAGGCTCTCGTAAATAAACACAGGGAATCTTTAGAGATTTTAGTTTCTTTACCAAAGACAATGAATGGGTTGATTTACCGGAGCCTTCTATTCCTTCAAAAACAATGAAAAAATTTTTTTTATACATCTCCCCAAACAAAAAAGTTAAATGACCTAATAAGTCTTGTGAAGATATTTACTTTTTTAATTTCTTCCATTGAAAAAACATCATGTTGAGCAAATAATTCGTCGTCTAAAAAAATATTTAGTACACCCAACTTAGCATCTTTTTCTATAGGTGCGGGAATAGGTCCATTAAATTGGATATAAGCGCTAATTGTTTTCTTTTTTCTTTTGGGTACAGTAATGTAGATGTCATCTTTAACGTAAATATCAGCTTTGTTTTTTTTTCCCAACCATGTATCTAAAGTAGAAAATGTTTCATTTTTTTTGGCTATTTCAATAGTGTCAAATTTGGACAATCCATGTAGTAACATTTTTCTTGACTCTTTTGTTCTAGCGGATTTGGTTTTAAATCCACTGCCGACGGCAGTTATTCTTCTGTCATTTCGTAAAATCGATGATGCTAAGGAATATTGTTCAACAGTCAAAAATCCAGTCTTCAATCCATCAACTCCAATATTTTCGTATAGCAATGCGTTTCTGTTACCTTGGGTTATTGGATCACCTCCAGTTCTGTTCCATGTAAAAGATGTTTCTTTAAAATAAGTGTAATATTCCGGATAATTTTTAATTAAATAATTAGACATTTTCAATATATCTCTGACAGTTGAATAATTATCGCTATCACCAATACCTGAAGAATTTGAAAAATTAGTTTTATTCATTCCAATTTCTTCTGCCTTTTCATTCATTAAAACAACAAATTCATCTTCAGATCCAGAGATACCTTCAGACAAAGCAACACATGCATCGTTGCCAGAAATAATAATAATACCCTTCAATAAATTTTCTACGGATATTTCGTCATTTAACATTATAAACATTGAAGAATATCCGCTTTGAGACATCCGCCAGGCTTTTTCTGATATTACAAATTTTTCATTTAAGGTAATTTCACCGTTTTTCAATAAATCAAATGCGACTATTGCGGTCATTATCTTTGTCATTGAAGCTGGATATATATTAATATCAGCTTCTTTTTCATATAGAATTTTACCAGATAAATAATCTTGTATAATTGCTGTTTTGGCTTGGATGCTAATTTCCGCATTTAGGAAAGAATTGCTAAATAAAATTATAAAAAATAATATTTTTCCTAAAAAATTTTTCATTTATTTATATTTATTATATTTAAATTTTCAAAGCCTAATTCATTTAAACTAAAATAAGCATCTTTCACAGAATTAAAGTAAGCATGAGGTCCTGAATAGACCTTAAATTTGTTCTTAGATATTTTTTTAATTTTAATATTTTCCAAATTTGCTTCTTTTTTGAATCTATTTTTAGCTGTTTCTGCAGACTCAAAAAAATAAAATTCAGCAATATCTATTATATACGAAGGTTTCTTTTTTTTAAATTTAATTTCAGGTTTAGAAGAAGACATATCATTTATGTTTATTGATGTAATCGGTGCTTTGTTTGCAACTTTTTTTTCTTCATTAAAAATAGAGGCTTCTTTTGCAATAAACTTATCATTTACTCTTATTGATAAGACTTCAACATAGGGGTTGTTAATATCTAATTCCAATTTATCTGCCATCTTTTTTGTAATAACAATATTGTATATTGAAGGATAATTAATAGTTTTTCTTATTTTTGCTGTTAAAGATTTGGAATTAAAAGGATTAGATATGCTGACCAAAGTATTGTTTTTTAAAAAAGGATGCAAAACATAATTTTGACCATTATTTAATTTTTTGTCCACAATATTACTCTCAAAAACTGAATTATCATAAACTAAAGCAAAACCTTTAGAAGAAAAAGTTGGTTCCTCTATTTTTGAAGGTTTTTTCATAATTTTCATATCCTGAGTACATGAAAATAAAAAAACAAAAATACAAATATAAGTTAAGTTAAATTTCATTTTTTATCATATTTGCTAAAGTACAAACAGTAACTCCAAATCTTAAGGATCTATTCCATTTTAATATTTTTTCATAATTTTCAAAAACCAAGAAAGCTGGTGAATTTTTATTTCCCTCTAACACTGCTAGGTCAGGTATAATCAACGCAGCTTTATGTTTATCATTTATCTCTTGAATATCAACTATGCCTTTTTTTTTCCAAGATTTGATTGTCAGATAATTTTTAATTTTTTTAGCGGATACATTAATATATTTTTCAGAAACTGTATTAGTTAATTCAACTTTATGGAAACATAATGCTTTATATTTCCAACCAATTTTATTTATATAGTTTGCAGCAGATGCGAGAGCATCATCAAGAGATTGTTTTAATTCAATTTTGCCATTATTATCATAATCAATTGCATAATTTTCAATTGCAGAAGGCATAAATTGAAAATTTCCAAATGCCCCGGCCCATGAACCGTATAAAGTATCTAGATCAATCAATTTTTGATCTATTAGTTTCAAAAGTACTAATAGTTCTTTTGAAAAAAATTCACTTCTTCTCTTGTCAAAGCTAAGTGTAGCAAGAGATGAAATAATATCCATTTTTCCAACATGTTTACCAAAATTTGTCTCTATTCCCCATAGCGCTAGCAGCAGCTCTTTTTCAACATTAAATTTTTTTTCAACTTCATCAAAAAGTTTTTGATTTTTTATTAATAATACCTTTGCCTTGAGCATTCTAGAAAGTGTTGCTCTTTTATTTATGTATGTTTTCGTATCTTCAAAAAATTCTGGTTGATATCTGTCATACTTAATTACTTGTTCTAAATATTTTGCGTTTTTAAAGCTACTGTTAATTGTTTCTTCGGAAATTCCTTTCTTTAGCGCTCTGATTTTAAATTTATTGAGCCAAATATTAAAATCAGTTTCCACATTAGAATATGAAATTTGTGGATAAGTTAAGAGAAAAATAAGTAATAACTTTTTTATCATTATTTATTTATTTTGGTTTAAGTCTTTTAAATAAATAATTACAGCAATCCAAATAAAAATAAAACCGATTAACTTATGAATACTGAATATTTCATTAAAATAAAAAATACCAAGTAAAAACTGGCCCGTCGGAGCAATAAAAAAAGTCATTCCAGAAGCACCAAGACCTGCGAGTTCAACTCCTCGTAGATATAAATATAGTGGTATTACTGTCATTGGGCCAGCCAGAAAAAGTAAAAACATAATATTAGGATTCAAAAAACTAAAATCATTTAAACCCTTTTGCGATATTAAATAAAAAAGAACTAAAGCTATGGGAACAATAAATGCAGTCTCTACAAAAAGACCCATATCAGTTTGGACATTAATTTTTTTTCTTAACAGATTATAAGTGCTCCAAATAATTGCCAGAACAAGACCAATCCAGGGGATAGATTTAAAATAGAATAAAAGATAAATTATAGAAATTAAAACTAAAAAAATAGAAATTATTCTTGCTTTGTTTAATTTTTCATCAAAAAAAACAAATCCAAACAAAACGCTTAAAATAGGAAAAATATAGTATCCAAAACTTGCATCAACCAATCTATTGGTAACTACAGCATAAATCCATGTAAACCAGTTAATAAAAATTAATAAGCCCGTCACAAAGAGGATAAATAATTTTTTCTTATCATTTAAAACTTCAAAAAATAAATACCATCTTGAATACAGTGTAATGGTTAAAAGCAAAATAAAAGTAGTCCATATTGTTCTGTGAACTACTAGTTCCACAGGACCGGCAAAAGATACGTATTTAAAGTAGAAAACGCCAATAATACCCCACCAAAAAGATCCTGCCGAACTAAATATAATTCCATTTAGTAATTTATTTTTCATAACTTTTTATAAAATTTTCATTCACCTATTTAATTAATTCGGTGTTATTATTTATTATATAAATGTTCCTTCTTAATCATTAATATGATATTTTGTTGATGTGGTACTAATATATTGAACAAATACAAGGTAATCGAGTCTTAAATTGATGTTATGAATTCAAAAAAAAATAAAATGATATTTGATATTGCTATTATCGGTGCTGGTCCAGTGGGAATAGCTTTCGCCTGTAGTTTCGCCAAAACAAATATGAAGATCGCTATCATTGAAAAACAATCAAAAAAAATTCTTGCAAATCCAAAAATAGATGGTCGCGAAATTGCTTTAACTCACCGTTCTAGTGATATATTAAAAGAGTTGAATGTCTGGCAAAATATACCTGCCAAGTTAATAACAACAATAAAAGAAGCAAGAGTTCTAAATGGTAATTCTAAGTATTTTTTGGATTTTACACACCAAGAATTGCAAAAGGAATGCTTGGGTTATCTGATTCCGAACAATTTGATTAGAAAATATCTTTATAAAAAATTAACAAATCTTTCAAATGTAACCTTAATGGATGAGGTAAGTTGTATATCTATAGATGCTAGTAATAATGAATTTTCTTCAATCCAATTATCTAACGGTGAAAAAATAAAAGCATCATTAGTTGTTGCTTCAGATAGTCGCTTTTCAGAATCTAGAAAATTAATGGGTATCTCGGCATTTATTCACGATTTCAATAAAAATATGATTGTTTGCAGAATGAAACATGAGAAGTCTCATAATAATATTGCCTATGAATTTTTTCGTTACAATCAAACGCAAGCATCATTACCATACATCAATAAAGAATCATCAATCGTAACAACAATATCCAAAGAAGCGTCGAAATCATTAATGAAAATGAATAATAAAAAATTTAACAAAGAGATGCAGAGCAATTTCAATAATTTTTTTGGAAAGATGAAATTAATTGGAAAACGTTACAGTTATCCAATGATTACTGTTTATTCAAAAAAATTTGTTGCCCAGCGATTTGCACTAATTGGTGATGCTGCAGTAGGTATGCATCCGGTTACTGCGCATGGATTTAATTTGGGTCTAAAAGGATTGGAAATTTTAACCAAAGAAATAAAATCAGCTATAGAGGATAAAATTGATTTTGGTTTGCCTTTGGTTCTCCAAAGATACCAATCCAAATTGCATCGCGTTGCTATACCTATATATTTAAGTACTAATGGTATAGTCGGTTTATATACAAACACTACTGTTCCGGCTATGCTTGTAAGACAATTCGTGCTAAGAGCCGTCAATATAATAAAACCAATTAAACAAACTTTTTTACAAGTATTGAGATAAAGCTCTATTTTAATAATAATCCGAAATCCATTTCCTTATATTATAAATGAGGGTAGATAATTTTATTATTTATTTAATTTATTGATACGTATTATTTTCATTGGGCATACTTTTGCCGAAGCATTGTTGGCTTCATACTCTATGTCATCAACCTTGACGGTATAAAAACCCTTCTTACTTTTTGCCCCCAAAAGCAAACTTCTTCCATCTTTTTTATTCATCCTCCATCTTTCCGGAGCCAACTCGATACAATAATTGCATCCTATGCACTTTCTTCTTTGATAAGTAATTTGTATCATTTGATATTTACAATTTTATACAGTTTATCACTTGGTCTCACAATATGATCCAGTCTCATTGAAAAGTTATCTCCTTTTCTTACACTTTCAACCTGTTTATCATTGAGTCGTATTTCCCCAGCTACTGTTTCAATTATTCCTGTTGTCCTTCCTGTAATAAGGATATTGTCTCCTTCTTTAAGATGTTGTGTTTCTAGATCAAATTCCGCTACTTGTATTTTTGCGAAATAGTTTTTTGCTTTACCTAGATAAATTTTCTTTTTTGTGGCTTTGGACCCATGAATTTCCGTCCATTCTCCTAATTTTTGTCCTAAATAATAACCATCCCAAAAACCTCTGTTATAAACGCTTTCTAATTTATTAATCCATCCTTTCACCTTTTCCTTATTATATCTTTCTTCCAAATATGCGTCTGCAGCTTCCCTATAACATTGGGTAGTTGTTTTAACATATTCGGGAGATCTTCCTCTGCCTTCTATTTTGAGAATATTTACTCCGGAATCCAAAACTTGATCTAAAAATCCTATTGTACACAAATCTTTTGCTGACATAATGTACTCATTATCGATATCAAATCGATGTCCATTTTCTTTATCTGTAACTGTGTATGTCTTTCTACAATTTTGAATACAAGCACCTCTGTTTGCTGAAGAGTTGCTTGTATGTAAACTCATATAGCATTTACCTGAAACGGCCATACATAAA
>Ga0187827_10007775_pt1 | contig 11790 bp, 11 predicted proteins | sample ETNtaG_39_FD_167969 | JGI IMG/M metagenome (GOLD analysis project Ga0187827, IMG submission 167969) | Marine microbial and viral communities from oxygen minimum zone, Eastern Pacific Ocean - ETNP2014_SV_150_PacBio MetaG (Illumina Assembly) | ecosystem: Environmental > Aquatic > Marine > Hypoxic... | reverse complement strand
AAGCGTTTATAAAGTCTTATTTGCAGATATCACTATAAGTTTTGATAACGTAATAGGAGTTGTAGGTGCAGCAAAAGATTATTTTGAATTTATGATATTTGGTCTTGTTTTATCTGTTATATTGACGGGTGCCTTAGCAACTTACCTGGCCAACTATATTCAAAGAAATATTTGGATAGCTTATATAGGCCTAGGTTTTATTTTATTAGTAGCCATTCAATTAATAATTGGCGGTCTTGTAGATCTAGAAATATTGAGAATAAATGAAAAATTTATAAAATATTTTTAATAAGAATATTTTTTTGTGGGCTAATTTTTATTATACGTTACAATTAATTATTGGTGGTTTGGGCAATTTGGAAATTATTCAAGTCAATGAAAACTTTAAAAATTCTTTTAGAAATTATATTGTTTTTAAGACTCACTTTTGGTATCAAAATCTTTAAGTTTTTCATCAATAGAAGATATTTTTGTACACAGGCTAGAACATATTAATTCAAAATCTTTTTTTAATTTTTCAACTTTATCAAAATTTGATCTTTCTATTTCTATATTCATTAACAAATACATAGCTTCTTCATTTTTTGGATCTAGTAAGAGAGTTGTATTAAGGTTTTTTTCTTCTTTTATAATATTTTCTTCTATTTTGAAAATCTTTGCTAAATATAAATATGAATCTGGTTTTTTAGGATTGAAAACAATATCTCTCTGAAACAAAAATTTAGATTCTTCATATTTTTCTTCATCAAATAGTTTTTTTGCTTCCTCAAAAAAATTTTCATTAGAATATGAGGGGTTGATTAATAATAAACCTAATAAAAAAGTTAAAGAAATTTTTTTTATCATATTAGCTAATTGTCTTATCAAAGTTGTTTATCATATTTTTATAAATTCAAATATATGATTCTTTTATAATTAAAAGTAATCTATCTTAATTTTTTACAGATTATGAAGCTTTCTTTTGATTCTTTTCTACTTGATGGTGGTTTAAATATGTTGATTTCTTTAAAGGTCAGTTTTGCCTCATCTACAATTTCATTAAATGTTGATCCCATAAAAATTTTTGAGATAAAAGATCCATTTGGTTTAAGTTCGCCTTTAGAAAATCTCAAAGCTTCTAAAGATAATTCTCCCGTAACAACTGAGTCTAAATTTTTATTTCCAGTAGTGTTTACAGCCATATCTGACATTACAAGATCTACTTTTTCTTTGAAATAATTTATTATTTTTTCCTTAGAACTGCTTTCGTTAAAATCACCCACAATTTGATATGAGTTACCAATTGGCTCCATCTCTTTCAAATCTATAGATAGAAGTTTGCAATTTCTAAATTTTTGAATTATATATTGAGACCAGCCTCCTGGTGCTGCACCCAAATCTATTACTGAAAAACCATTTTTAATAATCTTATGTTTGTCATTTATTTCCTGCAATTTATATACTGCTCTTGATCTAAACCCTTCTTGTTTAGACTTTCTAACGTAAATATCTCTACGCTGTCTCTTAATCCATTCTTTTGATATTTTATTTTTTTTCAATTAATTTGAATACCTAAGGCTTTTAGAAACTTTATTTTTATTTAAAGTTTCAACATCTATTTTAATTGATTTATCTACTCTCATATCTTTACCATCTTTCCAAATTCCTGCAGCAAGGTGCATAATGCCTATTGAGATATTTGGTAGAAATGGTTCTACAAATTTATTTTTACTTTCATCAAACTTTGGGAGTAAATTGCTCGTAATCCAATTACAATTTATAGGTAAAAATTCTGTATCAACATTATCGATATAAACACTCATATTAATTGCTAAACCCTCTGATCCAAAAATTTGACCAGCGCTCAATGTTTGTTTTAAGTTTGTTTGCCAAATTTCCCAACATTTTGAATTTTTTTCTAAAGAAAAAACTCCAATATTGATATGAGGAGCAAATGCTAATTTTCTAGCTTTTTCAATCCCAATCTTAGAGTTAATCGCGTGTTTAAAATTTTGAGATTTAATAACTGCTAATTTTCCAAATAACCATTTAACTTTAGACATTATTCTATAACCTGGCGCCATGGTTTGAGTAATCCCAAGTTTACCATCCTCACAAGCTTTAAAATAAAGTTCTATTGCAAACCATTCTTGAACCCATGCATCACAATCTATCCAAAGATACTTTTTGTAGTTAGGAAAGTAATTTGGAATAAATGCTCTAGAAACTTGGCTTTTTAACCATTCTTTTCCTCTAACTTTAAATCCAGGAACTTCAATATCCCACTCTGCGTTTTTTATTTCATTCACTTTACTTGAAAGAATATTTTTTTGTTCATCTGTTAGTCCTGCATCCAATATACATATCGCTACAGTTTTTGATTGTTCAAATTTTTGAATTGAATCAATTAGTTCATTAAGAAGCTCAAAATAATTTGAGTCAGCAAGTGAAACAATGGTATTTTCTTTCATTAAAGTATATCTTCATGATCATCACTATCATCAAATTGCGTCGAAAATTTTTTCTTCAATGATAGATAATGTATTGTACTTATTGGTATAACTAAAAGATATATTAAGCTTGCTATAAAGATAGTATTAAAAGTAAAAATTAATAATAAACCAAAAAATAATACAATACTAAAAAGTAGAAATATTGTTGCGCTTCTTCTAACTACAATTTTTTTTAAAGAGTAAGTTGGAATTTTACTTATTAAGAGCGCAGAAATTATTAAAAATAACGACGGTACTGCTATATTATAATTTACATTAACAAATTGAATTTCACTAAAACTATATATTAATGGCATTAGAACTAGAATACCTCCAGCAGGAGATGGTATTCCTTCAAAAAAATGATCTCTCCAAGATGGATCTGCATTTGAGGTAATATTAAATCTTGCTAATCTTAAAGCTACACAGACAACATAAATTAATGAAATTAACCATCCTATTCTACCTAATTCTTTCAAAATAAAGAAATACATTATGAAAGCAGGAGCTACTCCAAAGCTAATTACGTCTGTGAGTGAGTCTAATTCTTTTCCAACCTTAGATGCTGCACCTATTAATCTAGCAATTCTTCCATCTAAACCATCTATTATTCCGGCGACGATAATTGCAATAACTGCTATCTCAAACCTTCCATCGAAAGCAAATTTAATTGATGTTAATCCTATGCAAACACCAACTAAAGTAAAAATGTTTGGTAATAAAACCCTTGGGTTTCTTGGTGGTACAATTTTAAAATTTTTTTTTGGTTCCATTTATCTCTTTGCTAACAAAGTTTCTCCTGCTAATGATCTTTGTTCTAATTTAATTAATGGTTTATAGTTTTCAAAATATATATCTGCTCTGCTTCCAAATCTAATCATTCCAATTCTTGAACCTTGATGAATAATATCATCCTTAAAACATTCTGTTACAATTCTTCTTGCTATTAATCCTGCTATTTGTACTACAATAATATCTTCTCCGAATGAATTTTTAATTTTATAATAACATCTTTCATTGTCCTCACTTGCTTTATCTAAAGATGCATTAATAAATTTACCAGGTTTATAACTTATTTCTGAAATTGTACCTGAACATGGAGATCTATTTACATGGCAATCAAATACGTTCATAAAAATACTAATCTTAGTAAATTTTTTTTCCTCAAGTCCTAGTTCCTTAGGTCCGTTTATTTCCTCCACTTTTATGATCTCGCCATCAGCCGGACTAACGAGGTAGTCATCACTGTTAATTGATTGTCTTTCTGGATCTCTAAAAAAATAGTAGCACCAGATAGTTAACACTAAACCTAGCAATCCCAAAAATGAACTAATGAAATATAGTACTAATGTCGCTACCCCGAATATAACTAAAAACTTATATCCTTCTGCGTGTATTTTTGGAAAAACTTTACTTATCATAACCTTTATTGCTAATTTTTTTTAAACATGTATATAAATCACTGTCTATTAATAAGATATACCTAAAATATGAGCAAAATTAAGGTCAATAATCCTGTCGTTGAGCTAGACGGTGATGAAATGACTAGAGTTATATGGAAGTTTATTAAAAATAAACTAGTTCTTCCCTATCTTGATATTGGAATTAAATATTTTGATCTAGGTATGGAGAGTAGAGACAAAACAGACGATCAAATTACAATTGATAGTGCAAATGCTATAAAAAAAATTAGTGTTGGTATTAAGTGTGCAACAATTACCCCTGATGAGGCTAGAGTAAAAGAATTCAAATTAAAAAAAATGTGGCGTTCACCAAATGGAACTATAAGAAATATTATTGGTGGAACTGTTTTCAGAGAACCAATTATTTGTAAAAATATTCCAAAAATAGTTCCTGCATGGACAGATCCTGTGATTATAGGAAGACATGCTTTTGGAGACCAATATGCAGCAACAGACTTTCTAGTTCCTGGAAAAGGTAAATTAGAAGTTAAGTGGACATCTGAAGATGGTAAAGATGAAAAAAAATATGAAGTATTTAATTTTACAGGGCCAGGTGTTGCTTTATCAATGTACAATTTAGATAAGTCTATAGAAGATTTTGCGAGATCTTGTTTTAATTATGGATTAATGAAAAAATGGCCAGTCTATTTTTCGACTAAAAATACAATTTTAAAAATATATGATGGAAGATTCAAAGATATTTTTGAAAAAATTTTTAATGATGAATTTAAAACCGAATTCGAAAAAAACAAAATTACTTATGAACATAAGTTAATTGATGATATGGTTGCCTGTGCCATTAAATGGAGTGGTAAGTATATCTGGGCATGTAAAAACTATGATGGCGATGTTCAGTCAGATACTGTCGCTCAAGGTTATGGATCTTTAGGATTAATGACAAGTGTATTATTGGCTCCTGATGGAAGAACAATGGAAGCTGAAGCTGCGCATGGAACTGTAACCAGACATTATAGAATACACCAACAAGGTAAAGAAACTTCAACCAATCCTATAGCCTCAATATTTGCATGGACTAGAGGTCTAGCTCATAGAGGAAAACTAGATAATAACGATGAGTTAGCTAAATTTTCAAACACTCTGGAAACTGTTTGTATAGAAGCTGTTGAGGGCGGATCGATGACGAAGGATTTAGCAATTTTATTAAGCTCTTCTACAAAATATTTAACTACTAATCAGCTCTTAGATGAATTAGATGCTAGATTGAAAAAGAAATTAAATTAAAGACTTAAGTTTTTCTAAAGCTACATCAATTTTTGCACTATCAACTCCACCTGCTTGAGCAAAATCTGGTCTGCCACCACCGCCTTTTCCTCCTATAATTTCTGATCCTTTTTTAGCAAAATCAACAGCGTTATATTTTTTAGTTAAACTGCCTGTTACTCCAACAGCTAGACCAATTTTATCTTCTTTAGTTGCAAATATAATTACAATTCCTTCTCCTAAATCTTTTTTTCCTTTATCAACTAATTTTCTTAATTCTTTGGTCGGGAGATCTTCTATTTTTTGAAGTCTTACTTTAGTACCTTTTATCGTTTCGTCAGAAATAATATTTTTAGTTTTGTCTTGAAGAATTAATCCAACAGACAATTGATCTAGTTGTTTTGTTAACTCTTTAATTATTTCATTTGGATTTTTCTTATCTAAATTTGGTTTTGCTCCAAATTTAATTATTTTTTCAGAAAGATCTTTTATAACTTCTTCATTTTTTTGTGCAGAAATATCTGAGAGTTTTTCTTTGTTTTTCAAGTATTGTTCTAACTGTTTTTCTCTTAAAGCCTCAACTCTTCTAACGCCAGCTGCAATTGAAGACTGATTTATGATTTTAAATTTACCAATATCTCTGGTATTTCTGACATGAGTTCCTCCGCATAATTCAGTTGAGAAATATTTACTTTTTTCATTTCCCATGGATAATACTCTTACTTCATCACCATATTTTTCACCGAAAAGAGCTAAAGCTCCATTATCGACAGCTTCTTTTGGTGTCATAAGTCTAGTTTTTACTTCAGATTTTGTATCAACCATTGAATTAACATAACTCTCTATTTTATTTATTTCATCTGGTGTTATTGGTTTCATGTGACTGAAATCAAATCTTAATCTGTCACACTCAACCAGTGATCCTTTTTGAGTGACGTGTGTTCCTAAAACTCTTCTAAGAGACTCGTGCAGTAAATGAGTTGCGGAATGGTAAGCTCTTATATTTTCTCTTCTTTCAACATCAATTTTTAACTCCACACTTTCACTAATTTTAATTTCACCTGAGATTATCTTTCCATAATGAACAATAAGATCTCCTAGTTTTTTCTGAACGTCTGAAACTTTAAATTTAAAATTATTAGAAACTATTTCTCCAGAGTCACCAACTTGACCTCCTGACTCCCCATAAAAAGGTGTTTGATTAACAATAATCATTCCTTCATCGCCAGCCTTTAATGATTTAACTTGTTCGTTGTTTTTTAGTAGAGATTTAATAACTCCTTCAGCTTGATCTGTTTCGTAACCAAGAAATTCTGTTGGTCCTAATTTATCTTTAATTGCAAACCATATATCATCAACAGCACTATCTCCTGAGCCTTTCCAATTTTTCTTAGCAAGCTCTCTGCTTTGTTTCATCAATTCGTCAAATTTTTGATTATCAATTTGTAGTGATTTATTTTTTAAAATATCTTGAGTTAAATCCAAAGGGAATCCATAAGTATCATAAAGTTTGAAAGCAACTTCGCCAGGTAAAATTTTATCTATCTTGGAAATTTCCTCATCTAGTATTTTCATTCCTCTATCAAGAAGAACTAAAAATTTTTCTTCTTCCATTTTTAAAGTTTCTTTAATCAATATTTCTGCTCTTTTAATTTCAGGATAATTGTCGGACATTTCATCCATCAAAGTTTTAAATATATTGTAAAAGATTGGCTCCTTAGATCCTAATAAATGAGAATGCCTCATGCCCCTTCTCATTATTCTTCTAAGAACATACCCTCTTCCTTCATTAGATGGCAAAACACCTTCTGCAATTAAAAATGAACTAGCTCTTAAGTGATCAGCTATTACTCTAAAACTTGATATATTATTTTGATCTGGTTTCTTTTTTACAGCTTCGACTGTTGCATTAATAATGTTTTGGAAATGGTCGGTTTCATAATTATCATGAGTGCCTTGTAATAAAGCAGCTATTCTCTCAAGTCCCATTCCTGTATCAACAGATGGTTTAGGTAAATTAATTCTTTTATCTTTTGAAACTTGTTCAAATTGCATAAATACAAGATTCCAAATTTCAATATAACGATCTCCATCTTGATCTTTTGTGCCTGGTAGACCACCTTTTAATTTATCCCCATGATCAAAAAATATTTCAGAACAAGGACCGCACGGACCTGTTTCCCCCATGGACCAAAAATTATCTGCTGTTGGTATTCTAATTATTCTATCATCACTTAAACCTGCAATTTTTTTCCAGAAATTAAATGCTTCATCATCCTCGTGAAAAACTGTTACATATAGTCTGTTTTTGCCTATACCAAAATCTTTGGTAACTAAATTCCAAGCAAGTTCTATTGCTCTATCTTTAAAATAATCTCCAAATGAAAAATTACCAAGCATCTCAAAAAATGTATGGTGTCTAGGTGTATAACCTACATTTTCTAAATCATTATGTTTTCCGCCTGCTCTTACACATTTTTGTGAAGTTGTCGCTCTTACATAATCTCTTTTCTCAAGCCCGGTAAATACATTTTTAAATTGAACCATTCCTGAATTAGCAAACATAAGTGTTGGATCATTATTGGGAACTAAATTACTAGATTCCACAATAGTGTGATCGTTTTTCTCAAAATATTTGAGAAAAGTTGTTCTTATTTCATTAAGAGTTTTTGCCATATTCCATAAAAATACAGTATTTTTTTTCTATGTCTACATATCTAAATGGGAAAAAGGCGCTCTTTCGAGCGCCTTTTTAAACAACTAAAAGTTATCTGCTAATTCTTTTTTGAAGGTACTTCTTCTACAGATTCTACTTTTTCTTTGTCAATTGGATTGCCTTCAATTTTTTCAGAAATAAGGCCAGCTTTTTCTCTTATTGCCATTTCTATTTCTGCTGCAGCTTTAGGATTTTGTTCAAGAAATAGTTTTGCATTTTCTTTTCCTTGACCAATTTTTTCACCTTTGTAAGCGTACCAAGCGCCTGATTTTTCTACAATGTCTGCCTTTGCTCCAAGATCAATCAGTTCGCCAGTTTTACTTATTCCTTTTCCATACATTAAATCAAATTCAACTACCTTAAATGGTGGTGCAACTTTATTTTTAACAACTTTTACCCTAGTTGCATTTCCAATAATTTCTTCTTTATCTTTGATGGCACCTATTCTTCTGATATCCATTCTAACTGATGAATAGAATTTAAGAGAGTTTCCGCCAGATGTAGTTTCTGGACTTCCAAACATTACACCAATTTTCATTCTAATTTGGTTAATGAAAATAACCATTGTGTTTGTTTTAGAAACTGAACCAGTTAATTTTCTTAATGCCTGACTCATTAATCTTGCTTGAAGACCAACATGATGGTCCCCCATATCTCCTTCAATTTCCGCTCTTGGGGTTAGTGCGGCAACAGAATCAATTACAATAACTGACATAGATCCTGATTTAATTAAAGTATCAGTTATTTCTAAAGCTTGCTCTCCAGTATCTGGTTGGGAAATTAAAAGTTCTTCAGTATCAACGCCTAATTTTTTTGCGTAAACAGGGTCTAGTGCATGCTCTGCATCAACAAAACCACAAATGCCTCCCACTTTTTGTGCTTCAGCTACAACTTGTAAAGCCAACGTTGTTTTTCCAGAAGACTCTGGTCCATAAATCTCAACAATTCTTCCCTTTGGCAATCCACCAATTCCAAGTGCTAAATCTAAGCTTAAAGATCCTGTAGAAACAGACTCTACATCCATAGCTTTTTGCTGGCCAAGTTTCATTACAGAACCTTTTCCAAAAGTATCTGTAATTTGGCTTATTGCAGCGTCTAGAGCTTTATTTTTTTCTTTAACTTCCAATTCTTTATCTTTTGTGGATTTCACCACTTTTAGGTTATTTTTCGTCATTTTTTACCTCTTTTTTTACATTTTTTAACAGTCGAATCATAAATTATTATGTACTACTTTTGTTCTCATTTGCAATACAAATATTAATTTTCTTAAAAAAGACCTAATTTACCTGAGATTTAGATAGCTGCTATTCAAAAGACCAACCGACTTTAATAAGCTGTATTGGGCAAGCAGATAATTTCTTTCAGAATTGGCAAGTGAGATTTGAGCGTCTAGTAATAATGCATTAGATTGAATTACATCTAAAGTTGATCTTGAACCTACTCCACTTTGATACTCGGCAGCAATTCCTTCATTAGCAATTTCTGCGGCTTTAACTTGTGTCTTAACTGAATTTAAAAAACTCTCTGAAGACTTAAGATTTACCCATGCACTAGTGACAGCAGTTAAATTATTTTTTACTGCATTATCTAAAAGTAATCTTTGTCTAACTTTTATACTTTGATTTTTATCAACAGTTGCAAATTTTTTTCCCCCAGAGAAAAATGGCCAGTTAACAGTTGCTTTTAAAATATCCTTTTCTCTTTCATCATAAGTTGTGCTTAGGTCTTCTGTGTAAGATCTTTCAAGAGATAAACTTGCGGTTGGTGCTAAATCAGATTTTGCAATTGTTATATCCTTTTCTGCTTGCTCTAACTCTAATTTTGCAATTATAACATCATGATTATTGTGTTTAGATAATTCAATCGCATTTTCTAAACTTAAAGGAATATTTACAATTGATTGTGTTAATTTTTGCAAACTATTTTCATCACTTATATTTCCAATTACATTTTCATAATTCAATCTACTTGTAACAACTTCATTTTGTACTTGAATGTACTGCGCTTCTGCTCCAGCAAAAGAAGACTCAGATTGAGCAAAATCTGACACTTTAATTTGTCCTCTTTCTAATCTAATTCTATCAGTTTGTAGTTGAGATCTTTTTAAGTTTAAGTTTTGTTTGTTTATATCTTCTTTTTCAATTGCTAAAACTAATCCTGAATAAGCTTCGATTGCTTTAAAAATAATTTCTTGTTCTTTTCTCAATAATTTTTCTCTAGCTAAGTTTATTCCAATTTTTTTCTTTTTATAGTCAGCGTCTCTTCCGAAATCGATCAACGTTTGTTCAATTTTTATTGAAGTTGTTAAAGAATCAACATCGTTTATAGTTGCATCTCCACCTGATTGATTAGTTAATTTATTTGTATCTTCTTGGCTTTTAGAACTTGTTATAGAAGCGCTTGGAAGATATTCGCTTTTTGTAATTTTTAAATCTTGTTCAGATATAGTTAAATTTTCTCTTTCTGCATTTAATTCTGCATTATTATTAAATGCTTGATTTAATGCTTGCAAAAGAGTTTCTGCAAAAGAATTATTCGTAAAAAAAAAAGTTAATATTAAAGCAAAAAATATTTTTTTCATTTATCTAAAGGATGATTGCTTCCATCATTTACAGTTATTTCCCCTAATTCAAAAGGATTTATTCCTTCAACACAAGCTACATTTATTCCGTATATTTTTGGATTACTTCTTGGTCTGTTGTGAGTATGAATACCACAAACAGAGCAAAAATAATGTTTTGCTGTTTTTGTATGGTATTGATAAAGTTTTAAAAGATTTTCTCCTTTAACAATTTTAAAATCATCTGGACCAACTACGCCTATTATATATCCTTTTCTTTTGCATAAAGAACAATTGCATCGCATAATTTTTTCAAAACCATTTTCTGGTACTTCTGCTTCAGCTTCTACTCCACCGCAGTGGCATGTTAATTTTTTTTTCATATTTTTTGATATTTATTAAGTACACCAAGCTAATGATCTTTGCATATGCTTTTTTAAACCACTTTTGGTTAGAGTTATCCACAGCAATACTAAATATAGTTTTGATGTTCACGTTTTGATTCACTTTTGATTCACTTACAGACTCAAAATACAACCTGATTGACACTATTGAATAATTTGTGTACTAATGAGAACAAAATAAGAACATTTATGAAACTAACAGTGCCCTATTATTTGCATAAAGCTGGAGCAGGTTTTCCATCTCCTGCAACAGATTATATAGAAGAAAATATCGATTTAAATATTCATTTAATCAAAAATGTTCCAGCAACCTTCATTATAAGAGTTCAAGGTAAATCAATGGTGGATGTTGGCATTAATGATGGCGATCTATTGGTCGTTGATAAAAGTTTAAAACCAAAAAACTTTTCAACGGTCATCGCAAATATTCATGATGAGCTTGTGGTTAAAAGTTTTGTTCAAGAAAGAGATAAAAAATTTTTAACATCAGGTTCTAAAAATTTCGAAGATCAAATTTTAATTAATGAAGAAGAAGATATTTTTATTTGGGGAGTTGTAACTTATGTCATCCATTCAGTATACTAAAAAAATTGCACTTGTAGATTGTAATTCTTTTTATGTTTCATGTGAAACATTATTTAATCCTAAATTAAGAAATAAACCTGTAGTTGTTTTATCCAACAATGATGGCTGTATTGTCTCAAGATCTAATGAAGCAAAAGCTTTAGGAATTAAAATGGGTGAACCTTATTTTAAAGCAAAAGATATAATTATTAAAAATAACGTTCATGTTTTTTCATCAAACTATTCTTTATATGGAGATCTGTCTAGAAGAGTAATGAGAACTCTTAAAAGATTTAATTCTGATATAGAAGTTTATTCAATTGATGAAGCGTTTATAGATTTATCAAATTTTCCTGATAATGAAGTTGAAAACGTAGCACAAGAAATTAGA
>Ga0187827_10007773_pt1 | contig 11791 bp, 3 predicted proteins | sample ETNtaG_39_FD_167969 | JGI IMG/M metagenome (GOLD analysis project Ga0187827, IMG submission 167969) | Marine microbial and viral communities from oxygen minimum zone, Eastern Pacific Ocean - ETNP2014_SV_150_PacBio MetaG (Illumina Assembly) | ecosystem: Environmental > Aquatic > Marine > Hypoxic... | reverse complement strand
AGAAAATACCTATTGTTCCTGATATGAAGAAAACAGCCTTTGATGCACTTACAGACGAACAAAAAGCGAAAGCTGCTACAGCAGCAGGACTTTTACCAAAAGGATTTAGTTTTACGCCTCCTGATGACCAACCTTCAATATGGGGAGATGGTCCTCCTATTTTAGCTCAACAAATGGCAGAGCTTACTAATAAATTTGATGAAGGCACTTTAAGCGCTGAAGAAATAGCAAGAGCAGATATTAATAAAGACGGCTCTGTTGATACATCTGATATTATAATGGCTGCTCAAATGGAAAAAGGTTTAAGAGATGAATATGGAAGACCGAAGCCTCCAGCAGGAAAAAGATGGGCTTATGGTCCAGACGGACAAAGAATTGCAGTTTCTATAGAGACTATATCAGGTGAGGATGTTACTACAGGAACAGCAGCAGATGATGTAACTACTGAAGCATACGATGCATCTACATACGATGCAGCAACTATAGGCGAATTTAAAAGAGATGAACAAGGTAATGTAATAATAGATCCTGAAACAGGTGAGCCTGTTCCTGCAACTCCACAGATTGATGCAGCAATAAGAGATCTAAAAGACGGATTACCCACACACGCAAAAGCAACAGTAGAAGAAATATTAACATTAACTGAAAAATATACACACGATGGAATGCCTCCTGACGAAGCTTTGGAAAAAGCCAAAGCAGAGTCACCTGAGTTTACAAGAATGATAGATCCTGTAACTGGTGATCCTGAATCTGTTGCACAGTTTTTACCTAGATTAGAAGAAATAACTGCTGATTTTGTTCCAGGACCTGTTGCAGAAACCAGAGAAGGTCAAACAATTGGAGATGTAGAGCTTCAAAGATTAAGTAAAATAGCAGAAGGTCGTGGAGTACCTTTAGAAGACTTACCTGAATATAAATTAGCAAGAGAGCGTTCAGCTCAAACAGGAGAAGCACAAACAAGAGATTATGTTAATACTATGGGTATGCCTCCAGACGCAGCAGAAGCAACAGCTACGTTCTATGGAGCAGACTATACTCCTGAAGGTGGCGATACAAATATTGATAATGTACCTACTTTTACAAAAGCATCAGAAAGAACCGCACAAGTTGGTGAGGCAGCTACAAAAATAGCTGCAGACTTAGGAAATGTACCTTCTGTAGATTTAGAAGGTCGTACAGCAATTACAGGCACTGCTCCACAAGGAGATGCAGCACAAATAGGTGGTGTACCTACAATGGCAGCAGCAACTATGGAAGCTGTAACAGGTCAAGATAGGTCTGTAGCAGCAGAAGATATGTTATCAGTTGTAGGACTTGTACCTCCTGAAGTTACGGCAGCAATTGCTGAAGATGCTGCAACAGTAGAAGCACAAATAGATAGTGGTGAAAATCCTCAAGTAACGGCTGCGGTTGCTGCTTTGCCTGAAGAAGCTTTAGTATCTGTTCAAATGGGTAAGCTTTTGGAAGGTATGGAAGAAGGAACAACACCTGCTTGGGCTAGACCAGCAGTAGCACAAGTAGAGCAGATGATGGCAGAGCGTGGTTTATCTGTCTCAACAGTTGGTAGAGATGCTTTATTTAATGCAATTATTCAGACTGCGTTACCAATGGCACAGTCAAATGCACAAGCACTACAGCAAAGAGCGCAACAAAATCTATCTAACGAACAACAAGCTAATTTATCTCAAGCACAACATACTATGACAGTACGTATGCAGAATCTTGCAAATCGTCAAACTTCTGCATCTCAAACAGCTTCGATGGCTCAACAGATTAAAGTACAACAAGGTCAGTTTACATCAGAAGCCGTATTAACTACAGCACAGCAACAGCAACAAGCAAGAATGACTGATGCTCAGTTTGCTCAACAAAAAGCGCAACAAGAATCACAACAAAGACAACAAGCAGCTATAGCCTCATTTGATGCGAATTCTAGAAGAGATCTTGCTGAATTACAACATTTAAATATGGCTGCAAAAGAAACGATGACTGCTGATCAGCAAATGCGTTTAACAAAGTATAATGCTCAAATTGCTAAAGTTATGCGACAAGCAGACTTAGAGCAAGAAATGGAAAAAGCTAATCTTAGTGGTAATTTGCAATTTGAAATGCAAAACCTTACAGAAAAAAATGCAGCAGCCAAAGATACAATGACTGTTGAGAATCAAGAAAGATTAACTAATATTCAAACATTAATAGATTTTAGAAAAACAGATGCTCAGTTTGCTCAACAGATGGACATAGCTAATATGACTAATGAGCAACAAATGGAATTAGCTATGTTGCAAGATAAAGCAGCTACAGATACTGCAAATTTTACAGCAGATAATCAATTTAGATTAACAGAACTTAATGCAATAGTCCAAAGAAATATAAGACAAGCAGAATTAGATCAGCGTATGGAAGAGGTTAATCTTGATTCCGAACTTAAAGTAGAGCTTGCAGAGCTTTCGGAACGTAATACTACTTCTAGAGCTAATATGACTGCTGATCAGCAAACGAGATTAGCTAATCTTAATGTATTAGTAGATTTTAGAAAAACTAATGCTGCTATGGCACAGCAAATGGATTTGGCTAATTTGGGTAATGAACAACAAATGGAACTTGCAAATCTTCAAGAAAGAGCAGCTACCGATGCAGCTAATTTTACTGAAGATAATAGATTCCGTATGCAAGAATTAAACAATACAGTTAGTGTGTTGTCTCAGAACCAACAACTTCTTCAGCAAGCAGATTTAGCTAATTTAAGTATGCAAGAAAAAATTAGTTTGGCTAATTTAACATCTAAGAATCAAGCAGATTCAGAATCTATGTCTGCTGAAAATGTAGCAGAGCTTGCAAGATACGATAAACAAATGAATGCTGCTCAGTTCAATGCTAATCTAGCAAAAGAAATGGGATTAGCACAACTAAGTAATGATCAACAATCGACTATGCTTAATGCTCAAATTAGTGCAAATATAGATATGGCTAAGTTCAGTACTGCTGAAAAAATAGAAATGTCTAATAGTAAATTTATGCAGACAACTACATTGCAAAACATGAGTGAGAAACATCAAGGAGCTATGCAAAATGCTGCAGCAATGGCAAGCCTTGATTTAGCAACAGTAGATCAAAGAACAAAACTTGCTATAACTAATGCTCAAAATTTCTTAGCATATGATATGTCTAATTTAGATAAACAACAACAAGCTAATGTATTAGAGGCTCAAATGAAACAGCAAGCCTTGTTAAGTGATCAAGCTGCTACAAATGCATCTTTGCAATTTAATGCAAAAAGTGAGAACGAAACTAATCTGTTTATGACTAATTTAGCTGCACAAATTGATTTGAATAATGCAGCAAGAAATGATAATATGACACAGTTTAATGCTACTCAAGAGAACGCAGCAGAAGCAAGAAGAGTAGGAATAGAAGCGGATATAAATAAATTTAATTCACAGCTAACTACTCAAGTTTCTGAGTTTAATGCTAATCAAGACTTTGCAAGAAATCAATGGTTAGCTCAAAATGGAGCCACAGTAGAGGCATCGAATACATTATGGAGAAGGAATGTTAATGTTGCAAATACAGCAGCACAGAATACAGTTAATTTTCAAAATGCACAAAATGCTTTTAATTTATCACAAACAGCCTCTTCTTTTTTATGGCAAGAAATGAGAGATCAAGCAGATTATGATTTTAGAGAATCAGAAAATGATAAAAATAGAATTGCGAATCTTGTTAATACAGCAATTGCAAGCGATCCTACAAAGTATGCATCAACTGCTAGTTTAACTACATTAATATCTACTATTTTAGATGATATTACAACATAAGGAGGAGGATAAGAAAACAGATGGGATTTATAAGTAAAATATTTTCAGGAATTAAAAAGATTGTTAAAGGTGTAGCCAAAGGAATTAAAAAAGTCGTTAAAGGTGTTGCTAAAGTCGTAAAGAAAGTAGCTAAAAGCAAAATCTTTAAGGCTGTAATGATGGCTGCAGCAATGTATGTTACAGTAGGTGCTGCCGCAGGAGCATTTGGCGCATCAGGCACAGGTTTTTTTGGTAGTTGGGCAGCCTCTAGTGCTGCTATAACTGGTGGTACTTCTGCGTTAGGAGTATTTGGTAAAGTATTTATGCCTGCTAAATGGTTAGGCACAGGATTAGGAAAAACAGCAAGAGGAGTTTCAGATTTGGCAGGATGGACCACAAAAGGTGCAGAGTTAGGAGCAAGCGGTATTACAGGAGGATCTACTGTTACTGAAATTAGCGGAACTATGCCTTCAACTATGGCTCCTACTGCTGCTCAACAAGCTAATATTGCTCAACAAGCTACTGCTGCTCAACAAGCTATTACTGCAGGAAGTACTTATTATGATCCAGTAAATCAAGTATATATAGATCAAACAACTGGTAAAGCAGTTACAGGAGAATGGTGGAAACAACGTGCTGCAGATATAGCTAAAGAACAAGGAATAGGTCCTACAGCTACAGCTACAGCAACAGGAGCAGGAAAAACAGCACAGCGTTTTATAAATTGGAGTCAAGTAGGAACTAACGTACTATCTAGTGCTGGTGGCTCTTATGTGCAAGGCTTAATAGAAGGAGATGAAGATTATCCAGGTAGTGTGGTAGGAGGAGATGAGGAATTTGGATTAGGAAAAGATGATCTTATGGTTTTTAATCAAAAGGCTGATGCAAGAATTATGAAAGATATTTATGGAACATTAGCTTGGGGAAACGCAGATCCAGGCTATATGCCACTATATACTCAAGCAACAGTATAGGAGAAATATAATATTATGGCAACAACAGCAACTAAACAAAAACGACCAATTAGACCAATTATTTCTAGAAGTGTAGGTGATGCTGCAGGACAAACTGTATTAGATGCGTTAGATGCTGGATATTCAATTGATGAATTAACAGGTCCTGATAGAGGTCCTAAAATAAGACCTCGACAAAAACATGATCAAGCCGCCTTAGATCAAATGGTCAACCTGTCAAATAAAGGTGGTCCAATTCCAGGTCAAAGCTTAACAAGTGATCCAGAGCAACCTAGACCTTGGGAAAAGCCTCCTACGTATACAAATCCTAGAGAAGCTTTAATGTATATTTCAACATTAATATTAAAGCCTGAAGCCATAGAAGGAATTCTTGGTTCTTTATTAAATGGTGCAGCAGTTGTAGATATTGTGACAGCAATATTATATACAAACTTTACTGAAGGAATTATTAGTCCTGATATGATGTTATTACTTATGGAGCCTGTAATGTATCTAGTTATGAGTATCGGTGAAGAAGCCAATATTCAGTATAATATTGAAGGAGATGACTTAGATGAACTTGACGAAGATGATCCAGAAGAAATAGAAGAAAAGATTAACGAGTTTAGAAATGCTTTTACAGAAATCAAAAATTCAGAAACTGTTAAGAGTGTTAATAAAGAAAAATTAAATATAGATGCTAATATATTACCAGAAAGTATTTTAGCTAAAGTAAAAGAACAAGGTTCAGAAATTCAAAGTATATTAAGAAAACAACAGTAAAAAAGAGGAGATAAAAAGATAATGGTACAAGGAATGGGCGATAATTTTGGTAAAGCTTTAGGCTCTATATTAGGTAGGCGCAGAAGTATACAGAAAAGAAACAGGCGCAAAATACTTGCAGCCTCTCTTTTCATGGATTTATTTAAAGGCGCAGGACAACAATTACAGCAAGGAGTGGTAGATTCAGTAAATACGCTTAACGATAAATGGGGAGATATAACAGATAGTCAAAATGATTTATGGAAAGATTGGACAGATGAAGGCAGAAAGCGTTTAGATGAATATAATAGACTTGGAGAAGAAGTATATTTAAACCAAGAAGCAGAAAAAAGCATAAATCTTACTAATGCTTCTCAAGAAGGTGATATTACTTGGGCAGATAAAAATAATCCAAAATATTCTCAAGCTACAAGAGATGCTTTATGGACATCATATAATGCTGCACGAGCACGTGCCTTGTCAGAGATAAATCTATTAAAAAAAGATCCTAGAGCGCAGTTTGAAACCAAAACTGGATTTAATGAAAAAGCAAAGAATGCTTATTTGGCTGAGTATAATTTAATTACTAAAGATCCTACACAAAAAGGAGTGGTAAGATACGCATTTAATAGAGCCTTTAGAACTGAAAGAGATAAAGAAGGTAACTTAGTATCTACTAACGCAGAAAAAATAGAATTAGAAGATGCATTAAACAGAGCTGTAGCAGCAAGAAATAACCAAGATGCGGATATAAAAACTGCAACAAAGTCATTAGACGATCTATATACTGGTGTAGTAGGAAAAAAAGTTAATACTAAAGAAGATCTTATAAAGTTACAAAATAAGGCAGTTATTTTAGCAAGACAAGGATTTAAACAAGAGGAAATTATAACGCAAAAAAATAAAGATAAAGATATTTGGTTTGATAAAGATCCAGAGAAGCCAGGACAATATAAAGAAGGTATTAGTAAGAATTTTAAAGAAGCAAATATAATAGTAGACGTAACTAACAAACAAAAAGGACCTCAAGAAGGCACTGATCCAACTACAGGCAAGCCTTATAAAAAAAATACTTATCCTATAGAACGAGTTAATTTACTAAAAAATAATTTAGCCGATTTAAAGGTTCAAAATTCAGAAGGAGAAATAGATCCTTTAACTACGGAAAAGTTTTTTAATAAACTAGCAATTACTGAACTAGCACTAAATCAAAGCCTTCTTGCAAGCGGAAAAGATGCATTAACTGGTGCGCCTTTAATTGTTGCAGCCTTAGAATTATGGTCTAATGAAGGAAGATTTAGTAAGCTGGTTGGTGAAGCTGAAGATAGACCTTGGAAAAGAGACAGAGTAATATGGGATCAAAATGATATTCTTGTAACTCTTCCAACTAATGACGGATATAATTTAGTTAATAATACTGTACAAACCTTAGATGCTGTTGGTATGAATCAAGGATTAGGAGGAGCTAATCCTGATGAATTTATTCCAGATGATACAGACGAAGATGGTGTTAAAAAATATAATAGGAATAAAATAATTACGTATGCAAATTCTACTTCGGGGATAGATGAAGACACTGGTAAGCCAATTCCTAAAAATGCAATATTTGCAAATATGTCTAAAGAAGGACAAGATTTTGAGATAGCAAGGTTTCTCTCTTCATATCCTGAACACGAAAAAGACATTATAAATATTTTTTCAAATAGCGAATATAGAAAAATCCAAAAAGAAGAGAAACCACAAAAAAGAAAACAAGTAATTATAGATACTTCTTCACAAAAAGAACCAACTGTAACAACAAGAGGTTTTGAATATACTAAAGCTGAAGTAAATGAAGAAGATTTAGAAGCTATAAAAAAACAAATTAAGGCTCCGTTTGTTAGAACAAAAATAGAAAGTCTTGCAAAAGCCATAACTACTGGTAAGTATGGTGCTGTTGGTAGTTTATTAGCAAAACAAACAGGAGAACCATATCGAACTCTAACTGAAGAAGAGCGTAAAATTGCAGCGCAAGCAATAATAGATGAATTATTAAAAGATATAGGATAATTAAATGACAACGAATACACAAAATTCGGGGTATTTTGATTATAACTATAGAGATAAACAAAAAGATGATCCTCTTTTTTTAGAAGAAGAACCAGAAGAAAAAGAAGAAGAAAAAGAAGAGCAAATCAAAATTCCTTCAACAGTATCTTCAGGTTACTTTGATTACGAGTATAAAGAAGAGCCTTCTGCTGTTCTTACTAGTAAAGAAAAAGAAATAGAGCCTTATACAAAAACAGCCACTTCAGGCTATTTTGATTACAAATATAAAGAACAACAACCTAGCAAAGATATTTCTTTTGCTAGAGAGTTTGCTTATGGTAAAGCACAAGAACCTTTAGTATTAGGTAGTCTTTTCAGACTTGGTAAAGCTGCAGTTCAAGCAGGCTTTGATCCTGACGAAACTTATGAAGAAGCTAGAAAACGAATAGAAGATTCTAGGCAAGAAGCTATATTACAAGATTTTCCAGAATTTAGAGGAAGAGAAGAAACCGCAGGAGTTCTTGCTGGTAGAGCAGGAATGGCTTTAGTAGATCCTGTAACTTTTATAGTGCCTTGGGCAAAGTTTGCAAAGCTTGGTAAAGTTGCAAGTCTTACTGCTGGTGGTTCTTTTGCAGCAGCAGATATGGCTTTAAGAGAAGAAGCATTATACGGAGAAATTAATCCTTATGTAGTTGGTTTGGGCTTTGGATTAGGTGTTGCTGGTGCGCAAGTTGGAGATATGGTTGCAGCAGCCTATAATAGAACAGCTACAAAAGCAGTAAAAGAAACAGTTGCTGTAGTTGATAAAAATGGAAACTCTATATTAAAAGAAGTTAATATACCTGCTGGACAAACTACTCCTGTTATAAAAGCAAAAGATATTCCTGCTGTAGAAAAAGCAGGTAAACAAACTGTTATTGATTCCGAAGAATCTCTTACTAATTTAGGGGTATTATCTACTAAATTAAATAAAATAAAAACAAGAAGATCTGAAATAAAAACAGAACTGAAAGCGTTAAAAGATAAGCGTAAAAAAGTTCTTACTAAAAAAGAAATAGAAGAAGATGATTTTTTTACTTTTATAACAGCTACTGCAGATAAAGAAAGAGCAGCTCTTACAAAAGAAGTTAGAAAATTAAATAAACAGATGAATAAAATTTATGTAGATGAAATGCCTGACGATTTACTTGATGTTTTTGAAAAAGGTATGTTAAATGGATTTAAAGCTAAAGTTTTAAATGAAGGAATGGCTAGAGCTTTAATACATGAAACAGTAAGACCTTTATTATTTGGAACAATAGGAGGTGCTATTGGAGCATCCTTTACTGAAGAGGGTGATGATAATTCACAAATGATTCATATGGCTATATTAGGAGCTACTTTAGGTAAGTTTCAAAAAAAGATTCAGACAACACCTTTTAAAGTAATACCTAAAAAAATATTAAATGCTGCTAATGATGAGTTTGTTACAAATATTAGAAGATCGTGGTGGAATGTATTAAAAGATATTAGTGCAGGCTCACACGCACAAGCATTATTATCTTGGGGTGATTCTGCTGTTACTTATAGCACCAAGATGTTCGGTACTCCAATAGCAGGAGTAAAATTAGGAAAAGTAGTAAAGCAAGCAGGTGTTGAAGAAGAAAAAATATTACAGACTGGAAAATGGATGGATAGATATGCTGATTTAATAAGCAGACACGATGACGATATGTTACTATTAGCAGGTAAAATTGTTAATCAAAAAGGTTTAAAATCAAAAAAATATTCTTTTTTAAGTAAAGAGGATTTGGCTAATCCACAGTTTAAAGAAGCAGAAGTACTTGCTAAAGAGATTGATAAGTTCACTTTAGATTTTAAAAATTATGCAATTGAAAGAGGCTTAGATTTTACAGAAGAAGCTCAGTATGGTTTAACTCAAATGTTAAGACAAGGTGCTATAACAAATGAAAACTATATTAAACATATTGATGATCTTTCTGATGCTTTTAATAATCAACATATAAAAGAATTTGGAAGACCAGTAGGCGAAGAAGCTATACAAAGAACTAAGAAAAAATCTGATTATATTGCTGGAGAATTTTTATTAACAAGTACAAATTTAAGAAAAAATTCAATTTGGAAAAGAGAAGTAGACGAAGTTGTTTTTGAAGGAAATAGTTATCAAGGAAAATTTGAAGAAAGATTTAAGTTACCAAGAGCTAGAGAAGAAGAATTTGTACTAAATGCAGCAAGACATTTTAACAAAGAAAGAACTCTTTATGATCAAGAATCAAGAGCAATGGTTTCACATTTATTTGAACAAAATCCTAAAGAGACATTAAAACAGTTAATAACCAATACTATTCATGTAGCTGAATTTACTAAAAGATTTGGACCAAGAGGAGAAGGAATTAAAAAATTATTTAAAGACATTGATAAGGAAGTTCAAATGCTTGTAGATCCTACAGGCAAATACGGAAAACATTGGCATAGAAGAATACCAGCAGCAAGAAAATTTGCACAAGCTCAGAAAAAACAAATTAAAGATTCTTTAGAAGCTTATTTTCAAGTATATCATATTGATGCAATGCCTACATCTGAAGCTGGTCAATTTATTACAACCTTTTTACAAACTGGACTAGCAACAACTAGACTAACTAGAGTATCTCTTCCAAGTTTAGGAGATTATTTACAAACAATTAGTAATAGCGGATATAAGGCTTCTTGGAAAGGAGCTATAGCAGGTATTAAAAAAGATACTCGATTATCTAAAGAAGGATTAGGATTAGCAAGAAGAACCAAACAAATAAAAGGAAAAGATGCTACGTATATTCAAAGATTTTTAGGAGATAATGTTATAGACAATATTGTTGAAAGAGAGCTTTCAGATGTATTACTAGTAGGTGGTGGTAATGTAAGAAATTATCAAAGAAAAGCTCTTGATTTTACAAAAAGATATTTTGAAGCAATCCAACTAGGTAGAGTAACTAGAGTTGCTCGTAGGTTTGCTTTCGATTCTGGTGTTTATAGATCTATGGATATAGCTAATCTTATTGGTAAAGGAAAAACTTCTGGATTTTTAAAAACTGAATCAGCTTTATTAAAAGAAATGAATAGTCTTGGCTTAACAAAAGAAAATTTTAAATATATCAGCCAGTTTAAAACAATTGAAGAAGCAATAGGAGATGCAACTGCAAAATCATATCTTAAAAAAGCAGGATTAAAATCTGCAAATAGAGATGCATTAATTCCTTTAATGGGTAATAGAAGATTATTCACACAAAGTAAAAATCCTTATGTTAAATTTTTAGGAAGCTTCTTATCTTGGGCGCAAGCTAAAACATCTCAAACAAATGCGTTAATATCAAGAATAGAAGAAGGTGATGCAGCTTTATTTTTAAGAATAGTTGCAGCAATTCCTATTTATATGAGTGTTAGAGAAGCACAAGTTGCTTTATCTCCTAATAAAAACTATAGAGAAGCAGTAGCTGAAGAAACGATACCACAAAAAATTGGTGAAGGTGTTGCTTTTTCAGGTGTTGTAACTTGGGGTATTGAAAAACTTAGAACGATTATAAAATACGATAAGTTTGGATCAAATGCATTAGAACAAATAGCTCCTGTATTAAAATATATGGAAGAATTAACTGAAATTCCTTTAAGAACTATTTCAGAAATGTCAGACGAAGAAGAATTAATGGATCAGTTTATTACAGGGCTTGGAACAGCAGCCAAAGAAACTGCACAGGTTGTACCAATTACTAGAGAATTTGTTCCTTTGTTTGAGAAAGCTGTAGAAGGAGGAGAATATGTAGATCCCACAAAAAGAACTAGAAACTTCACAGGTGGTGCAATCTCCAAAGACTATCCAGTTCCTAATGTAAGTCTTGTGCCTTCTGAAAGAGTTGATAAGAATTCAGGTACAGGTCTCTCTTATGAAGCACCATTTAAACCGCCTACACTTCTCAGCGAAGCTTTAAAGAAGCGCAAAGCCAAACGAGAAGGTGGAAGAATAACTGCAGATCCTTTACATAGGTTAGGCTTCACAGGTGGCGGTTTAGCTATAGATCCTTTACATAGATTAGGATTCACAGGCGGTGGAGGCTTGATGGTATCCATCGGTGTTGCGCCTGTATCAGAAAAACAGATGAGTAAATTTGAAAAAGCTTTGAAGAAACGTAAAGCTAAGAGAGATGGTGGAAGGATTGGATTTCAAGAAGGTACATCAGTGATGGAAGAAATAACAGTAACAGCACGAATGCCAAG
>Ga0187827_10007769_pt1 | contig 11800 bp, 12 predicted proteins | sample ETNtaG_39_FD_167969 | JGI IMG/M metagenome (GOLD analysis project Ga0187827, IMG submission 167969) | Marine microbial and viral communities from oxygen minimum zone, Eastern Pacific Ocean - ETNP2014_SV_150_PacBio MetaG (Illumina Assembly) | ecosystem: Environmental > Aquatic > Marine > Hypoxic... | reverse complement strand
ATAAATAAATTGTTTGTTGGAAATGGCTGTGGAAATTGATGTCATCGTACCGCTCCTTCAGATTAACAGTGAAACTAAGAAGGAGCATCATGCAGCATGTAGCATCCTTCAGCCTCATAGCATCTTTTGGGGGTAGAGCGAACATAATTATATAGAGTAACGCGTCCTGTCGGAAAGAGACACAGCACACATCAACACCCCCACTAAGGCGTAGTCATAAGCTCCATTATAGCTAATATTTGCTCTGGTTTTACCCATTTAGGGGGCAATTACCGGCATCTCAGTTGAGCTTAGGAAACTTCCCGATGATATTCGAGAGCGGATCGTTAAACTGGCTATGGATGAACCTGAGCTATCACCACGGGAACTGGCGGTACCCTTCACCGATAATGCGTCTCGCCATTTATATTTACAAAGACCTCGTCAAGATACCACTAGAATGGATGCCTGCTAATTTGCAAGAGTTTCGATTATTGTTGGTGGGTTGGGTTTATGGTCATGTATCCGGCCTTTTGATGCAACACCTCTGGTCGCTGGCCTGATAGAATTCGATACGATGGGCCAGATGCTCCTTTAAATCAAATGAAAGTCTGGACCAAAAACTCTGATGACGGGCACACCTCTAGGAATTCATTTGGTCTTCTGTCTACCCCATTTCTATGTTCCATGTTGTTGTATAGTTTCTGGCACGGGCGCCCATTTGCTAGGGAGCGTTGGAAGGTAATTTAAAAACCCGCCGCGCGGTTTTAGACAGGACGTCAGCACGTTGCGTCGGATCGAGATCGTGAAGCAGGGCAGTTGTGCCTTTCCAAATCTCCGGGTAATTACCACCGAGTAAAATGACCGGCCAATTGCTGGCTGCCATAATTCGATCTGCGCCGAATTTTGTCAGAACATGATCCGTATAGGGACGGAGTTCCTCCGTATTCCAGCGCCACGAACTAATTACGTTCAAACCAATTGAAAGCTTGATGCTGATATTCTGGAATGCCGCCGCCTCTTCTATCAGGGACGCCCAAGATTCCCACGAGCGGGTATTCACGGGCGGGCACCCCAAATGATCGATAACGATTTCCAGAGTGGGACAGCGGTCCGCAACGGTCATCACGGAACGCATTTGTCGTTCGTTCACCGGCACGGTATCTAACACGAGATTATAATGATCAACGATATAAATAGCTTCAAGAACATTCGGCCGTAACAACCAGGCTTCATCGGTTTCAAAGTTGATCAGGTGACGGATTCCGACGAATTTCGGGAGCTTGAGGTATTGTTCAATTTTTTCCGATGCGGCTTGCGGATCGGAAAGAGGTACCCATCCCACCACCCCGAGGATGCTGTCGTCTTCGGCCGCGAGGTCAAGAAATTCCTCGGTTTCTGAACTATCGTTGACAGACTGTACCAGAATGCCGCCTTCCACGCCCGCAAGTTGGCACTCGTGACGGTAATCATTGGGCACGAAATCGCGGTTAAGAATGCAGCCCAGTTCGGGAGACCATTGATGCCGCCCCTTGGCCATGCGCCAAAAATGTTGATGCGCATCAATCATTGTCATATTTTGACGCCATCTTGTACTAGTACCTTAGTTTAATCGAGAAGCAATGCATCCTGCCATCGGCTACTTCTCGTCCATCCAGACGGTGTCCGCCGCATCCGTGTTCCCTACTCCTATATAACAGAATACCAATTCGGAATTTTCGTCCTGCAACGCATTTGAAATGACGTGAATCGTGCCTGCGGGAATGAACACGAAGTCGCCGGGTTCAAGCACTAAATCCTTGCGATGGCTCATGTCGCTGCGGGCATACCAGAGGTTAATTTTTCCGGAAATTATGTGCCAACAAACATTGTTATTGGAATGATAATGGGTCGGATCCGGTGCGGCCCCCGGCGGAAGCACCGTGCGCCCCATGACCGCGTTGGCGTCCCCGACGGTTTCGTCATTGATACCGAAGCCGATTTGCAACGGGGGCTCGTATTTTACATCCGTTCCGATCTCGCTCGGACGAATGATAGTCACCTTTTGCTGCTCCAAAGGAAACATCTTTACCTCCTTCTGTTTATCTTGTTGCAATAAGAACACTTCTTTTATTGAGGGTTCTACAAATCTATTTTCCGGCCCACACCGGAGCCTTTTTCGCGAAAAATCCTTCGATGCCCGTTTCAAAATCCTCGCTGCCATAACACTCACGGATCAGGTCGTCGCCGTTTGGCAGGGTAGATTCAGTTAATCTGCCAAGGGCTTGTTTCATCGTACGGAGAGTAATCGGGGCGTTCTCGATTACGCGGGCACAGATTTCAGCAGCTCGGTCGCCGATATTATCCGCGGGGACAATTTCGCAGAGGAAGCCTGCGATTTCTGCCTCTTCTGCGGTCAACGTCTCCGAAAGTAAAAGCATTTTCTTGACCCGCGAAACTCCGAAAGCATTAACCAGTCGCGACAGGTTTTCCATCGAAAGGCAATTGCCAATGGTTCGCGCGATCGGCACACCGAACTCCGCGTCTGGCGTGGCGATTCGGATATCACAGGCCGTGGCGATCGCCAGGCCTCCTCCCACCGCCCAGCCTTCGATGATGGCTACCGTCGGAATAGGAACCGACAGCAGTCGTCTGAAATAGTCCTCCATCTTCTTTTCGTATTCGATACCGTCTTCGCCGTCCGAAAATTCTCGAAACTGGGAAATATCGGTTCCGGCGACAAAAGCCTTACCGCCGGCGCCGCGTAAAGTGAGTACCCTGAGATCAGGAGTAGCGATGACCGTATCGCATGCCTGGCTGAGTTCGTCGTACATCTTCCAAGTCATAGCATTTCTTGCTTGCGGACGGTCAAAAAGAATATGGCCGATAAGGCCATTCTGGACGAATGTCACTGTACCTTCATTCATTTTTCAAATGCACCCTATAAGTCTTCGATCAACGGCCTTCGTTGATTGATCCACATATAGTTACATTTTCAAATTAATCAACAATATATGGTATAATAAGGCAAATGTAGCACTAAATTTAGTGCCGCTAAAATAAGGACGGAACGACAACTTACGTATATGCTGGCCCATCAATTGGGTACTAGTGGTTAGATGATTGAAATTACTGGCGTAAGGGATACAATTTGGGAATTCACTTTTCGGAGCGATAAAAGCAAAAATAAAATATACACCTAGACAGAGGTCTCAAAAGTAGCTTCTCATGTCTGATAAAAACTTGTTTGACTACATCATCATCGGCGCTGGTAGTGCTGGCTGTGTCCTAGCTGATCGCCTGTCCGCCTCCAGCCAACATCGCGTATTACTGCTAGAAGCCGGTCCCAAAGATACCAGCCCCTGGATTCACATCCCCATCGGCTATGGCAAGCACTTCACCAATAAAGCGCTGAATTGGATGTATAACTCGGAGGACGGCCCGGACTGGGTGCAGCGTCCGGTTTATCAGCCACGCGGTAAAGTGCTTGGCGGTTCCAGCTCGATCAACGGTCTCGTCTATATGCGTGGCAACAAGACCGACTATGACCATTGGCGGCAATTGGGAAATACCGGATGGAGCTATGATGATGTGTTGCCCTATTTTCGAAAATCGGAAGATCAGCAGCGCGGCGAAAACGACTATCACGGCGTCGGTGGACCGCTTGCTGTTTCGAACCCGCGCGACAAACACCCCCTTGCTGAAGCCTATATCGAGGCGGCGGTCTCACTTGGTTACTCGTATAATGAAGATTTCAACGGCGCCGAACAGGAGGGCTTTGGGCCGACCCAATGGAACACCCGCAACGGGCGGCGCTGCAGTACATCGGTCGCTTTCCTAAAACCGGCGCACAAACGCAAAAACCTAACCGTCATTTCTGAAGCACTGACAAGCAGGCTATTGTTCAAGGGCAAGAAAGCAACTGGCGTCGAATATCTCCGTGGCAACCAGATTCAGACAGCACGCACACAAGGGGAAGTCATTGTCGCCGGCGGTGCCTTTAATTCTCCCCAGCTGCTTCAGCTCTCCGGTGTCGGACCGGGCGAATTATTGCAAAGCCTCGGCATTGATGTCGTCCACGACATGCCGGGTGTCGGTGAAAATCTGCAAGACCATTACAACGGCCCAATATTTTATCGCAGCAAAGAGCCATTTACCGCCAATGACATCGTCAATAATTTCGGCACGAAAATGCTGGCTGGCGTGAATTATGTGTTCCGCCGCCGGGGCTTGCTAGAAATGGGCTCCGTCTATGGTTGCGGTTTCCTCTATGTCGACAAGGAAGCAGTCGCCCCCGACATCCAGGCCTTGCTGATGTTGTTCAGTGGCGAGCAAGTCGGTGGCCCACCGCATCCCTTCTCGGGTTTTTCCGCGGTCGCAGCCTTGACCCGTCCGGAAAGCCGGGGCACGGTCATGATCACCTCAAGAGACCCGCATTCCGCACCCGCCATTCAACCAAATTACCTAGATGCGGAGAAAGACCGGACAACGCTGATCGGCGGCATGCGGGCCATGCGCGAAATTTTAGCACAACCAGTCATCGCCAAATACATCGAAGCCGAACACGAACCCGGCCCGGGCGTCAACAGCGATGAAGCCCTGCTCAAATATATCCGGGAACGCGGCCGCACCAGCTATCACCCGGTCGGCACCTGCCGTATGGGCAGCGATGACAAAGCGGTTGTTGATCCAAGATTGAGAGTGCACGGTATGGAGGGCTTGCGCGTTGTCGACGCCTCAATCATGCCGACCCTGACATCGGGCAATACCAACGCACCGGTGATTATGATCGGGGAAAAAGCCGCCGATATGATCCTGGAGGACGCGAATTAATCTTGCAGGCCGGCTGGTATCTCGGCATTTGGCGAACCGCCAAATTCGCCAATGCTGGCGCCTTTCTCGTGGGCACTTAGGGCAACAACGAGGTTGTCCTCGGGATGGAGTTGGATAAGTGGCTTCATGACGGATCTCCTCAAAAAAAATTTAGTGATAATATCCATTAGGTGGTGCAAGCGCTGTTGTCTAATGCGAACCCAAACCACAAAGTTTCCAGTGTTTTTCATGTTTAACAGGCATGTTGCCGGGTACTCACCACTTTATTGATCCGTTCATATTCTCTCTTATCTAGCTTGGGCGTCCTGTTTAATCATATCGGCGGCTTTTTCCGCAATCATAATGGTTGGGGCGTTGGTATTGCCGCCAATGATACGCGGCATAATCGACGCATCCGCCACCCGCAATCCGTTAATGCCCCGGACTTTAAGCCGGGGGTCAAGAACAGCAGTGCTGTCGTCATCGGCTCCCATTTTGCAGGTGCCGACAGGGTGAAAAATCGTTGCCGCATTGCCCCGAATAAAGTCGATCAGATCTTCATCGGATTGTACCGAAGGTCCAGGGAGTACTTCCTCAGCTTGTAGGGCATCAAAAGCCAAGTTACTAAGAATACGCCGCCCTTTTTTATAGGCAGTGGCAAGTGTTTCCATATCGGCGTCATTTTCCAAATGTTTAGGGTCTATTATCGGCAACAGTTTGGGATCGGAACCTGCCAGACACACCTCGCCCCGGCTTTCCGGGCGGAGCAGGATGATGTTCAGCGAATAACCGTGACCATAGCCGATCATATTTGGCGGTGGCTGGCGGTAGCCAGGCATAAAGATGTGTTGAATATCCGGCCGGCTTTTGGCCGGATCGGTTTTAAATAAGCCGCCGCATTCCATAATGTTACTGGCCAGCAATCCTTGTCTGCGTAATGCATATTCAATGCCGTTCCAGAGAAGTCTGGGAAGGACCGGCAGGGAAATGCCGTAGGGCACTCGGCTTTTTGATTTATAGAAGAACGGGCAGGAGGGGTGATCCTGCAAGTTTTTGCCAACACCCGGCAGGTGATGCGTTGAAGCGATGCTGTGTGCGTTGAGCTCGGCACGGTCACCGATGCCGGACAGCATCAGGATTTTTGGGCTTAAATAGCTTCCCGCCGACAATATGACTTCACGACTTGCATGGATTTTCTGTTCTGGTCCATCGGACTGTACGACTACACCGGTGGCCCTGTTTCCTTCCATGATCAGCCTTGAAACCGGTGAGCGGGTCAAAACGGTCAAATTCTTACGATTGCGCGCCGGTTTCAGAAAGGCCCGGCTGGTAGATGCCCGCCGGCCTTTGGTCGTTGTTGATTGAAAATAGCCTACTCCATTGGGATCCGCACCATTGAGGTCCTCGACCAGCTTGTGTTGCAGAGACTGGGAGGCTTCTAAATATCTCTCCGTGATCGGATTGGCTTTATTGAGAAACCGCACACTCATTAAACCGTCCGTGTTGTGTAAGGGGTCATCGCGAAAGTTTTCGTTATTTTCAGACTTCAGGAAATACGGCAACACGTCGTCCCATGACCACCCAGTGTTTCCGAGGCTGGACCATTCATTGTAATCTTCCGGCAGGCCGCGCAGATAAACCATGCCATTGATCATGCTGGTACCGCCGAGCGTCTTGCCGCGCGGAGTATAGATTTCCCGATTTTTTAGAGCGGCCTGAGGCGCAGTTGAAAATTTCCAGTTTGTGCGATGATTTAAGGCCGCCATAACGCCCAAAGGTACGGTGAAGATCGGACTATGAGCCGGTGCGCCGGCTTCCAGCAGGCACACTTCAATTTTTGGGTCTTCGCTTAATCGGTTGGCCAGAACGCAACCTGCGGAGCCCGCACCGACAATGATATAATCGTATGATTTCAAGAGATAATTCCTGTTGCTAACGGTATTTAGCTTTAATTATAGCGCCTTTCTCCACTTAATCTAGATCAGCACGGCGAGGCTGAAACAGCACCGGCAGCATATAGGCAGAACCCAGTGCGCCGAGCCAAGCCGGTGAGTGGGTAAGCTCAAACATCAACCAGCCGGAGGCAATTTTATAAATCCAAAAGCCCTGGACCATCACCACTTGACCGGTCCAGTAGACGCGGTAGTTACGGGTTGAGAACGCTCGGCCAATACCGCCGAAGTAAGATAACAGAGTGGCTGGGTTGAACATGACGCCAATCTAGACCGCTAAGATGGGCGGATAAAACAATCTGGCTGGCAAGGACTATAAAATTGACTTAGTCTGCGATCACGAATTTCTTAGTATCGAGGAAAATTTTTATGAATGTTGAAGACTATAATTACAGTACCTGGAATCCGGGCAGCGAGAGCTTCGAAGATGCTCTTAAAGGCATTATCGATTTTCAAGAGAACCGTATCAATAATAAGTAGGTGCCGTTTTACAGCGAACGCAGCGCCTGGAGTTAGCGGGATCCTGATTTATTCCAAGCCGGATTAGCGCGTACCGGTCCTCAGGCGGTTGAAGATTTTGCCAAAGTTGCTGCTGCCCGGAAAGTTGAGAAACCATCTGATGATATTCCGCCGAAAATTCCCGGCAACTTCTTCGAACCGGAAACAAAAAATGGAGGCTTTGATGCCCGTAACACCGATCTCGGATATTAATGTTTCGGTACTGGAAGTGCCGTTTGATAAACCGATTCAAAGTGCGCTCGGGCGCTACGTTGGTTCGGACTGGGTAGTGGTTGAAATGCGAGCCGAAGACGTTGTCGGCTACGGTTACTCCATGTCGCTTGATCGCCGTGGCACCAAAGCAGTGGTTTCCTATATTGAGAATGAATTGGCGCCAATGGCGAACGGCCAGGACGCGGCGGCACCCGAGGCTGTTTGGCAAACAATGTTCGCGCCCAACAAAGCCCGGCTCAGGGGAGGCGTTGGGGTTCATGCTTTATCGGCAGTCGATACGGCCAGCTGGGATGTCGCCGCGCGGTTGGCCGGCGTGTCGCTTAATCGCATGATTGGCGGCTATGCCCAAACCGCCGACGTCTATGGTTCGGGTGGCTGGTTATCTCTTAGTGATGAAGAGTTGGTGGCTGAAGCACAACGTCATGCGGCCAACGGAATCACTAACTACAAATTAAAAATTGGCGGCGCGCGGGATCAGGCTCGCGTTGGCTTATTGCGCCGCGAAATGGGCGACGATTTCACCCTCTATGTCGATGCCAATCAAAATTTCAATGTGCGTGAGGCGGTAGCGGCATCAGCATGGCTGGCAGATTTTGGCGTCGCCTGGCTAGAAGAGCCGGTCCTCGCCGATAGTCCGATGGATATGGAAGCTGTCGCCGCCGAGAGTGCCATACCGATTGCCGCCGGTGAAAACGCCTATTTCCGCTGGGGCTTTCGTGATCTGGTTGAACGTCAAGCAGTGACCTATCTGCAGCCTGATATTGGACGCTGCGGCGGTGTTACGGAGTGGATCAAGATTGCGCATCTGGCGGATAGTTATAATCTCGATCTGACGAGCCATTTGCTCCATGAATTAAGCGTTGGTCTTATTGCAGCTTTTCCATCGGGTCACGCCGTCGAATATATGAACTTTTTTAAAGACAATCCTTTTACCCAGGATTTCTCGGTAGTTGATGGCAAGATAGCCGTGCCCGATGTGCCGGGGCATGGCGTTGAATTTGATCCGGTGGCGCATAAAAAATATCGAGTATAAAATTTTGAGGTTAGGACACCATCAGTATAATGCCCGATCCGGTTATCAAAGGATGTGTAAAATCTAATTCACAGTGTGCCATAGCAGAAATATGAAAGTGATGTATTTCTGCTAATTCATTGAAGAAACTTGCACACCTGACAGGATTCAAACCTGTGACCTCTGCCTTCGGAAGGTAATATAATATGGTACGATACAAGAGTTATGGATGATCCGTGGAACATAAGTCCAGAATTGGGGGCAGTTAAATCGGAACTCGAGGGCCGCATAATATCAACTAAAGGAGCCGGACACTCTCTTACGCAATCATCTCATTTTGTCCAATTGGCGCTGACGGGGTACACTGTAGACAAACTTTCTTTACTTAACTGTTTGTGATCCAACTGACATCAGTTGGTGGTGAGGATTATTAAGGATGGCCAAACGTCCTTAATGCACCCCGTAAGGGGTTTAATGATGTAGAAACTCCCCCCGCCTTTTAAAAAGAGGCCACTATAGTTGGTGACCACAGGCTTAATTAAGATCGTACGTCACGAAATGGCAGTTTTCGGGTGTAAAGCAGACGTTATTTTGACGCAGCATGATGTCCGCTATTGGCCAAAAACGGACATTAGAAATTTAGTGCCTCGGCCATCTAGTCATAATCCAAAAATATATACATAGATGCCAAAACACGCTAGGAAGTTTAATAACAAATTTAGTCATTACTTCCATTAACAAAATTTCATAAACATCGCTACAACATTGAGGAATAAAATTTGACACTCAATTTAAAAACATTTCGCGATCCAGATGCAAAATTATTTGAATCGGAATCTGAAATGATTCGTGTAGTTGACGCCGAGTATGGAAATTTTATTCTCAATTTTATGAACAGCACATCATTTCATATGTTTAAGAATAATATTGTTGAGACGAAAATATTTGAAGATATTGAAAAACAAAAAAATCTTAAAGAATTGTTTGACAATTTTGAAAACAAAATTTTTTTTAAGCATAAAAAAATTTCCTTTCCAAGTTATCCCTATGAATGGCCTGTAGAAATGCTCCATGCAGCAGGTAAATTAACAATTGAGTTAGCTGAAGGCACAATAAGTGATGAAGTTGGACTTAAAGATGCGACTCCATTCAACATACTGTTCGAAGGGCCCAAACCGATATTCATTGATTTAGCGTCATTTGAACAACGTCATCCATGCGATCAAATGTGGTTGCCTGAAAGCCAGTTTTTAAGAAATTTTATTTATCCATTGTTGATGTCTAATTTATTTCAAATACCTATGAGTGACATCTTTCTCAACCATTGGGACGGAGTAACGCCAGAGCATATTTATCGAATGTTGTCAGTTCCAAAAAAACTAAATCCATTTATACTTCGCACAATATCATTGCCTATGTGGGCAGAAAAAATAGCTCGCCGTAAAACCAACTTACACCAGATTAAAATGGCTAAGAACGCCCAATTGGCTACGTTTATTTTGGAACGGCTTTATGCTCGATTAAGAAAAAAATTAGCGCGTCTGAAACCTGCGGATTTGAGTGAATCTTTTTGGTCCGGATATATGACCAACCATTTAAATTACAATGCTGATGATTTTGAGAAAAAAGTAAAGATCGCTGAAACTGTCATCAAGGATTATAAACCAAATATGGTTCTGGATATCGGTTGCAATGTCGGTAAATTTAGTTGTATTGCGGCTCGGGCCGGTGCTGCAGTGGTGGCAATTGATACCGACGAAAGATCAATCGGCAGATTGTGGAGTTTAGCAAATCGTGATCGTTTAAATATACTTCCACTCGTTGTTGATTTAATAAATCCGACACCAGCCCTTGGCTGGCGAAACAAAGAAAATGAAAGCTTTTTATCGCGTGCCAACAGAAAATTTGATTTCACAATTATGCTAGCCGTGGTGCACCACCTCATGATTGACGGCGGCATCGAGATTGGTGAAATTCTTAGCCTGGTTCGAAGTATTACGATAAAATCTTTACTTATCGAATATGTAGACCCGTCGGATGAAATGTTTCAAAAATTACTCAAGGGTCGGGGAGAGCTTTATGCAAAATTCAACAAAGATGTGTTTTTAGCTGAGCTAAAAAAAGTATTTCCAAATGTTCGTGAATTATCGTCTCTAAAAGATGGCCAGAGAGTTATATATTTGGCCCAAGTGTAAAGCTATACACTAGGGGGTTACTCGTTCTCCGATCTTGATTTTGTACGAATTTTTTTTGAAAAATGAGACTGAAGCCATTTGCGAAAGGAACGGATGTAAAATAAGACACCGACAATCGCAGCACCAATAATTTGCAGTAGAAACGAGCCACTTCCAGGATCGATATATGCAGATGCCGGAAGTGTCGTAAAAAAATAAATTACTAGGCCGATAATAAACGTGACTATCAATGACCTAATCATTTTAGGTATTTCATGTTGGTTTCATTTCTATTAATGAAATCTGCAATATCTTGGTAATTTTTAATTTGTCCGTCCGTCATTTTTTCTACTATTGAATGGCTTAAAACAGTATTGAAAACGCTATCAAATTTATGGCCTATTTTTTGCCCTGGTAGCAAAACGATAAAAGGCACCCGAAAGTCCTCAACACCGTCCCACCTTTTTTTGGCGAGCCGCCAATGGTGATCTGATGATATTATAACCGCGGTTCGTGCCGCGACACTTGATTTTAAAATACTATCTATCATTTCTTTTAATAGAAAATCAGCCAACGCCATATTATCAAAATAATTCTCAGGTACTTCTTGCCGGTAGGCATAGTCAGACGACTTTCGATCATAAACGTAAGGTGTGTGTGGAACAGCCCAATGTGCAAAAACAAAATCGTATTTTGGATCGACAAAATAATTTTTCGTCTTTTGCAGAAAGCTTTTGTAATGCCATCCAGGATCAAATAATTGTGGTGCAACTTGACGATTTATAATCGGCACATATGCTAAAAACTTGGTGATAAAATTTGGGATATAATACAGAGCATTGGTTGCAGCAGGGGGCCATTTTCTATTAAATTCAATGCAGTTAGACATGTGTTTACCAAGTATTCGGCAATAAGGAATATGAAATTGGCCCATTGCCATCGAGTTATATCCGCGATCTTTTAAATCTGAAAATATAGTTGGAAATGACTGCAAAGATGACTTAATGGGACCGGAAGAACTATTCTGTTCTATTATTATTTTATGACCATCAATTGCGGCGTTTGATATCAAGTCGCCAATAAAAAGGGAAAGGATGGATACGAGAGTTCCATTGGCAGGAGATAGCGCCCGCGAGGCGTTAAAAGATCGATCATTTATT
>Ga0187827_10007768_pt1 | contig 11801 bp, 9 predicted proteins | sample ETNtaG_39_FD_167969 | JGI IMG/M metagenome (GOLD analysis project Ga0187827, IMG submission 167969) | Marine microbial and viral communities from oxygen minimum zone, Eastern Pacific Ocean - ETNP2014_SV_150_PacBio MetaG (Illumina Assembly) | ecosystem: Environmental > Aquatic > Marine > Hypoxic... | reverse complement strand
GCGGTAGAACCGCTCAAACAGCCGGCCCTGGTCGGCGCGGGAGATGCCGACGCCGCTATCGGCGACCACCAAAACAACGCCCTCGGCGCGCATTTCTACCCGTGCCTGCACGCTGCCCTCAGCGGACGTGTAGCGCACTCCGTTGTCGAGCAGATGGCGGATGGCCCGCCGCAGTAAATTTACATCGCCGGAGACAGGCTCTATTCCGGCAGCAGACGCGCAGGCAAGCTGGATACCTTTGGCAACGGCAGCCGGTTGCATTTCCTCTACTAGCTGCTGCAGCAGAGCCTCCAGCCGGCAGCTTTCCCAATCTGAGCCCGGCGCAGATTCGATACGTTGCAAATCAAGCACATCCTCTATCAACGTACTCATCTGCTCAACGCTGGCGGGCGTTGAGTTGGCCCACCATCGGCAGCATTGTGGCGTAGCCGTGCATGAGCGAGAGAGGGTTTTTCAGGTCGTGGCTGACGGCAGCCATTGCATCAGTTTTTTGCCGATCAAGTTGCTTGAAATCTGTGACATCACGCAACACGGCCAGGCGGCGGCCAATTGAGTTGTCATGTCGCAAAATTGAGGAGGTCGAGGCCGAGAACGTGCGCCCATCCGGAAGTTTTATTTCGTGAGCGGAGGCGCGCTCATCGCTCGCGCGCAGGGCGACGGCCAGTTGGGGTTGATGAATCATCTCGTTGATGCGGCGCCCTGTGATCTGCTGCCCTTGCAGCTCGAAAAGATCCTTGGCAGCCGGGTTGAGCAGCAACAGGCGTAATCTCGAGTCGGTGACGATGACCGCGTCCGGGGTGGTGTTGAGAATGGCGGCAAGTTGCTGCCGGCCGCCCTCGCTGGCCTCGAACAGGCGGGCGTTCGCCACAGCCACTGCCGCCTGACCCGCTAGCGTGGTCAGCAGATCAGATTCTTCGCGCGAAAAATGGTGCGGCTCAGTGTAACCCAGCCAGAGCGCACCCAGCAGATTGGCCTCGTGCTGCAGCGGCAGCGCGATGACCGCCTGCAGAGAGTGCGGCCCGGCGCCGACGTCCAGGACTGTTCGCGCGCGGGCCACATTCTCTATTGCAACAATCTCTGCCTCCGCCTCGACCAACTGGAGGATATTGGCATCAAACGCGCTCATCTCAGCAGCGCCCGCCCCGGCGGAATAACTCTGCAGTTTATCCTGCCGCCCATCAAACGGCATCAGCAGCAGGCGCGCGCCCTCGGCATCAGTCACGCTCAAAGCACCCTGCAAAATGGGCGGCAAGCACTCCTCCAGATTAAGGCTGCTGGCCACAGAAATGGAAGCCTGCAAGAGCAGGCTGAGTCCGTCCACTTGCGAACGCACACGCACGCGCATACGCTCGAAGGCCTCACCCAACCGGCCCACCTCATCCGCGCCGCTGATTAGCACCGGCTCCCCCAGTTTCCCGGCAATAATCTGCTCGGTGGCGGCGGCCAACGCACCCAGCGGTCGCGTCAGACGCCGGCTGATCATCAACAGGAACACTATCCCGAGCGCACCGCCAGCAAGCAGCAGCAGCGCGAGCGGAAACGAAATCTGCGCGGCCTGCGTCAGCACCGCGGAACCCGGCACCACAATCACCACGTTCCACGGGTAGCCCTCCACCGGCAGGTAGTACACCAACCTTGTGGAACCATCTGCAGCTCGATCCTCATAGGCGTGGCCATTGGGCGAGGTCGTGGACAACTCGTCAGCATCGGTTGCCGGTCGCCACTCCTTCTCCAGCCGGGTTGCATCCGGATGGTAGAGGATGCGGTGTTGTCCATCCGTGATGAACCCCGTACCATTTCCGACCAGCAAGCCCTGCAAACTGTCGATGGCTGAACGCATGAGTGGGCTGGATGTAGGAGTGTCGCTGATAACCGTGCGGCCAAGCAACGCACCCGCCGAAGCCCCCGTATCTGAATCGGTCACCGGAGAGACGAACGAAACCACAGCGGGTCCACCGCTCCGCGCCGGAAAAACGACCTCATAGCTCGGATCTCCTAGTACCCCATCTTGCAAAGCGGCATTCTCGGCCGCAGTAATCCCCATGACGATCGGATCTTTTTCAGGGTGACCCGCGACTAGTGTCATCCGCGCATTGTAAAACACCAGCTGCGAAAAATACGGCACGGTACGAATTCCCTGCTCGAGATGCTCTTCCAACGCAGTGGAATCGCCGCTATGCAGGCGCGCGTCCCGGGAGAGATCGAGCGCCAGACTCTCGCCGGTGCTAATGAACGAGGGGATGATCTGGGCGACATGTTCTGCATCGCGCTCCATCTGATCGACAACCAAGCCTGCGGCCACGCCACCTGCAATGCGTGTGTTTGCCCAGACCAGTACTGCGATGCCCACCACCGCCATGGGCAGCAGTGCGAACAGCAGCTGTCTGTTCAGATTGGCGGCATAGGGCGGCAGCCGGCGCGGGGTTTTCAGGAACCAGCGGGTCGGCGCGATTCCGCGCGCCAGTTCGCCCACCAGCCCGGCTATTACCAGTGCGCCAAACAGAGGTGGCGCGCTTCTAGACCAAATTGCGAATGTCAGGACCAGCTGCTTGAACACGGGTGGCTCCGTATCCAAAATGAGAGAGACGAGCTGCACCGGCCAGACCAGAATACCCACGACGAGCGCCGCCGGCAGCGGCCGGCGCAGCAGCGCCGGCAACCCGCCGATAAAATCCTGGCGCACCAAAAAAGAAACCAGTCCGGCAACCAGTGCCCATTCAAGCAGGGTGAAAAGGTGTTGGTCATGCCAGAAGACGTTCGCCAGCCCGCCCGCCAACGCGAGCACCACCGCGGAACCACCGCCCCACCAGCCGGCCGCGAGCACAACCGCAGCGTATGACAACAACGTGATTTCAGTTGGCCCATCAGGGCCGGTCGGAATTAGTGGGTGCTCAACTGGCAATGAAAGGGTGGGGGTGCTGTTGACTAATACATCCACCATCAGCAGAAGCCAGAAGCCACGCCGCGTGGCTGGACTGAGGTCTTTCCATGCGTGTCTGCGTCGGTAAAGGGAAAAAGCCACGGCCAACAGGCCGACGAACAGCACCGCCTTACCCGGCCACCATACCGGCAAAAAGGAGAGGTCCATGGGCGGGACGGTTACTCCCTTGCCCTCCTGCGGCCCACCTCCGCGCAGCGCGCGGACATCACCACCAACACGCTGCGATTATAGCACCTGGGCCTTCCGGGGAGCCTGCCGTCGCTCGCACATTTCCTGCCGCCAGTGGCGGCGATACCGCGCGCAACCCTGCAACTGTATACGAATTGTCGCCCACAGACGCGTGTGCTAGACTTGCCTGGAAAGGTTTTCGGTGCAATCGCCCGAGGAGCAATTCATTACCGCGACTGTGCGGCTGTTTCGAAAGGCCTGCCACGCGGTGGCTTTCACCGGCGCGGGCATGTCTACCGCCTCTGGCATTCCCGATTTCCGCAGCCGCGGCACCGGCCTGTGGGAACATGCCGACCCGATGGAGGTGGCCTCGCTGGCCGGCTTTCGGCGCAAGCCGGAAGCATTCTACGAATGGATTCGCCCACTGGCGCAGCGGATGTTCATGGCGGAACCCAACCCCGGCCACCACGCGCTGGCAGCGCTTGAGCGCGCCGGATTCCTGGCAGCGCTCATCACCCAGAACATAGACCAGCTGCATCGCCGCGCCGGTTCACAACGAATGTTCGAGCTCCACGGGGACATCGGCGCCGCCAGCTTGCCTGAGCTGTGGCCGCACTTGCGCGAGCGACCAGTTCAGGGAGCAATTGCTCCGCGCGGGAACGGGATTGCCGACCTGTGCGCAATGCCGGAGCGTGCTGAAACCCGATATCATCCTGTTTGGCGAGATACTTCCGGAAAAGACAATGCGGGAGGCACAACAGGCGGCGCTGCGCTGCGACCTTATGCTGGTGGCTGGTTCCTCGCTGCAAGTATTCCCGGCCGCAAACCTGCCCGCCATGGCTCACCGAAACGGCGCAGTGCTGATCATCATCAACCGTGAAGAGACGCACCTCGACCATGCGGCGAACGTGGTGCTGCATGCCGATGTGGCCGAGGCGCTGCCCGCAATCGCCGCCCGGCTGCCCGCAGTGCGAGCCGTTCACATGCGAGAGACCAAAGTGACCTGACCGGGAGCGCATGGCTACCATCACCATTCTCGGCTGCGCATATTCCATTCCGGACGCCGCCCACGAGCTCACCCACTTCGCCGTACACGGCAAGCACAGCGGCATTCTGGTGGACTGCGGTTCCAACCCAACCGTGCGGTTGGCGCAGGCAGGAATAGCCTACGATTCCATCAGCGACCTGGTTTTGACGCACTTCCATCCCGACCACATCAGTGGCGCGCCGCTAATGCTGATGAACATGTGGTTGCTCGGCCGCAAGCAACCGTTGCGCATCCACGCGCCGGCGCATTGCCTGCAGCGCTTCAGTCAACTGATGGATGCATATGACTGGCAGCAGTGGCCCGTTTGCTTCTCAGTCGATCTGCACGAGATTCCCCTGCACGAGAACGCGCCGGTGCTGACGAGCAGTGATTTCACCGTTAGCGCTTCACCGGGCGAGCACATGGTGCCAGTCGTCGGGTTGCGCATCACAGACGAATCCGGCGGGCGCGTAATCACTTATTCGGCGGACACTGCCCCGTGCGCCACCATCGCGCGCCTAGCCGCTGGCGCGGACGTTCTGCTGCACGAGGCCACAGCTGCCGCCAGAGGGCACAGCAGCGCGGCGCAGGCCGGAGAGTTGGCCGCTCGCGCGAAGGTCGACGCGCTTTATCTCATCCACTATGACGTGCATCGTGCGGTCAAATCCGAGCTTCTTGCTGAGGCGCGCAGCCATTTCGACGGCCCGGTCAAGCTAGCGCGCGATTTTATGACAATCGAATTATGAGCTAAGGGGCTCGCTCGCCGCCGATATTAACCACCGGCAGATTCCATCGTCAGCAGCACTTTCAGGGTTCCGCGCTGCTGAGCGCGCTCGAATGCCGCCAATCCGTCCGCAAGCCCATAGCGGGCATGGATAAGCGACTCCACCTGCACCCGCCCTTCGGCAAGCAGGCGCAGCGCCGGCGCGAACGGGCCGCAGCGCGAGCCACGCAGTATGATTTCGTCCACCACCAGAGTGGAGGCATCCACGTTGAGCCGACCCGCGTAGGTGCTTTTCAGCACCAGCGTCCCCCGTGGGCGCAGCGCCGCCCGAGCGATGGCAAAACCATCCGCATTTCCGGTGCAGTCCACCGCTATGTCGAACTCCCCCGCGGGCACATCGGCCGCCGTGCCGGTGGCAATTCCGCTTTGCTCAAGCAGCTCCAGTTTGGCGCGGTTGCGGCTGACCACATGCAAATCGCAACCGGTAAGCGCCAGCGTCTGCCCGATGAGCTGCCCCAGTTTCCCCGCGCCCACCAGCAGCACGCGGTCTCCCGACCCTATCGACAGCTGCTCTTGAATCTGCACCGCGGCTGCCAGCGGCTCGACGAAGGTGGCGGCATCGGTAGAAAGCACTTCCGGAACCACATGCAGGTTCTCAGTCGGCAGCGTCAGGTATTGCGCGAAGGCGCCATCGCGCTGCACGATTCCAAGCACAGTGCGGTTGGCGCAATGTGTTCGCCTTCCGTGTCGGCAGTGCGCACACTGGCCGCAGACCGCATTTATCTCGCCCACCACGCGCTCGCCCAGCAACTCATGCGGGCCCTGCTCCACCACGCCGGCGAATTCATGCCCGAGCACGCCGGTGAAGGGATAATACCCGCGCGTCAGTTCCAGATCGGTGTTGCAGATACCGGCGCGCAGCACGCGCACCAACGCTTCCCCGGGCGGCGGCGCCGGAATCGGTAGGTCATCACGCAGGCGCAACTCTTTATTTTGCAGCCAGATTGCGAGCATGTCGATGTACCTTTATTGCATGCGGCGGCTTAACCTTTTCGCCCGAACTGCCGCTGCAGCGTATCCACGCTCAAATGAATCATGGTGGGGCGACCGTGCGGACAGGTGCGCGGAGAACGACATTTCTCCAGCCGCCGCAACAGCGCCGCCTGCTCGTCGTGCGAAAGCACTTGCCCGGCGCGCACGGCGGCGCGCTTGCACACCCGCGCAATGATGCGCGCTTCCACGCCCGGCGGCAATGCGTGCCCGTCATCATTGTCGCGCTCCACCGCGCCGCGCAGCGCCTGCTCGGCCGTGACCGCGCCAAGCACCGCCGGAAGCGCCCGCACCACAAAACTATCGCCCCCAAAGGGCTCCACTTCGAAGCCCAGACCCTGCAAGGCATCGAGCTGCTGCCGCAGATCCTCCGCTTCCTGCGACGCCAGCGTGACTGTCGCGGCCTGAAGCAAGGTCTGCGATTCCACCTGTGCGCCCTGCGCGGCGGCCATGAAAGCCTCATAAAGGATGCGCTCGTGGGCGGCGTGTTGGTCAATCAGATATAGCCCGTCCGGGCCCTCAGCGACGATGTAAGCCGCGCCGACCTGTCCGATGACGCGCAACAGCGGCACTCCGCCCACAGGAAGCCCAGCCTGGATTCCAGTTGCCGGGATGGAGTCGGCAACCGGCGCGGGGGCCGCGTCCGCGTGCGTGCCAACGGCGACCGGCTCTCGCCAGTCGAGCGCGGCGGCAGCGCCCGCCTGCGCCCATCCCGATGGCGTCGCACTCTGCACTGGCGCCTGATCCAGCAGCGTCCGCCGCACCTCGCGCTCCACAGCGCGGAAGACGCGGTTGCGCTGCCGGAAGCGCACTTCCGTTTTTGCCGGATGCACGTTCACATCCACCTCTCCCGGCAGGAGCGCGATGGAAAGCACCGCAATCGGATAGCGCCCGGTCATCAGCAGCGTATGGTACGCGCGCGTGACCGCCACGCCGAGTTGCACGTCGTGTACATAGCGCCCGTTCACGAAGTGCGTGATTTCACGCCGATTGGAGCGGCTGAGTCCGGGTGGACTCACAAAACCATGTACGGAGATGCCCTCCTGCTCGCTTCCGGAAAGTTCCAGCAGCTGCCCGGCCGTCTCCGCCCCGTAGGCGGCCACAAGAACATCGCGCAGGTCTCCAGTGCCGTGCGATTGAAACGCCTGGCGGTTGTCGAAGTGCAGCCGAAAGCGCACCGCCGGATAAGCTAGAGCGTAACGCGAGAGCACCCGGGCGATGCGCCCCTTTTCGGCCGCATCAGATTTGAGAAACTTCAGCCGCGCGGGAACATTGAAAAATAGGTTCTCCACCGAGACCACCGTGCCGCACGGCGCGCCGATGCTAGCGCGGTCGATGATTTTGCCCGCCTCGGCGCGCAGGCGCGTGCCGGTCTGCTCGCCCGGCACGCGCGTCACCAGTTGCACGCGGCTGACCGCGGCGATGGAGGCCAGCGCCTCGCCGCGAAAACCGAGCGTCTCGATGCCGTCAAGATCACCCGCCAAGCACAATTTGGAGGTGGCGTGCCGCGCGAATGCCAGTTCCGCCTCCGCCGCCGGGATGCCGGCGCCATCATCGGCCACGCGCATGAGTTGCCGCCCGCCTCCCTCGACTTCCACATTAATGTTTCCCGCGGCGGAATCGAGCGCGTTTTCCAGAAGCTCTTTCACCACCGAAGCCGGGCGCTCCACCACTTCGCCGGCGGCGATTTTGGAGACAACGGATTCGGTCAGTACTGCGATGGGCATGGCCGCATTGTATCATTTTCGCGCCGCGATAATCCGGCGAGGGTGCGCGCATCCGCTGCCCGGCGCGGTATAATCACCAGCACGCACGCACATGGCATCCCTGCTCAATCTGCACTGGGACATTGTCGCCCTTTTTACGCTGGCCACTCTCGTTATTTTGGCGCTGTATTTTCGCATCGAAAAGAAAGCGCGCCGACTGTCACTGTTCTTTCTGGTGCTGCCGGTGTGCTTTGCGATGTACAAACTTTCACAATGGCGGCAGCAGTTGCCCGAACTCGGGCTGGGGCTGCTGAGCGGTGGCGCGCTCTATTTCCTCTGGCACCGCCTCTATGGTCACCGCATCCCGCTGCCATCCAGCGACAATATCAAAGTCTGGGGGCAGGACGATTGACCGCGCCCATGGCTCCGCCGCCCGCCGCGCCGTGAAAAGAAACGCCAGTCTCATTGCCGGGCTTATTGCGCTCGCGCTGACGATGGCCGCATGCGCCCCCGCCACCTCCACGCCCGCCGCCGTGCCGCCGCCGACTGCTACGGCAGAGAGCAAGCAGCCTGCCAGCACGAAAGTGGAGAGTGAGCAGCCCGCCGCCACCGAGGCGGCAGCCCCGGCGCTCCCCACCCTTTATCCCACCGCAGCGCTCGCCAACGAGCCGGTCAAAGTGACCGGCAGCGCCGAAATCACCTTTCCGCTCTTTGACAATTATCTGGTGGAGCCATACGTCATGCTGGAAGACGAAGCCGGATTCGTGGCGCGCGATTTCGAATTCGTCATCCCGCCGGAAAACCAAGTGCTCGGACCGCTAACGCGCAGCGGAGAGCATAGCTGGGAATATGTGCTGCATCTACCGGCGGTGCCGCCAGGCGTGCCGGTGGATGTGGACAACAACGGGCGCACCGACGGCGGCGTACGCGTTTTCGCCGTGGCTGTGCAGGCCAATTTGGTCGCCGATCCGTTCCTGGGGCAGGACGAGTTCCGGGGCTGGTCGAGCGTATGGACTTCGGCGCGCATAGATAGCGAAAACCGCGACGAGATTATCGGCGGCGTGCTGCTCGTCTGGGCGCCGGACGGGCAGCACGCCTTCCCCAGCGATTTCGGCGCGGACGGGTTGCTCTTCACCTCCGACGACCCCGTCGCCGTGCTGCATCCGGGTTACACGATTGTTGACCTCGACAGCGCGCCCTTCGCCTTCCGCAAGGAACGCGCGCCAGAAATCACGCTGTACGAAGGCGATGTCTCGGTCAACGACTACGCCGAGATGAGTTACAGCGAGGCCTTCGAAGCGCTCTGGAGCAAAGCATCTGTGGAATACCCCTTCACCGATTTGAAAGGCGTCGATTGGCAGGGCTTGTACGACCGCTTCACCCCGCGCGTTGCGGCGGCGCAGGCCGCCGCCGACCGGCAGGCGTGGTATCTGGCCATGCGCGATTTTGCCATGAGCATCCCCGATGGTCATGTCGGCCTCGGCGGGGATGACGGCGGCCTTTTCCAGCGCGAAACCGGGGGCGGCGCGGGGCTCGGCCTGACCGAGTTGAGCGACGGGCGCGTGCTAGTCAGCTTCGTTACCCCGGGCGGCGCTGCCGAAGCGGCCGGCATCCAGCTTGGCGCTGAAATTATCGCAGTCAACGCGCAACCGGTCAAAGAGGCGCTGGCTACCGTCACCGCGTGGAACGGGCCGTTTTCCGCGCCGCACGTGCGCAGGCTGGAGCAATATCGCTACCTGACGCGCGGGCAGGTGGGCACAAGCCTGCAGCTCAGCTGGCGCAACCCCGGCGGCGACGCGCAGCAGGCCAGCCTGATATTGCGGCCCGAACGCGCCAGCCTTATTGCAAGCTCGCTCTTCGCTGATTTTGACCGCGACGCTCCGCCAGTGGAGTATGAGATTCTGGAGGATTCCGAACTCGGATACGTACGCATATGGTCGCTCGCCGATGACCTAAACCTGACCATTCGCCTCTTCAAGCGCGCGGTGGCACTATTCGGCGAACGCGAAACCGCAGGCATGATACTTGATCTGCGCCAGAATCTGGGCGGCTCGCCAATGGGCACCGGGCTGGCCGCGTATTTCACCACCGAGGAGATGGAGGTGATGCGCGGGTATTATTACAGCGAACGGCTGGAACGCTTCGACACCCACGGCCCGCCGGACAGCATCGAGCCGGATGAGGAGCTGCAGTACAGCGGGCGTACAGCGGTGCTCATCAGCCCGGCCTGCGCCAGCGCCTGCGAAAACGTGGCCTGGGTCTTCAGTCAGCTTCCGCAGGTCACCGTGCTGGGGCACTATCCCAGCAACGGCATCATGGGCGAAGTCGGTCGCGGGCAGTATGAGCTTCCCGGCGAACTTTCCTTTCAGATTCCCACCGGAATGGACCATGACATGCAGGGCAACATTATCGTCGAGGGCATCGGCGTGCTGCCCGATGTGCTCGCGCCGGTGACCGAGGAGACCGTCTTCGGTGAGGGCGATGCGCTGCTGGAACAGGCAGTCGCGCTGCTGCTGCGCCCGGCGGTTGCCGGAGTGCAGCCCTCCGGCCCGCCGACAGTGATGAGCCCCGCCGAAACCCGAGCCGCGGTGCAGCAGCAGATTCCGGTTCTGGAGCAATTCGCGCCGGAGGAGTACGACAATCCCGGCCGGGGCGGCGAGGTCTATGCTTACACCGTGTCGCTGGGCGATTCTAAGGAGGTGCTCTGGCTGCACAGCTGGTGCGCCGCCGGCGAGGCGCTCGCGGGAAGCAATCTGGAGGCCATGGAGCTAAATTTCAGCGTGAACGGGCAGCTGATTTCTGCGGCCCAATTTCTCGTGCTGCAGGGCGAGTTCAACGGGCAGTACTGCCACTACCGGCTGGCCGGGCTCAGCGATTGGCCGCGCGGCGAGCACCTGCTCCGCACCGAGGTCACTTTCGTCCAAGAAATCGACGATGGCTTTCAGCTTTTCCCGGCCGGCACGCACGTGTTCGAGTACCGCGTTTATGTGGACGAATGATAGATAAAACCGTTTCGCTTTCAGAGGCGGCCGCGCTCACACCCGCCGGAAGCACACTCGCTCTCGGCGGCATGACCCTCTATCGCCGCCCGCTCGCCTTCACGCGCGCGCTGCTACACGAGAACCCAGCCGCGCGCGAGCTAACCTTACTTTGCTTCACTGCCGGAATCGAATCCGACCTACTGGTGGGCGCGGGGCGTGTGCGCCGAGTGCGCTCGTGCTATTTCGGGCTGGAGGCTTTCGGGCTGGCGCCTATGTTCACGCAGGCGGCTACTGAGGGCGCACTCGAGATTATCGAGGAGAGTGAAGCCAGCATCGCCTTCGGCATCCGCGCCGCGCTGGCGGACGTCGGCTTCATGCCCAGCCGCGCCTGGCTGGGAACCGGTTTGCCGCGCCTGCGCCCGGACGTGAAAACAATCAGAGACCCGTACAGCGACGAAGAACTGATGGCGTTCCCGGCCATTCACTGTGATGTGGCCATTATCCACGCGCTGCGCGCCGACCGCGCCGGAAACGCGGTCATCGGCGAAAACCCGGGCATGGACCCGGAACTGGCGCTGCTGGCCGAGACCACGCTCATCACCACCGAGGAGCTGGTTGAGAAACTCGAAAAGGCCGACATCCCCGCGCCGGCGGTGCAGGCTGTGGCGCTCGCACCGCAGGGCGCGTTGCCCACTTCCTGCCACCCGCTCTACCCTCTCGATGGCGATGCCATTCTGGATTACATCCAACGCTGCAAAGCGGGCGAGTTCGAGCAATACCTTCAGGAGATGTTTGCCACATGAGCTGGAAATTCTGGCGCAACCTGCTCATCGCCGTGGCCGCGCTCTTCATCGCCGCGGGCGTTTTCGCCGGCGGTTTCGTCACCGGCGCGCGTTATTACGATGTGCTCCCAGCGGGCATCCCGCTGCCGGCCCCGGTGCGCAGCGTGGACGAAATCGAAATCGACCCGACCGCGGGCGACACGCCCGAGGACCTTCAACCCGCATTTCGGCCATTCTGGGAGGCGTGGGAGCTTCTGCAGGAAAACTTCGTCGACCAGCCGCTGGATACCACAAAACTGGTGCAGGGCGCGATCAAAGGCATGTTTCGCGCCACGGGCGACCGCCACACCAATTACATGACCTCCGCCGAGCAGGAGGTGATGCGCACTGACATGTCCGGCGAGCTTGAGGGCATTGGCGCG
>Ga0187827_10007762_pt1 | contig 11806 bp, 13 predicted proteins | sample ETNtaG_39_FD_167969 | JGI IMG/M metagenome (GOLD analysis project Ga0187827, IMG submission 167969) | Marine microbial and viral communities from oxygen minimum zone, Eastern Pacific Ocean - ETNP2014_SV_150_PacBio MetaG (Illumina Assembly) | ecosystem: Environmental > Aquatic > Marine > Hypoxic... | reverse complement strand
ATCGAATTTAATGTAGTTTTATAATTTCTGTTGAATATAGCATCGTGTTCCGTTTCATTTATCTCAAAATTGTTAATACTGGCCTTGCCACCTGCCGCATTATTATCATTACCAATAACATCACCGCCTGCACTTAGAACACACCCATCTATTTTTGTAAAATCTTTAATAATACTGTTGAAAACTTTTTGTGTTGCAATAAACTTTGTTAAATCACATTCATAAAATTTATTTATTGTACCATTAATTGATAATTTTGCTAATAGTTCATCAATATTTTTTATTTCATTATAGACCTGACAAGCTTTTCTGCTTATATCAACCAACGCGATATTATGGCCTTTGTTTGAGAGATAAATTGCATGTGAAAGACCCAGACCACGCGTTCCTCCTGTAATAATTACAGTCATGTTTTTATTTATCATTTCTTACCCAAATTTGGTTGAACGAAGAACTAAAAATGCTATCATCAAATATTTCACTGTGCCGTTTTTCTTTAAATGATAAACCGGCTTTTTGCAACTTTTCTTCTGAGATTTGAGCTTGCTCTACAAAATCATCATTTATTTCAATCAAAATTCCTTGTATGTTTTTCAAAACGTTTTTCCCACTTTCTAATATAAAATGTTCTATACCATCCACATCTATTTTGATATAATCTGGTTGTGGAAGATTGAAAATAGACACGGCCTCATCCATGGTAATACCAAAGGTGCTGAAAGAAAAAATATCTTTAATGGGTTTGCCATCCGATCCTATCTCTTTTCCAAATGTGGAAAGCGCCCCCCCCCATTCTGTTGTGGTGAGACGCATAATGTCCGAACCCATTTTATCTGATAATGCAAGCGGTATAACAGTTATTTGATCCTGAAGATTATTCAAATAAATATTCCTTGCTAATAATTCCAGATTATAAACAGAAGGTTCAAAAGCAAATACATGACAATTTTTTGCCTTTGCAGCATATATAGAATACAAGCCAATATTTGCACCAATATCCCAAAGAATTGAATTATTCGGGATAGAATCTATCCATTCTAATGTTTCAGGCTCTTTATCAGAAAATGTATTAACTCGAAAATGATTCAATTGGTTTGGAACAGAAAACTTCATTTCTATATTGTTATGCATAACAATATTTTCACGGTTCATTACATTTTCTATAACAGCTTCACCATAAAATTGACCTATTCTAGTTTTGGATAATATACGTGAAAACAAAATTATCCCATTTTTGGCCAATTGCTTTAGAAAATGTATCATTTAGTATTTAAATAATAATTATACAATAAAGTATATTAACAGTGTGAATTGAAGTTTTTGATCGTAATGCCAGTATAATCATGAAAATATTGTAGATTATATTTATGTAATCTTAAAATAAAATCAACACTTTCAATAGCAGCAGCTTCCAGATCTGAATCACTGTCCCCATAAAATACCAGTTCATTTGAACTTATACCATATATAGATAAAATTATTTTTATATGATTACTCTTTTTTTCCGGTGACCCGAAAACCTCTGTGAAATACTGCGCAATTTTCCTGCCCTTGAGAATTTGTTTCATTTCTTCCGTGGGCGTGCCGGTTGAAATAAAGAGTTTATATTGTTCAAAGCTTTTTTGAATATACTCAAGGGCGCCTGGGACATAAGGAGAAGAAATTACTTTCTCCACTACTAAATTAGAGAATTTATTCGCCATTTCCTCTACTTCCGAAGCGGTTAAATCAATATTAAGGAATATCTTGTGATACAACTTGAATTTTTCAAACCGCGAAATCCCGCCGTTTGCCGTGTGATGTTCTACAACTTTTTTTACAATCTTCTTTCCATACGGACGATACATTTCAGCAAAAGCTTCCGTTTTCACTTTTACCGATTCAACAATCACACCATCAAAATCAAAAATTATTCCTTTGAGCATTTTAATACTATTGTTTAAAATATTATATAATTCCAATTGCCCTAACGGGTGAACCATCCAGACCATTTAGCGATAGGGGAAAACCGTAGAAAGCAAAGGGTATAAGCAAAGGTAATTGATCAAGATTTGCCAGGGATTCGTATATGATGATATCTGCTCCCAATAGTGCATTATGTATGGGTTTCTCTTTTGATCCACCTACATCTACGCTGGGTAGGTCACAACCGAATATTTTTATATCTCTTCTTTTTATTTTTTCAATTAACTCTTCAGGAATAACAGGTCTGTCTAAACCATAATATATTTCTGAATTATTAAAATATTTATACCATCCTGTATCATAAATAACTCCATCAATCTTTTCTCTAACTGCATCCAAATTGTTAAATGTTTTTTCATCTACCCTAACTAAACATCCTGTAAAAGAACTTAATGGAAAATCATTCAGTTTTTTACCGTTATGGATGATGTGTGCTGGTACATCAAGATGTGTACCAGTATGGGTTCCCATGCTGAAACTGTGTATGAGGGAACGATCTGTGGCAATTTCTTTTTCCATCAAAATGGATACTTCTGGATCTGAAGGGTATGTTGACATACCATTTGAAATCGGATGACTTAAATCAACAAATTTCATTTCTTCCGTTTTAGCAGGCTAACTTTTCTAGATTCATTTTCCTCATCCAGGCTCATTTCCAGATCATAAATCTGATCCATGAGTCCCTGGCCAAGGTCATGGTATACATCAGATGTGAGCGTTTTGGCGATCTGGGGCTTGTAGTTGTAAGGTGTGATTTCGTAATGGTACAGTTCCTCTTCGCAGCCGAATTCAATTTCAATTTCTCCTTGGAATATTTCCTTTATCATACTTAGAAGATCCTTGATCTTAATCTGCTGATTGCCGGTGATGATCAAATGCTTATTCTTATATTTTTCATCCAAGGCATCTACGGACAGTTGGGCAGCATCCTTGACATGGATGTATTCGCGGATTTCATTCCCGTCACCTCGCCGGACGATTTTCTTATTCTCCAGAGCCTGGATCAAGAAATCCCGGATACCATTGAATTCATTAGCCCTCGGGCCGTACAAAGAACCAAAACGAAGAATGGTATAATTCAAGTTAAATTCTCTTTCATATTCTTCAAGGATTTTTTCACAGGCCTGCTTGGATACGCGGTAAAAACTGCCCAATTCACTATATACATAGATAGTACTGGCAAACATAAACCTGCTTACTTTGTATTTTCTGGCAGCTTCCAATACATTTTGAGTCCCAATGATATTGGTTGTAATGGTTTGGGTGGGTATTTCACTGGACACTCCAATATCCGCCTGGGCAGCAAAATGATATACGACATCGCAACCTTCCATGGCTTTTTCAATGTCGCCCGGCTTTAAGATATCGCCAATAAATTCTTCCTGGGTTTTGGATTTGTATTTCGAAGGAACAGCATCAAAAAGAACAACGCTAAATCCCTGTTCTTCGAGAGTATCAGCCACATGGCTACCAATAAAGCCCGAACTACCAATTACTAGAACTCTTTTATTCTTCATTTAACCCTCTTATAAGATTTTCTGCCGCTTCTATTTCCATTTTAATTCGTATTTCTTTTGCATAAGAACCTATATGTGGTGTTAGAATCACATTATTTAGCTCTAAAAGTGGCCCTGAATAAGGTTCTTCTCTAAAAACATCCAATCCAGCACCAAAAATATGTTTTTCTTTCAAAGCTACATAAAGGGCATCTTCATTGATTATTTCACCACGGGATGTGTTTATGAAAATACATCCTGGTTTTAATGCAGCGATACGTTCTTTATTCATTAGAGTATTAGTTTCAGATGTAAGATTCAGATGGATAGAAACAATATCAGATTGGGTAAGTAAAGTACCAATATCACAATAGTTAACTTCATGCTCTTTCGCAAATTTATCATCATGAAACATATCAAAGGCCATAATTTTAAAATCAAATCCTTTTACCAATTTGACCAGTGTCTTTCCGATTGTGCCTAATCCTATAATTCCCAAGGTTTTCCCATACAAAAGATTTCCCATCTCTTTTTTCCATGTGCCTGATTTTAAAATATTATTTTGATAACTTATTTTTCGCGCTAAATCAAGCATCAAGCCTAAAACGAGCTCTGCAACCGCAGGTGCAGGTGTTGTTTTTGTTTTAAATACCTTTATTCCCTTTTCTTTTGTGAATTCCAAATCAATGTTATCCATCCCAACACCAAGACGAGAGATAACTTTTAAATTCGGTAATTGTTCTAATACTTCTTTTGTATATAATTCGGTTCCGGCTATAATACCCGTTGAATCATATGCATATTTTATTAATTCCTCTGAAGTCACTTTTCGAAATGATGAATTTAGTGCAATGGCCTCACCTCCATCTTCGAGTTTTATTATTGGTTCATTTGAATGCACAGCAAATGTTGAGGTTGCTATAAATATATTATGCATTCAATTGATCTAAATAATCACAAAAGATTTCCCATACAAACTTTTTCGGTGTACCCGGCTCTTTAATATACTGCTTCTTGTATTCTTTGTATATTTTTTTATCTACTACTATTTTATTAAAACCATCAGTCCATTTTTTTGATATATTAATTACCGTTAGATTTAATGCAGATGACCAGCCAGAAATATAATTTCTTAATACTGTTTCGTATTTAATTGAATCGAGAAGTATGACTGGTTTATTATAGAGTACGGCAAAATTAATTGATGTAGACATATGAGCTAAAACCAAACTGGAATATTTAACAAGTTCTACTGTTCTATCTGCAATTATTTCACGGTCATTAAACGGATTACCTCTTTTTCCATAATCAGTTCTTGGATGGGCAGCAATTATAATATTTAACCCGGTTTCGTTTTCGAAGTGCTTAAAAAATTGATTTAAATCAGGATAGTATTTTTTGGCAGAACAATATGGTTCAATGCCAAGATATTTATAATCAGGATGAAAACACATATCTTCATCAAGAAAAACTGCATATTTACCATTGTTTTTAAATTCAGAATCATCATTGGCTTCCTGCTTAAGATATCGGTCATAATCCAATGCGTGCGCTTTGATTAAAACTGTGTTATTATTAATAGTGTAACGAATATCCTTTTCCGCCGCCTGCCCGCTTGTGATCAGGAAGTTCAGTGGAGTTTTATCTATATTAATAGAAAATAATTTTTTTCTAAAATAGTTTGCACTTCGACGTGGATTTAATAATACTTTTTTTAAGTAATCAGCAGGTTTTCTTTGCGGGGCAGGAAGCAAGCCAAGCAGCATGGAACCAAAATGACACCCGTTTAATCTTCCTGGTTGTATAATAGAACGTAAATTGAATGGATCTAAAACTGCATCTTTTTCCGTAAGGGTTGCATACAATTCTTTTGCTTCATTGATTGTATTTATTTTTCTTAATCCAGAAAATTCAAAAGGGTCCGGCGGTGTATACGTTTTAGAATATTCCGGTTTATACCAGTCTGTAAAATCCCAAGCCTCAACTTTGTAACCTCTTCGTTGTATTATATCAAATCCGAAGCGTTTATAGTCCCGATAGTTGAACTTGGTTGCTAAAAATAATATAACCCGATTAATTTTTTTCACAACTAGTTAAAAATGAAGAAGCAACCTTTAAATCTTCTTCTTCATCAATATCAATTGGCCAACGCTGATTTAACATATGATATTGTGTTTTGTTTTCAATTAAAAAAGAATTGTATTTTTTTAAAAATTCAACTGATGCAAAATAAAAACTGCCATCTATGAAAAAATATTTATCATCATATTCTTGACGGCCTGCAGGTTCATCGGCTGGTTTTGCTAAATATGACCAGCCATTTTCATCCATCTCAATACATTCAAAGGGATGCTCCCGCATCCGGGTCACACTTACAATTGAAAAATCTTCTTTACCTTCAACTTGTTTTATAGCATTAAACATATCGTTAGTTTTTCTTAAAGGTGATGTAGGCTGCAACAAAAGTACAGCATCCAACGTTTTGTTTTGTTTTTCATCACACCATTTAAGCGCATCTAAAATCGCATCTATCATAGGACTTTTATCACCAGAATATTCTTTTGGTCTTTTATATTCCATTTTAAAACCCTGGTTGGCACAAAATGCAGATATTTTTTCTTCATCCGTTGAAATAAACGGCAACCAATCATACATTTTATTTTCCATTAGTTCTCGAGTTGTCTCTAATGTATACTGAATCAAGGGTTTACCATTCAATTCTACTAGGTTTTTCCCGGGAATTCCTTTTGATCCCCCCCGGGCAGGTATAAAAATAAGAATTTTCAATATTGAAATAATTTTTTCCCAATCATTGAGTATTCTTCTGGTTTTTTTCTTAACCAAATGGGCACTGCTACCGCTTTATCCAGAAGATCTTTTGTTTTTTGAGAATGTTTTATCTGCTCGCTATCCAATGCATGATCCCAGAATGCTGTACAGTGCCATTCCATGGCATCGGGAAGGTTTTTTGTCCCAAACCCTTCATCGGTTAAAATTTCGGCATACCGGTCTTTTTCTTCACTGGTGTCCGCAAAGAATATGAACGTATCGTAAATCGGTTCACTGCCTTCCGGTATCTGTCGTTTAGTGAGTGTTGCAGGAATAGTTTGCTTAAGGGCCTCGTATCTTTTTTTATTCTCTGCTATAATATAATTTAGCCTGCCTAATTGCACCTTACCTACTGCTGCTTGCATTTCCGTCATACGATAATTAAATCCATAATTTGTTTTAGTATCTTTTCCACGAGGGAAGTTAGGATTATTTTCATGGCCATGGTCGTGGTATTCCCGCACATATTTATCCACCTTTCCATCATTGGTCACCACCATACCACCTTCCCCACAAGTGATAACTTTGCCAAAGTCATAGCTAAAAGCACCGGCATCACCAATGCACCCTAAAAATTGGCCATTATATCCGGCACCAACACTTTCACAGTTATCTTCCATCACCTTTAAATCATGTTTCTTTGCAATGGCCATGATACTATCCATGTCAGCGGGTACACCCAACATATGAACCGGAAGCAGGGCTCTAGTTTTTTCATTAATTAATGATTCACAATCAGCTGGATCCATATTGAGACTTGCATCAACATTGGCTATGACCGGTATTGCTCCGCAATCCAAAATGGCTTCCACTGTGGCGATGAAATTAAAGGCTTGTGTAATCACCTCATCTCCAGGCTTAATATTCAGTGCTTTGAGCGCAATTTTAATGGCCGCTGTTCCGGACGAAACAGCCAACGAGTGTTTACACTTAAAGTACTCTACGGCCATGGCTTCGAATTCCCTGATGTGAAAATTTTTACGCATGGCATCAAATCCGTGAGCAAACAGAATACCACCGTTATCAAAGATCTGATTAACTGCTTCCTGTTCTTCTTTTCCTATTAGTTCAAAACCAGGCATATTTTTCCGTTCTTTTAATTAAATACTTACAAACAAATCAGCGACACGATCCGAAGCAATCTTGACGGGATTAAAATCAAAGGCCGCCTTGGCCTGCACAGCAAATTCATTAAAACCTGCTAGATCTTTTGTCTTTATACCGAAATCATCTAAATTTTTTGGTATGTTAGTCAGCTCAAGTAAATTTTCTATTTCCTGAACAATCAGGGTACTTCTCTCCTGTTTATCTAACGCATTTTTGTCAACCCCCTCATACAATTCGGACAGATCATAATATCCATTTTCATGATTATACTGACATACTTTACCAATAAAAACACCCCCTGCAACGCCGTGATTCACCCTGTAATGCGCACCCAAATAGTAGGAAAGTGCTCCAGTGGGGCCAGACGTTGAATTAGATAAAGCAAACATAGCATATACCGCAGCCCATTGCATATTTTTCCAATTCTGTAGATTACCTTCCCCCTTCAAGATTGGTATCATATTGGACATGATTAAACAATAGGCTCTTTTGGAAAAATATCGTATCTGCTCATTCGTTTTCTTTGACATAAAGCTCTCAAGAGTATGAACCAAAGCATCACAGCCACTGGATGCCAATACACTCATTGGCGCAGTGGATGGGACTAGGGGATCGAGGACTGCTAAAACAGGATAGTTATACTGATAATTAATCCCCATCTTTATTTTTGAATCTTCATCAATGAAACTAGCATTATAAACAACTTCAGACCCTGTTCCCGTTGTAGATGGAACAGCAACAACTGGAATAGGTTGGTTTAATCGCTCTGGAAAACCTTTGAAATCGATGGATGAACCTGGGTTTTTTGCTAAAATGGCTAGTCCTTTAGCTGTATCCATAACCGATCCACCACCCACACCAATAATTACATCCACACTTTCTAATGTTCTTTCCCGTGTAATTTGGTCCATCATCTCATCTAGCATCTGATAGCTGGGCTCAAATGGATAATCATAAAAAACAAACCGCTCTTTAGGTTCAATGTTATTTATCACTTTTGTTACATAACTAGAATTCTCATACAGGTTTTTATCTACGAGAATACAAGGGGTTTTAAACCCAAGTTCTTTCAACGAATCGGATAGTTTAGTGAATGAATTCTCTCCTGATTTTATATTTGCATTAAGTATCATTTATTGCTCAATTATTTATTAAAGTTTATCCATTACTTGCTTATACACCGCCCACTGCCCTACGTCAATCCAGGCATCGTCATCTATTGGAAAGACACCCACTTTTTTACCTATGTTCTTGGCATCTTCAATCAAATGAGCGATGTGGTTAAACTTCTTGATTACAGATTGTTGAAATTTGAATAGAATTATAATATCTCCTTTAGCGATATAACAACTGTTTGAACCATTTCATAAGTCATCTCAGGAAAAATGGGAAGATTAAGTATTTTGGAAGTCACTTCTTCAGCTACTGGGCATGCCAAATGCCTGCATTCAGCACTCTTGGATGAATACAATTCCTGCTTGAAAACCGGCATCGGATAAGCAATTCGAGTATCAATGCCATATTTCTCTCTAAGAACATGTGCTATTCGATCCCTATCATCCACCAACACGGGGTAAAAAAAGTACGCATTCCGGCTGTCTTCCCTTACCGTAGAAACGGGCTTTGCTTTAATGTCATATTTTGAAAACAACTCATCATATTGCGATGCGACTCTTCTCCTACTTTCCAAAAAACCAGGTAATTTTTTTAGCTGAGCCAGTCCTATAGCTGCCTGTATATCTGTCATTCTTCCATTTGTCCCAAGCAAGAAATGTTTATACTTGCCATCTCGTGGTTCCCCTTGATTCCTCCTGGATATAACTTCTTCTTTATATTTATCGTCGTGTGTAAAGATCATGCCTCCTTCCACACACGTCATTACCTTTGCCATATGAAAACTCATTGTCGAAATTTCCGTCTGTGCACCCATAGGGTTTCCTTTGTATACTGCCCCAAGTGATTGGGCTGCATCTTGTACAACAGCAACGCCATGTTCCTTACCAATACCGATGATACTTTCAACATCAGAAGGGTTTCCACCATAATCAATGAAAAGGATAGCTTTTGTTCTTTCTGTTATGGCTCCATCAACTTTTTCAGGATCCAAGTTGAAGCTGTCTTTCTCAATATCCACAAACACCGGTACGGCATTTTGGTAACTCACTGCAGCTGCCGTTGCAAAATATGTCATGGATGGGACAATGACCTCATCTCCAGACCTAATGCCAATTGCTTTGAGTGCAATATCTAAAGCAACAGTACCATTTGAAACTGCTATGGCAAAAGGAACATTTAAATATTCAGCCATTTTATTCTCAAACTTTTTAACTTTGGGGCCCATTGTTAACCAGTTGGCTTCGAACGAATCAATAACTTCATTTAACTCCTCTTTGCCAATGGTGGGTTTTGCCCATGGAATAATTATTTTACTCATTTTACTAATATTCTTTCATTATTTTTAAAAAATATGGTGATCGCATCTAAATTATTTTCTTCGAAATCCCCTTCATCTATGATTCCGCTTTCAAATGAGCGTAATAGTTCATCAAAACCATCTTCAACTATTTTTGATGGCTTAAATTTTATTAGTTTTTCAAGCTTATTACAGCTCACTCGATAATCCCTTCTATCATCAACAGTGTTAATATATTTTGTTTTTAAGTCGGGAATTTTTTTCACCAACATCTCAACCATTTCCTTCTTCATATAATTCTGCGAGGTAGATCCAGCGTTATAAATTTGTCCACTTACATCTTTTTGTTCTGTAAGTAATATATTTCTTATAATTAAGGACATATCAGCAACATGGATATAGGGTCTCCATGTATCTGCCGCGAAAACTACTATTTCGTTATTTGTCCATGCTTCATAGGCAAAAGAATTAACTGCAAGATCAAATCTTGTTCTAAAAGAGACGCCATATGCTGTTCCAAACCTCAAACTCACAGCTGCAAATTTGTCATCACTTAATTCTTGTAATAATCTTTCACAATCAATTTTTGTTTCAGCATAAAGCGATACTGGGTTTAAGGTGGTATCTTCATCAGCAAAAATATTTGGATCACTTATTCCATAATTTGAACATGTAGAGGCAAAGATAAATTTTTTTACTTTAGCTTTTTTAGATAACTCTGCTATTAATTTTGTGCCATAATAATTTATTTGATATGTTGATTTGGGAGCAACCTGACATGGCTTATCTCCTACAATTGCCGCTAAATGAATAACATAATCAATATCATTCAAACATTTATCTAGACAATTATTATCTCTAATATCTCCTTGAATAAATTCAAAATTAGGATGATTCATAAAACCTACTATTGCCTTGCCACCATAAACTAAGTGATCAAGACAGCGAACATGATAACCATCAGCGAGAGCATCCCTAATCAAGGTGCTACCAACATATCCTGCGCCACCAGTAATTAATATTTTTTTTGTTTTATTTTTCATCTCTTATTTTACCACTTATATCTTTTTCAACTACTTTACCTGAAGCAATAATATTGTTTTTTCCAATTGTAGTATTGTGGCTAATTGTTGATCTTGAACCTAAAGTTACATTCCTACCAATATTACATAACCCTCCAACTATGGTTCCTGATGATAGGCAGCAATTTTCGCCAATCTGTGTTTTTATTTCAATAATAACTCCACTATCTATACAGGTATTATCTCCAATTGATACTCCATGAGATACTATACATCCTGAGCCAATAGTAACACCTTTACCAATTATTGCAGATTGTTCTATGACAGCACTTTTGGAAATTGCATTTATAGGAGTAAGTCCGCTCATACTTGCTTCATAGAAACGTTTTTCTCTTATGTAACTTTTACCAATAGCTGCAATAAAACCAAAAACACCATCATTAATTAACTCTTTAAGTATGTCAGTTGTCCCCAAAAATGGAAGATTATTATATACATTACTATTATTATACTTTTTTTGATCTTCCTCATTTCCTACAAAGCCAACAAGCTTGAAATTGCGATCATGAATTAAAATATCTGCAGTATTGATCGCACTCGTCCCTGCTCCAATTATTACTATTTTCATATTATTACTCCATTTAACTAAAGTTAATTATTAAGATACTTATCAGAGAGTTTGATTGAAGATCCAACAGAATCTGCGATGTGAGCATCAGATCCTATAGAAACCAGCGGGTTATATTTTACAAATAATGGCTTGAGTTGATTAATTATATTAGAGTGATATGAATAATTAATATCAAAAGCGATATTATGTTTCACACAATTTATTATTATCTCTTCAAAATATTCAGTTGGAAATTCTCCATGAAATCTTAACGACATTCCCCCAGGGTGTCCCAAAATGTCAAATTCATCACTTCTATTTTCCAATGATGCCATGCATAATTCTAGTTCAATATCTTGTCAAA
>Ga0187827_10007761_pt1 | contig 11808 bp, 9 predicted proteins | sample ETNtaG_39_FD_167969 | JGI IMG/M metagenome (GOLD analysis project Ga0187827, IMG submission 167969) | Marine microbial and viral communities from oxygen minimum zone, Eastern Pacific Ocean - ETNP2014_SV_150_PacBio MetaG (Illumina Assembly) | ecosystem: Environmental > Aquatic > Marine > Hypoxic... | reverse complement strand
GCCATGTCCACGCCATCCATGTAATAAATTCAAAATCAAAAAAACTTTTTTCATGTGCTTTTGCAACAGTATCCCAACTTCCTGCATATAATTTTTGAAATATCATACTCTACCTAAAGCAAATCCTTTCGCTATATAATTTCTAACAAAGTAAATAACTATTGCTCCAGGAATTATAGTCAAACTTCCAGCTGCCGCTAATAATCCTAATTCATATCCTGATGTGCTAACAGTTCTTGTCATAGTTGCCGCAATAGGTTTTGCAGCAACAGCGGTTAATGTTTTTGCTAATAATAATTCTACCCATGAAAACATAAAGCAGAAAAACATAGTTATACCAATTCCAGCTACTATTGTTGGAATAAAAATTTTTATAAAGAATCTCCAAAAAGAATAACCGTCTACATAAGCTGTTTCATCTAGTTCTTTAGGAACGGCCGATATAAAACCTTCTAAAATCCAAACAGCTAAAGGAATATTGAATAAACAATGGGACAAAGCTACAGCAACATGAGTATCAAATAAATTTATAGATGAATAAAATTGAAAGAACGGTAAAGCAAAAACTGCTGGTGGAGCCATTCTATTTGTAAGCAACCAGAAAAATAAATGTTTATCTCCCAAAAATCTATACCTTGAAAATGCATAAGCAGCTGGCAATGCAGCTGCTACGGATAGAAATGTATTCATAACAACATAATAAATTGAATTTAAATACCCCGTATACCAAGTGCTGTCTGTGAAAATTGTTACATAGTTTTCTAATGTAAACTTTTGTGGCCACAAAGAGTAAGTATTAATAATCTCAGTCGTTGTTTTAAATGACATGTTTAGCAGCCAATAAATCGGCAACATCAAAAAAATTATATAAATTGTAGGGACTAACCACTTAAATTTTTTCATGTTTGAGCCTCATTTCTCATCATTAAATTGTAAAAAATCCAACATACTAAAAGAACTATAAAGAAATAAATTAATGACATGGCTGCTGCTGGCCCTAAGTCAAATTGTCCTAACGCCATTTTAACTAAATCTATTGATAAAAATGCTGTCGCATTTCCCGGTCCTCCACCAGTTAGTACGAAAGGCTCTGTATAAATCATAAAACTATCCATGAATCTTAAAAGGATTGCTATAGTTAATACTTTTTTCATTTTTGGAAGTTCAATATGTCTAAAAACTGCCCATCTGCTCGCTCCATCAATCTCAGCTGCTTGATAGTAAGCTGGTTGAATTGATCTTAGTCCTGCATATGAAAGCAGAACCACTAAGGACGTCCAATGCCATACGTCCATTAAAATTGTCGTGAACCATGCATCTCCAGTTTGTTGTGTAAAATTATAATCAAAACCAAGATCGTTTAATGTGTGGCCAAGAAAACCAATTTCAGGTAAAGCAAAAATATTCCACATTGCTCCAACTACATTCCAAGGAATTAGTAATGGCATAGACATCAATACTAGACAAACTGATATTCCAATGCCTTTTTTAGGCATTGATAATGCTATAGCAATACCTAATGGAATCTGTATTAAAAGAATTACTCCAGTAAACATGAATTGTCTTCCAAGTGCTGCATGAAACCGATCCGATCTAAGTATTTGTTTAAACCAACGTGTACCTTCCCAGGTAAAAACATTATTTGCAAAAGTTTCTTGAAAAGCATAATTAACGACTGTCATCAGCGGAACAACAGCATTAAATGCTACCAAGATAAAAACGGGTATGACAAAAAACCAGGCTTTTTGATTATAAGTTTTATTCATTATTCAATTATCCAATTATCTCCATATGCAAAAGTATATTTTTTATTAAAAGATAAAAATGTACTTCCGCTAGGTATTTCTTTTGTGGAATCAGAAAGAATTTTTATTTTTCCACTTTTACATTCAGTATCAATTATTTTATGTCTACCTGTGTTGCTAACTTTTATGATTTTAACGGGAATTCCTTCTTCAGTAAAAGATACAAATTCTGGTCTAATTCCAATTTCGGTTTTGGAGAAATTTATTTTATTATTAATTTGAGTCCCAGTTTGTATTCTTATTCCATCTATTAGAGCTTCTCCATTATCAATTTGACAAGGCAGTATATTCATTCCCGGAGAGCCAATAAAATGCCCAACAAAAGTATGTTTTGGTTTTTCAAAGAGTTCCACTGGAGTTCCTGATTGAACAATTTTACCTTCATGCATAACTACAACCTGTTCTGCAAATGTTAAAGCTTCTGTTTGATCATGCGTAACATAGATCATTGTTCTATTAATTTTTTGATGAAGTTCTTTCAATTTTGAACGAAGTATCCATTTCAAGTGAGGATCAATGACTGTTAAAGGCTCATCAAACATGATCACATTCACATTTGATCTAGCCAAACCCCTTCCTAGAGAAATCTTTTGTTTACCATCAGCAGTTAAACCAGATGCTCTATTATTAAGTGTTTTTGTAAGTTCTAGCATTTCTGCTATTTCTTTTACTTTTGAATCTATTTCTTCATTGGACATGCCTCGATTTTTTAATGGGAATGCAAGATTTTCATACACGGTCATTGTGTCATAAATTACTGGAAACTGAAAAATTTGAGCAATATTTCTTTCTACAGGAGTTTCTGATGTTACATCTTTATCATTAAATAAAACTTTTCCTTTTGTAGGAGTTAGAAGGCCAGAAATTATATTTAACAATGTTGTCTTTCCGCAGCCTGACGGACCAAGTAATGCATACGCACCACCATCTTGCCAATCAAGATTAATGTCTCTTAGAGCCCAGTCAGAATCAGAATTCTGTTTATCCAAATAACTATGGCTTAAATTATTCAGTGTAATTTTAGACATTGTTTACCAAGTTATTATTTTGATCAAAATATATAAACTCATCTACATTCATATACAATTTAGCTTCCTGACCAACATCCATTTGATGAATTCCATTTGACAATGAAACCCAATTTAAATTTGCATTAGTAAAATGAATAAGACTTTCAGAACCACTAATTTCTGAAATTAAGACTTTTCCTCTGATTTCTATTGAATTATTACCTTCTTTATAGGTAGTAATGTTGTGTGGTCTTATCCCTACTTTGTAATTTCCATCTTGTAAATTAACACTTTTGGTCTCCCATTTTACTTTTTCATTTAGTAATGAAAAAATATCTCCATTTTTTTTAATTTCTGAAATGTTAATAGGAGGATCACTAAATACTTCTGCAGAAGTTAAATTTTGAGGTTTATTATATACGTCAATTGTTTTTCCATATTGAACAATTTTGCCCTCCATTAAAGTTGCTGTATTTCCTCCAATTAACAATGCATCCAAAGGTTCTGTTGTCGCGTACACCACAATACAATCTCTGTTTTCAAATAATTTTGGTAATTCTTCTCTCAGTTCTTCTCTTAATTTAAAATCCAAATTTGCTAATGGTTCATCTAAAAGTATTAAACCTGAATCTTTAACTAAAGCTCTTGCCAAAGCAGTTCGTTGTTGTTGGCCTCCTGATAATTCATTTGGTTTTTTATTTAACATATCGGATAACTTTAGTAATTCAGAAACTTGACCAACTTTTTCTTTAATCTCATTAGATTTAATTCCGGTAATTTTTAATGGTGATGCTATGTTGTCATATACAGTAAAATTTGGATAGTTAATAAATTGCTGATATACCATTGAAACATTTCTTTTTTGTACAGCTACTCCAGTAACATTTTTACCGTCAAACCATATTTCACCACTAGTTGGTTTGTCTAGACCAGCCATAATCTGCATTAATGTTGTTTTTCCAGCTAATGTAGAACCTAATAGAATGTTAATTGTATTTTTTTTTAATTCGAGATTTGTGGGGTATATATGAGTTTCAAGTCCTATTTTTTTTTCAACATTTTTTAATTCTAAGCTCATAGTTAATTTTTGAATATTAAAAAAAGGGGCAATAAATTGCCCCTTTTATCTTTTGATTAAGCTAAACTTTTAGTTCCAAGCTTTTTCGTAAGGAACAGTTTTTCCTTGTGGTTTTTCATCACGTTTCGCTTTAGGAGAGCCAGCTTTGTTTAACCAATCAGATGCATTACCTAATTGATTTAAACGAGGTCCACAACCGCCATAAGTATTATTGGCTTTATCAGCAGCTTCCATACGAGACATTACTAAATCCATCTCTTCAGCAAGACGATCCATAGCTTGTTGAGGAGTAAACGCACCAGAGTTTACGTCTCCAATTTGTTGCCACCATATTTGCGCAAGTTTTGGATAGTCTGGAACGTTAATTCCAGTTGGTGACCACAATACTCTATTAGGAGATCTGTAGAATTCCACAAGACCACCAAGTTTTGAAGCTCTTTCTGTGAAAGATTTGTGATTAATATCACTGTCACGAATAATAGTTAAACCGACATGACTTTTCTTCAAAGAAACAGTTTTTGAAACTGTAAACTGAGCAAATAACCATGCTGCTTTTCTTCTGTCAACTGGTGTAGACTTAAATAAAGTCCATGATCCAGCATCTTGATATCCAAGCTTCATACCTTCATCCCAGTAAGGTCCTTTTGGTGATGGTCCCATTCTCCATAATGGCGTTCCATTATCATCAACTGTTTTGTTTCCAGAACTTTTTGGAGCAACCATTGATGCAGTGAACGCTGTATACCAGAAAATTTGCTGAGCAACATTACCAGATGATAATGCTGGTAAAGACTGATAAAAGTCCATAGCAGCTGCACCTGGAGGAGCGTATTGTCTTAACCACTCATCCCATTTTCTTATTGCGTAAACGGCTGCTGGTCCATTCGCTGCACCACCTCTTCGTACGTCAGCACCAACTGGGTTACATGAACCTTTTTCCATTCTAATACCCCATTCATCTACTGGTACTCCGTTAGGTTTTCCAACGCTTCCTGCTCCAGCCATTGACAACCACGCGTCAGTCATTCTCCAACCTAGGTCAGGAGCTCTTTTACCGTAGTCCATATGACCATAAACTCTAACGCCATCAATTTCTTTAACATCGTTTGTAAAGAAAGCAGCAATGTCTTCATAAGCTGACCAGTTCACTGGTACACCTAAGTCATATCCGTATTTTGCTTTAAACTTTTTCTTTAAATCAGGTTTATCAAACCAATCTTTCCTGAACCAATAAAGGTTAGCAAATTGTTGGTCTGGCAACTGATATAATTTACCATCTGGACCTGTTGTAAATGATTTACCAATAAAATCATCAACATCTAAAGTTGCTAAAGTTACATCTTTACCTTCTCCTGCCATCCAGTCAGTTAAATTAACTGCAAGCTGAAGTCTTGAATGAGTACCAATCAAATCAGAGTCATTGATATATGCATCATACAAGTTTCTTCCTGTTTGCATTTGTGTTTGCACTGCCTGTACTACCTCACCTTCTCCAAGCAATTGGTGATTTACTTTAATTCCAGTAATTTCCTCAAATGCTTTGGTTAAAGTTTTTGACTCATATGTGTGAGTTGGAATAGTTTCAGATAATACATTTATTTCCATTCCTTTGAATGGTTTAGCTGCATTTTGAAACCATGTTAGTTCTTTTACTCTGTCACCTTTTGACAAAGTAGAAAGGCTAAACTCTCCACTAGCCCACTTATCTATTGCATCTGCAAAAGACGAGTTGGCTATTAATGAGACTGAGACAACAACAGCAGAGACAATATTTAATATTCTCAACATTATTTCCCTCTTTTGTTATTATTTTATTATTATTATTTGAACAAATATTTAACTAATAAATGAATGTAATGTAAAGATATATTGATTAGGATGTTATTGATTGATACGAATCAACAATTAGACGTTAATGTGGAAGTTTTCAATTCAAAGTTGAATTAATTTACCAAAGTTCTTTTAATAGCTACTGACCAGCCATTGATCAGAGATGTCCTAATTTTATTTTTCATATTTGGAGTAAATTTTTTATCCAGACTCCACTTTTTTGAAATATCTTTTAAAGATTTATAAACTCCAATTTTAAGTCCTGCCATAAAAGCTGCTCCTAATGCTGTAGTTTCTTGAACTTTCGGTCTTAAAACTTTTACATTAACTACATTTGATAAAAATTGAGAAAACCAATTATTTATAACCATTCCTCCGTCTACCTTGACTATTTTTGGTCTTAAACCATCGTGTTTCATTGCTTCAAACAAATCATAAGTTTGATAAGCAACAGACTCTACTATAGCTCTTATAATTTCCTTAGGACCAGTATCTCTTGTTAAACCGCTTAAAATGCCTCTGGCATTTGCATTCCAATATGGAGCTCCTAGTCCTGTAAAAGCTGGAACTAAATATACATTTTTATTATCTTTTAATGATTTGACTATTCTTTCTGTCTCAGATGCTTTTGCAACAAACTTCATTTTATCTCTTAACCATTGAACACCTGCACCAGCTATAAAAATTGATCCTTCCATCGCATAAGTAGTTTTACCTTTTATCCTATAAGCTATTGTTGTTAACAACCTGTTCTTTGAGTAAATTTTTTTTGTACCTGTATTTAATAGTACAAAAGCTCCTGTTCCATAAGTGCTTTTCAAAGAACCAGGTTCAAAACAACATTGTCCAATTGTTGCTGCTTGCTGGTCACCTACTACCCCTGTAATTGGAATTGATTTTCCTGTAATTGAAGGATGAGTTGATCCAAAATCATCAGCACAATCTTTTACTTTCGGTAAAATATGTTTTTTGATTTTTAAAATTTTTAATATCGTATCATCCCATTTATTTGAACTAATGTTATAAATCATAGTTCTACTAGCGTTTGTTGCGTCTGTTGCGTGTACTTTTCCTTTTGTCAATCTCCAAACAAGAAAACTATCAATAGTACCAAAAAGAAGTTGTTTTTTGTTCATAAGTTTTCTCGCTAATGGAATATTGTCTAGTATCCATTTGATTTTTGTACCTGAAAAATATGAATCAATTAATAGCCCCGTTTTGTTAAAAATAATAGTTTCTTTATTTTGTTTTTTTAACTTTTTACAAAATTCTGCTTGTCTACGATCTTGCCAAACAATTGCATTATAAACTGGTTTACCAGTTTTTTTGTTCCACAAAACAGTAGTTTCCCTTTGATTGGTAATTCCTATAGCTAAAATAGTTCCTCTTAATCTTTTAGCTTTATTAATAACGACTTTCAAAGTTTTTTTAGTTGTGCTCCAAATTTCTTCTGGATCATGTTCAACCCATCCACTTTTTGGAAAATATTGTGTAAACTCTAGTTGTGAAGTGTATATAGGTTTACCTGAAAGATCGAAAAGTATAGCTCTGCTCGATGTGGTACCTTGGTCTATTGAAACTATAAATTTTTTCACTGGTTTAATATTCTTCTAATCCCAGCAATTTTTTTCGTTTATTAGCCCAAGTACGGATCAAATTATCAACAGCTAATCCAATAAATGCAACACAAAGACCAAGTGTCAATCCATTACCAATTCCTCTTTTATCTGATAATGCTTTTAAAATATATTGTCCTAAGTCTTCAGTACCAATCATAGCACCAATGATCACCATGAATAATGCAAATACAACGGTTTGGTTAATGCCTAACATCATGTGTGGAAAAGCAAGAGGTAGCTCAATTTTAAGCCATCTTTGCAATTGATTAACGCCTGACATTGAACCTGCGTCGTGTAAAGCAGGTGGTACACTTCGAAGTCCTTCAACAGTGTAACGAGTAGCAGGAATAGTAGCATAAATAACTACTGCGATTAACACAGATGTATCGGTTACACCAAAAAGCATAATTACAGGAATTAAATAAATAAATGACGGAAATGTTTGAAAAGTATCACAAACAGCTAAAATAACTTTTGAAGCTAATGAGTTCCGAGCACATAAAGAGCCAACTATTATTCCTATAATCGCTGATGCAATAACACCACAAGTTGCCATATAAGCTGTGATTAAAGCTCTATCCCACCACTCAGTTAGAGCAATAAATAATACGAATCCACCAACTATAAATGCCGATCTAAACCCTCCTATAATATAACCAGTACCCATGACCAATACAAATGTTGCGACTACTGGCATGCTCAGATAGGCATTTTTCATTGGTATTAGCACCTGTTGAATTAAAAATACATTAAAAACCTTTAATGTGAAAAACCAATTGTCTAATATCCAATTAACACCAGCCATCCAAAAATGTTCGGTAGTGATCCCTTTATTATGTGGAACTATATAAAAATAATTATAACCTTCTTTAAAAAAGAAAGTGCCAATATATGCTAGTATAGAACCTCCTAAAAAAACTCCAACAAACATTAACAAATATTTATTACGTTGAATAAAAGTAAGATTGGCAAAATAATCTGTTTGTTTGTTTGCCCAAGCCAAAGAAAGTTTATCCAAAACAACCGCAATAAGAGTAATACAAACACCGCATTCTAAAGCTACACCAATGTTAAGTTGGTTAAGTGCAAGTAATAAATTCCAACCTAGGCCCTTAGCGCCAATAAAAGAAGCAATCACTGCCATTGCCAAGCACTGCATTATTACCTGGTTTACTCCGATTAAAATATCTCGTCTTGCGCTAGGAATTAATACCTTAAACATAAGTTGAAAATTGCTACAACCACTCATCTTACCTGCATCCACAACTTCTTTAGGCACCTTTCTCAGTCCTAATAAAGTTAAACGCACCATAGGAGGGGAAGCAAAAATGATTGTTGCAATTGCACCTGCATGATCACCCACTCCAAACAATACATAAATTGGTACCAAATAAGAATAATGCGGCATGGTCTGTGCTACATTTAGTATAGGATTTAAAATTGACTCAACTGTTTTGCTTTTGTAAGCCCAAAGGCCTAGTGTTAAACCTAAAATAAAAGAAATTGGTGCCGCAACCATTACAAATGAAAGTGTTTGCATAGAAGGTTTCCATTGACCAAAAGCAGAAAGATATAGAGTTGCAATAAGTGCAAATAACGCAAGTCCTTTGCCTTGAAGTTTATAACCTAAAATAAATGCTCCTCCAGCAACCACTGTCCAAGGAAGTGCTGGCCAAACTGCCCATTTGTTTTCACTTACAAAATCCCAACTAGTAAATGCAACAATTGTTTTTCTTCCACCCAAAAGAATTTCTCGAAGAAGTTCAATTATAAATTTCATTGAGGCTGAAATGACTCTAGTTATATGTAATATTAATGGACGTGATTTAACTTCTTCGACATTAGAATCAAAATATTCAATTGGCATCCACTCTAGCATCAAAAATTCAACTGCATCATTCATCCAATGTGGAAGCCATGCAATAAGTGCTGGTAAACGCCAAAAATAATTGTTTTCTGATGGGTTGATGGTCAAACACAATAGAAAAAATATAACTAGTACAAAGAAGAATTGCAGTAATTTGTTATATTTGATGATGTTATTCACGATTTTATATTTAACTTTTTTTTTCCTTTCCAGCTTTTCCACCAAATAATACATGGATTACTTTAGAGGTGTGTATAACTCCAATAGTTTTATTATTGGAATCTATAACTGCAACAGGTTTTTCTTGATTAAGAATTTTTTCAGCAACGGTTTCTATAAGTGCATCTTTAGAAACTTTTAAATCACTTAATTGTTCTAGTTCATTAATTGGGTCCATAACAGACTCGATTTTAAGTACTTTCTCTCTTGGCACTTCTTCAGTAAATTTTCTTACATATTCGGTTGCTGGATTAAGAACAATATTGGCTGGTGTATCCAATTGTTCGATAATACCATCTTTCATTATAGCAATACGGTCCGCAAGACGAAGTGCTTCATCAAAATCATGTGTTACAAATAAAATAGTTTTATTCAAAACACCTTGTAGTCTTAAGAACTCATCTTGCATTTCTTTACGTATCAAAGGATCCAAGGCTGAAAAAGGTTCATCTAAAAACCAGATATCAGGTTCAACAGCTAGAGAACGAGCAATACCTACCCGCTGTTGTTGACCACCGGATAACTCTCTTGGAAAATAATTTTCTCTTCCTTTGAGTCCGACGAGTTCAACCATCTCCATAGATTTATTAATACTATCTTGAGTTTTAAGTCCTTTAATCTGTAAAGGAAAAGCAATATTTTCTAATACAGTTTTATGCGGTAATAATGCAAAACTTTGAAACACCATGCCCATTTTATTTCGTCTAATTTCAATAAGTTTTTTTTCATTTAAAGATAATAAATCTTCGCCATCTATAAAAATTTTGCCTGCAGTAGCGTCTGTTAATCTTGATATACAACGAAGTAATGTTGATTTACCTGAACCAGACAAACCCATCACAACCAACATTTCACCTTTAGAAACTTCAAAAGAGGCATTATTAACTCCCACAATACATCCTGCTTCTTGAAAAACTTTAGCATCAACTCTGTCACCAGCGTTTTCCAGCATTTTTTTTGCATTGGTTCCGAATATTTTATAAACAGAATCACACTTGATGACAGGCATAATTTATTCCTTAACTAAGCTATTGCTGATAAATGATAACATTATTTGAGCTATATTAAACTCAAAAAAAAATCCCCCCCAGTCTTTTAACTAGGGGAGAAATTTACAATTTATTGATAAATGTATATGTTTTTATTTTGTCCAACCTTCCCATACAGCTTTATTATCTGATAGCCATTTTTTACCAGCATCTTCTACAGTCAATCCATCAAGGTCAACTAAAGCTGCCATTTCACCAATCTGTCCTGATGTAAATGACAATTTTTTAAACGCTGCTGCAGCATTCGGATGTGTTTTTGGGAAGTCTGCATTAACAGCTTTTTTCAACCAACCTTTAGGTGAACCGCAACTTCCATCACCTCCGTCTGCTTTTCTACAACCATCTTTGTACGGTGGAAACTCGATGAATACAAACCCATCAGCATCCGTAAAGTTAGGTGTCCAGTTAAATATAACAGTACCACGACCTTCTTTTTTTGCAGCCACAAGTTCTGCCCACAGCGCATCAGCACCACCAGCAAACTTAACTGTCCACAAATCAGCCAAACCTAGTGCTGCAACACGATCTGGCATCAATTCTCCATGCCAACTTTGTGGTCCTTCTAACCAACGACCTTTTCCTTCAGAATCTGGAGTTGCAAATTTTTTTGCACAGTCAGCTGATTTTAAAGCCTCCCAATTTGGAAGTCCTGGACATAATCCTTCATCTACTACCCACTTAGGTACGCCCATTTCTTCAAGAGTAGCAGCTTCATGTTTTCCCCAATCAAGCAAACCTCCTTTATCAATCGCATCTTTAAAAGAAGCTCCAAAGGTAGATTGCCAAACCTCATGTGAAATTGTTACATCACCAATACGAATTGCTTCATAAACAGCTTGTGGGTCCGCAGGAACATATTCAACATTATTTCCCATGCTCTCAAACATTCCACCTATAACATGAGCCATTACTACTTGGCTATTCCAATTGTGTGTTGGTATTACGATAGGTTTTTTGCTATCTCCTGCATTTGAGATTCCAACAAAACTTACTAATGAAATCACTACTGCAGATAAAATAGATATTAATTTTCTCATACTTTCCCCTTTCCTTAATATTAAGTCTGGTAATTATGTTCTTATTTATACTTATAGTCAACATCATGATGATTATAATAAATATATATAGTTTTTATCAACGAGTTAATTTACTAAATCAATTTGTGTTGATACAATTAAGATTACTATGCAAACAAGCTCAAATATAAGAATTCCTGGTTTAAGAATTTTACCACCTGGAGTTGAAAGATACTATGTTAAAGGTGGAGGTTTATCTGTAATAGAGGTTTTTGCCGAAGACAAAATAGAAATTATTAATGATGAAGGTAAACA